>Ga0256405_10000067_pt1 | contig 298294 bp, 242 predicted proteins | sample RumenRJG_02DNA_FD_189096 | JGI IMG/M metagenome (GOLD analysis project Ga0256405, IMG submission 189096) | Bovine rumen microbial communities from Lethbridge, Alberta, Canada - RJG_02 | ecosystem: Host-associated > Mammals > Digestive system > Stomach > Rumen | place: Canada: Alberta...
AGCAGCCGCCGTGGGGTGGGTGCACATGCATGGGAGTAACGGCCGCCGTGTGGCGGGTGCACATGCATGGGGTTAGCAGCCGCCGTGTGTTTGTGGGATATGCATGGGGGTAGCCGCCGCCGTGTGTGGGGTGCACATGCATGGGGGTAGCTGCCGCCGTGTGTTTGTGGGATATGCATGGGGATAGCCGCCGCCGTGGGGTGGCTGTATATGCATGGGGATAGCGGCCGCTGTGGGGTGGGGGGCGGCGCGGCTCGCGGGAAATTTCCGCACAAAAAAGGCAGCTACCGGATTCCTCCAGTACCTGCCTTCATTAAATTTTTAGGGATTTACGCGTAATTGCTGCCCCGGCGCTAGCGTGCAAGTGCCGCAGCAAGCTCCTTGACTTTTTCCACAGGCATCTGCAGCGATTGCGCAATGATTTCAGCAGAAACCCCATTTACAAGGAATTTCTCTGCAGCTTCCAGCGACTTCTGCTCGCGTCCTTTTTCCAGACCTTTTTCCATGCCGATTTCAATGGCTTCGTTGTAGTGTTCGCGCAGATCGTCTGCGTAGCTGTATTCTCCTATGAACATGTTTATTACCTCCGTGCTCTTGCGTTCCAGATACCCCTTCAGGATGCCCTCTTCCATTGCTTCATGCACTGCTGCCTCGTAGCAGCCCTGCGCTTTTCCGCTAAAGTTTCCTTCCTTCAGCCGCGCGCGGTGCTTCCTGACTATCTCCATGAAGCGGCAGTACTCCTTCAGGATACCACAGTTCTGCACCGCTGGCAACGCTTCCGCGCCTGTGCCGATGTTCAGGAACTTTACCGCTACCTCGCACTGCGGCTGCGTGCCGGAGCCTTTAAGGTATGCGTCCGACAGCCGAAGCGTGCCTTCCCGCGGAGCAGGATCTTCTCCGTTGTAGAAGACGTAGAACTCCGGCGCGGGGATGCGGTACACGCGTTCCCGGTAGCGCGCCCGGTGCGGCACTATGCCGTACAGCAGGTGCACGTAGTACTCCAGGAAGCGCAGCGGCATGTTTTCGTTCAGCGTGCTCTGGTGCTCCAGCAGGACGATGCGTGTGCCGCCGACTATCATGCTTACGTCGCTGCTGAATGTCCGGTAGATTGCCTGCGGGATTCGCTTCCGCACCACCTGCTGCACGGTGTACGGGCATTCCCCGCCGTGCAGTGCGCGGTACAGCGAAAGAAAGTTCTTCCTTCCGTCCGTTTCATCCCCGCCGAACAGGTCGGCGAAGACGGTTGATTTGATTTCCCGGTTTTCCTTTGCCATTTGCCCTCCGCTTATTATCTCCTGCGAGTTTTCTACTTTTTTGCAGGTTTTGGAGGAAAAAAATGAATTTTTTTTCGCTGAGCGTCTGCTTGCAAAAAGCAGGCGTTCTATATAGAATGGCAGCCATGGAAAACGAAGATGTTTTGGTCATTTACACAGACGGCGGCTGCAGCGGGAATCCCGGGCCGGGCGGCTGGGGCGCCGTTATTTTGGACGGCACGGAAGAAACCCGTTTGTCCGGCGGCGAGCAGGCAACCACGAACAACCGCATGGAATTGACGGCTGCCATCAGGGCGCTGGAAGCTGTTGCAGCCCGCGAAACCTGGAAGGGACGCCCTGTTTCGGTGTATTCGGACAGCCAGTACGTAAAGAATGGCATCACTTCGTGGATTCAGAACTGGAAGAAAAACGGCTGGAAGACGGCTGCAAAAAAGCCGGTGCTGAACCGGGACTTGTGGGAACGGCTGGATGCCCTGTACTCGTCGCTTCCGGTGCGCTGGCAGTGGGTCAAAGGGCATGCCGGAATCCGCTACAATGAAGTCTGCGATTCCCTCTGCCGCTCAGAGATGGAAAAATTCCTGTGACGGGGGCGCGGCCCGTTAGTCTTCGCCCTTGAGCACGAAATATTTTATTCCTTCCCCCTTGAAACGTTCTTTAACCGCTGCAATGACGGCGCGTACTGCGGGCAGCTCTTCGTCTTCTATGTAGCTGATGAGGAGGAAATTCGTTTCCGGCCACGTGGTGGTGCCGAGTTTGCGGTCGTCTCCGCCGCGTCCGTAGACGAGCGGCACGACGGTGTACAGTATGCCGGGAACGTACTGCTCAAGGGACTGCGTTATGTCCTCTTCCACAGATTTGTTTGCGACTATTTCTATACGGTACATTATTTTGCCTCCTGTAAGGCCGTGGTGCCGGTGCTCCGGGGGGCGCCTGTTGGCGGCCGCTTAGGCATAGCCGCGTTCCCGTCCCGCGGGCTTGAAGCCGGAGCCGGTCTTTTGATCACGGTAAATGTGCCGAATGGTTCTTCCGGGCTGAAAGACGCTGGAGTGGCGGAAACCTTTGGTCTTGCCGGAATCGTGCTGGTTTTCTTTTCCGGCGGAATTCCTGCGGAAACTTTGTCCATAGCAGGCTGCGGTGCTGCCGGTTTTGCTGGTGTGACGGTCGGTTTTGCAGCCGCGGGGGCAGTAACAGGTGTAGTTGCCGGTTTAGCATTTGCTGCGCTGGTAGCAGTCGGCATAGACGGTTTCCCATTTGCTGTGCTGGTAACAGGTGCCACCGTCGGTTTTCCATTCATGGCTGTGCTAGCCGTCGCCGCTTTCGGTTCTCCCCCTGCTGTGCTGTTAGCAGTTGTCGTTGTTGGTTTCCCGCTTGTTGCGCCGGTAGCAGTTGGCACCGTTGGTTTTCCATTCATGGCTGTGCTAGCCGTCGTCGCTTTCGGTTCTCCCTCTGCTGTGCTGTTAGCAGTTGTCGTTGTTGGTTTCCCGCTTGTTGCGCCGGTAGCAGTCTGCATGGTCGGTTTCCCATTCACCGCGCCGGTAACAGTCGTCATAGACGGTTTTCCCCCTGCTGCGCTGGTAACATCTGCCGTGGTCGGTTTCTCCTCCACTGTTTTGCTACCAGCCCCCGCATTCGGTTTCCCGTTCGCTGCGCTGGTAGCAGGTGCCGCCGTTGGTTTTACATTTGCGGCTGTACTAACAGGTGTCGTGGTTGGTTTACCGCTTGCCGCGCCGGTAACAGTCGTCATAGACGGTTTTCCCCCTGCTGCGCTGGTAACATCTGCCGTGGTCGGTTTCTCCTCCACTGTTTTGCTACCAGCCCCCGCATCCGGTTTCCCGTTCGCTGCGCTGGTAGCAGGTGCTGTTGTCGGTTTTCCCCCTACTGCGCTGGTAACAGGAGCCATTGTCGGTTTCCCGCCTGCTGCGCCGGTAGCAGTTGCCGCAATCGGTTCCCCCTCCGCCGTGCTGCTGCCATCTGCAAGCCCTGGCGCTGCGCCGGGCAGCTGTACCTGGATGCGGCTCTGGGTTTCCTGCTTTTCGTGCATGATGAGCGAATAGAGCACGGGGATGAAAAAGAGCGTGATGAAGGTGGAGCTGCTCAGGCCGCCGACGACTGCCATGCCGATGGGCTGCACCATGCCTGCGCTGCCTGTGGTGGCAAAGCACATCGGGAGCATGCCCAGTATGGTGGTGAACGTTGTCATCAGCACCGGGCGCAGGCGGCTTGAACCGGCTTCAAGGCAGGCTTCCTTCATCTTCATGCCGCGGTCTATCAGCAGGTTTGTGTAGTCCACAAGAATGATGCCGTTGTTTACGACAATGCCCACCAGCATGATAAGGCCGATGGCGCTCAGCATGGAAACTACCTGCCCGCTGATTTTGTAAATGCCCACCACACCGATTACCAGGAACGGAATGGTCATCAGGTTGATGATCGGCGCCTTGAAACTTTCGTAGGTTGCTGCCATCACTCCAAAGACAAGCAGGATTGCCATGATGATGATGTATTTGTAGGTCTGCGTCTGCTCGTTCATGGTTTTCCACGAACCTTCATAGCTTACGCTTACGCCGTCAGGAATGATGATGGAACTGCTGATGGCTTCCTTTATTTCGTCTTCGACCGTATTTGCATTTTTGTCCGTCAGGATGCCTGCCGTGATGTGCACCAGCCGCGAACGGTTTTCGTGGCGTATGCTCACCGGGCCCAGCCCCTTTGTTACCTTTGCAAAATTTGCCACGCTCACCAGCCCGGAGCTGCCCTGCACAAAAATCTGTTCCAGGTCCATGACCTTCTGGCGGTCTTCCGGGCGAATCATCACGTACACCGAATAGTCCTCGCCGTCCTTGCGGTACACGGTGGAAGACTTGCCCTGTATGCACGCCTGAATTTCCGTGGCGATGGTGTTCACGTTCACGCCGAAGCTGTACGCGCGTTCGCGGTCAATCTGAATTTCAACCTGCGGCAGGCCGTCCGACACGTCGATTGTCGGCTCGCCCACGTCCGGCAGCTGCTTCATGACGGCGGTAATCTGGTTTGCGGCGGCAACGGCGGTGTCCAGGCTGCTGCTGCGCACCACAATGTTCAGGTCGTCGCCCGCAAGCTGCTGCCGCATGCCGCGCCCAAACGAGAATGTTGCGTTGGTAAATTCCTGGAAGTGCCTGCGGAGCCGTTCCTGTATCTGCGTGCTGGTGCCCGTCACAGATGTATCCGACGGCAGGTTTATCTGGATGGAGCCGGAATAAGAACTGCCGCGCCCGCCGCCGATGGACGTAATGAGCGTGGTGTAGCCTTTCACTTCCTGCTCGACGATTTTTTCGAATTCGCTCACGACTTTTGATGTTTCCGAAAGCGTGGTGCCCACCGGCATGTTTACGGTGAGCGAAACACTGCTGTCCGTGCCGCCGGTCATCATGCTGATGCGCATGGTGGGGATGAACATCAGCGAAATGATGAGCACCGTAACGCAGATGAGGATGGTCACCAGGCGGTTGTTGAGCGCCGCCCGGAGCACCAGCCGGTACACTTTGCGCACCGCGTCCTGCGTGCCGTTGAACGTTGCGTAGAGCAGCTTGAAGAAGCGGCTTTTGAGCGGCTTTTCGTTGCGGTTGGTAAGCGGGAAGAAATGCCCCGCAAGCACCGGCACCAGAAAAATTGCCACAAAGAGACTGCTCACCAGCGCGATGACGATGGTAAAGATAAGCCCCTTGAACATCTGCCCCATCATGCCCAGGTCTTTCAGGTAGAAGAGGAAGGGCACAAAGACGCAGATGGTGGTCAGGTTGCCCGATACGACGGACATGAGCATTTCCTGGCTGCCGAGAATTGCCGCGATGTTCGGTTTGGTGCCGCGCGAACGGTACGCATAGATGTTGTCTATCATGACGACCGAAGCATCCACAATCATGCCTACGCCCAGAATGAGCCCGGTAAGCGTCATCATGTTGAGCGTGATGCCTGCAAAATTCATGCACAGCAGCGTGATCAGGATGGACAGCGGTATGGAGATGGCGATGATGATGGTGCTCTTGAAGGAGCAGAGAAACACGTAGAGGATGACCACGGCGAGCAGCAGGCCCTGCCATGCGGACTGAATGAGCGTGTTGATGGTGTCGCGGATGCTCTGCGTGGAATCACTGACGATTTCCAGCGAAACGTCTTCCGGCAGCAGCGACTTGAGCGTTTCAATTTTTTCGTAGACGGCGTTTGCCACGTTAACGCTGTTCTTGCCCGACTGTTTGCTGACGGACACATAGACGCCCGGCTGCCCGTTTATGTAGACTTCGCTGGACGCGTCCTGGTAGCCCATAAACGCGCGGCCTACGTCGGAAAGCTTTACGTCGTAGCCTTTTACGGTCTGAATGACGGTGCTGTTGATTTCGTCAATGCTGGTGTATTCGCCGACGGTGCGGATGGAGTAGTCCTTGGTGTCCTCCGTGATGGTGCCGCCGCCCAGCTCTATGTTCTGGCGCGAAAGGGCGCTTGCCACCGTGCTGAGCGTAAAGCCGTATGCCTGCAGCCGGTTCTGTTCCAGCTCCACGCGCACGATTTTTGTGCGGCCGCCCATGACGCTTGCTTCTGCCACGCCGTCCGCCTGCCCCAGCACGTCAACCACGGTGTTTTCCGCGATAAGCTTAAGGTCGTCCGCGGAACGGTTGCCGCGCATGGCGATGCGCATAATGGAGTCGCTGCTGCCGTTCATCTTCATGATGGTCGGCGTAACGTTGTCCGGCAGGCTGCGTGATACCCGGTCGAGCTTGTCGCGCACGTCGTTTGCTACCACTTCAAGGTCGGTGCCGTAGTTAAATTCCAGAGACACCCTGCAGGAACCTTCCGATGACGTGGATGTCATGTTCTTGAGATTGGCAAGGCTGGCGAGCGCGTTTTCTATGGGAGTGGTGACGCTCTTTTCCACCGATTCCGGCCCCGCGTTTGCATAGGAGGCAGAAATCATCAGGTAAGGGTTATCCACGTCCGGAAAAAGGCTGACCGACACGTTGCCCAGCGTGAAAATTCCCATCGCTCCCAGAAGGGCAAAGGCGATGAGCGTAAGTATGGGGTGGCGGAGTGTTTTTTCGCTTATCATTGCCTTTTCCTCCCGCCCTGAGATGCGCCTTGTGCCGCGCCGCCGGCCGGGCGTTCCCCGGACGGTGTTCCCTGCGCCGAATTCGGTGCACCTGCACCTTTTGCACCTTTTTTGCCGCCGGGCATCTGGGCGCCGTCCGGCAGTGCTGCGCCGTCAGGCATTCCGTCCGGCTTTGCGGGGAATGCGCCGCCGTCTGCATCCTGCGTGCTGCCCAGCGCCTGTATGCCGCCGGACACGTCCTTTACCGCGGAGCCTTCGCCCAGTACGCGCATGCCTTCCACCACGATTTTTTCACCCACATTCACGCCGGAAAGCAGCTGCGTTACGTTGTCCACGGTTTTTCCCGTGCTCACCGTGCGGCGGGTAACAGTCTGGCCGTCGGGGTTCAGGACGTACACGTACTTTTCCCCGGACTTTTCTATGATTGCATCCGTGGGGACGGCGATCTGCCCGGCGTAAACATCGGTGTTCAGCCGGATCTTTGCGAACATGCCCGCGTTTATGCGGGGATCGTTGCCGGTGAACGTAAGCAGTATTTCCTTGCTGCGGCTTGTCTTGTCCACCACGGGCGACACGCTGGTAACCGTGGCCGTAAAGGTTTCGCTGGGGTAGGCTTCCAGCACGATGGCGGCCGTAAGCCCCTGCCGCAGTGATGCAACGTAGCGTTCCGGCACCTTTGCCTTTACCTGCAGGGCCGCGGTTTCCCCGATGGTGGTAAGTGAAGAATTCTTGGTAACGGTGGTACCCGCCTGGAGCGGCAGTGTGGTGATGGAGCCGGAGATGGGCGCGTAGACGGGGCTGAGCACATACTGCATGCCCGGTGATGAAGGGTCGATTTTAGCGATGAGGTCGCCTTTTTTTACCTTGGAGCCAAGGTTCACGTACACGTTCGTCAGCTTGCCGCCGATTTCCGGGTACACGTCGATGGAACTCTGGGCTTCAATTTCGCCGGTCGTCAGCACGTAGTCCTGCAGCGCGGTCTTTTCTGCCACCTGCGTCCGCACGCTCGTAACGCTCTGCTGCCCGCCGCCCCATCCTCCGCGGCCGCCGCCAAAGCCGGGCATGCCCGGTATTCCCGGTGCGCCGCCCTGCCGCTGCACGATGGAAATCTTGATGGTGTAGGGCACAAAGAAATATGTTATGGCTATGAGCAGTGCGCAGACTGCTGCAACGATGATGATTCTGGCAGTTTTCATGCAGTTCCCCTTAAATCAGCTCTGAAACTTCAGCTTCAGAGCTGCCTCTTATTTAATGCCGAACGTCCCGAATGGTACGCCGATAGTGTTTTCCAGTTCAAGTATGGCCGCGATGAGCGAGTATGCCTGCGACATCAGGTTTACTTCCGCCTGCAGCTTGTTGTCCGCCGCGGTCTGAAGGGCAAGCAGGTCCTTCGTTCCGCTGGCGTATGCTTCGCTTGTCATTGCGTAGGATTCCTTTGCAAACGCCACGCTCGTCTTCTGGAGCGCCGCCGCCGCCTGCAGCTGCCGTATTTTGTTCAGGTAGTTCTGCGTGCTCACTTCAAGCGTGGTCTTTGCTTCCTGCAGTTCCAGCTTGAGCGTGTTGATGGTATCCTTCTGAGAGGCAATGCCCTGTGCGCTTTTTGACCACGGCAGAAATCCGTCCAGCGGGATGGAAAGCCCCAGCGAAAGCGTGCCGCCGTGCGACCAGTCGGTGCCGCTTTCCAGCGCCTTGGAAAAATTGTAGCTGTAGCCCGCGGTGAACGAGGGCGCATAGGCGCTGAAACGGGCGGCAAGCAGGTTGTTCTGGGCGATTTCAATCTGCTTCTGGAGCGATACAATGGTTGCAGAACTTTTCTGCACCGTTTCAATGTTGATTTCCGGCAGCGAAAGCACGTCTTCCAGCGAGCCGGAAACTTTTACTTCCGTGTCCTGCGGAATGCCCATCATCTGCTTGAAGGTCGCCATGTCGTTGAGCAGCGTGGTCTTTGCGTTTTCCAGCGAAAGCTGAGCGTTCTGGTAGGTAAGCTGCGAGTTGAGCACGTCCAGGCGGGGCAGCAGCCCCCGGTTGAATTTTGCCAGGTTGGACGCGTACTGCTTGCGGGCAGTGTCCGCATTGGTCTGCCGCAGCGCCACGTTCTCCTGTTCGTACAGGATGGAATAGAATGCCTTGCGCACGTTCAGCTCGATGGTGCGCACCGCCGTATTGTAATCAAGCTGCTGCTTCTGGTAACTGAGCACGGCGCCCCGGATGGAAGTAATCAGCGAGGGTGAAAGTCCTATGTTCACGCTTGCGCCGAGCGAAAGGTTTGCCGCGTTGGAAGAAGCTGCCGCTGCTGCCCCGGTGCCGGTGCTTTCTTTTTCCGGCAGGGTTTTGCGCACAGATGCAGAGCTGCTGAACGTGGGGGCTGCGGAGCTCCATGAATAGTTGCGCGTGCGTTTTGCCTGCTTGAGCGCAATGCTGCTCTTCTTGAGCGATATGTTTCCCTGTATGGCGTGTTCCACGGCGCTGTCTGCAGTCAGTGTCAGCGCGGAGGATGTTGTGTTTCCCTCTGCCGCGTGCAGGCAGAGCGGAATGCAGCAGCAGAACAGGATAGCCGCAGTTTTTTTCATGGATGCCACTATGTATTCCTCCGTAAAATTAGACCGCGCGTGCAGGTGTAGCCCCTTCACCTCTTCAAGGTATCTCTATTTTACCTTATATCAAGACTATAGACAATAACATCCGCCCCTGCAAAAAAAACATGTTATATAATGGATAATTCTTTGTTATACGGAGGGTTTGCAAAAAGCGCAAAAAACGCTATGATGGACAAATGGACTTGATAAAGAAACTTGAAGACCTTTCCCGCCGCTTTGTGGAAGTAACGGCAATGGTTGCAGACCCGGAACTTGTACGGGATCAGAAAAAATATAAGGAAGTCATGCGCGAAAACCAGCATCTTTCCGAGCTGATGGCGCTGTATGACGACTACAAGGCGGTGCTGAAGGGCATCGAAGACGATACGGTGCTCGTAACGCAGGAAGACGACCGCGAAATGAAGGAGCTTGCCCGCGAAGAGCTGAAGGAGCTTGAGGAGCGGAAGCCCCGCCTTGAAGAAGAAATAAAGCTTAAGCTCATTCCCCCGGATCCGCTGGACGAAAAGAACATCATTCTTGAAATCCGCAGCGCTGCCGGCGGCGACGAAGCCAGCCTTTTTGTGCGCGACCTGTGGGAGATGTACTGTCACCTTGCAGAGCGCAAGGGCTGGAAAACCGAAACCATGGAAGCGCAGGAAACCGAAGTCGGCGGCTTCAACAAGATTGTCACGTCCATCAGCGGAAAATTTGTGTACGGCACCCTCCGCTGGGAAAGCGGCGTACACCGCGTGCAGCGTGTTCCCGCAACCGAGGCGCAGGGCCGCATTCAGACTTCTACGGCAACCGTGGCGGTGCTGCCGGAAGCCGAAGAGACAGAAATTGACATCCGCCCCGAAGATGTGCGCGTGGACGTGATGCGCGCAGGCGGTCCGGGCGGTCAGTGCGTTAACACCACGGATTCTGCCGTCCGCCTGACGCACATTCCCACGGGCATTGTGGTTATCCAGCAGGACGAAAAATCCCAGGTGAAGAACAAGGCAAAGGCATTCCGCGTGCTCCGCGCACGTCTTTTCGACCTGGAGGAATCCAAGAAGCAGGCAGAACGGGCTGATGCACGCAAGAGCATGGTCGGTACCGGCGCCCGCAGCGAAAAAATCCGCACGTACAATTTTCCGCAGGACCGCGTGACTGACCACCGCATAAACCTTTCGCTGCACAACCTGCCCGGCTTCATGATGGGCAACATGGACGATCTGCTGGACGCGCTCAACGTGTATGCCAAGGAAGAGCAGCTGCGCGACGTAAGCGAGCTGGGCGAGAAGTAGCCCCGCATGGATATTGCTGCCGCACGGCGCTGGGGCAGGGAGCAGCTGCCGCAGAGCCCCACGCCGGAACTTGATGCAGACTGCCTTCTCTGCTGCATTTTGCAGTGCGACAAAAGCTTCCTGCTGTTCCACCGGGAAACCGTGCTGGACAGCGGAGCCGAGCAGACCTTCCGCGCATACATTGCCGCGCGGCGGACGGGGCTGCCGGTTGCCTACATTACCGGGCACAAGGAATTTTACGGTTATGATTTTGCCGTTACGCCGGACGTGCTCATCCCCAAGCCGGACACCGAGCTGCTTGTAGAAAATGCCCTTGCCGTTATCCGCGAAAAAGCTGCTGCCGCCCCCGCCCGCATTCTGACGGTGTGCGACATGTGCACGGGAAGCGGCTGCGTGGGGCTTTCTGTTCTGCGCGTCTGTGCCGACAGCGGCATTGTGCCGCCCGCCGCGCTGCCTGCATTCACGCTGGCGGACATCAGTGCGGGGGCGCTTTCCGTTGCGCGGCAGAACCTGCAGTCGGTGCCCGATGCCGCTGTGCGGGGCAGGGTAAAGCTGGTACGCTCCAACCTGTTTCAGAATGTTGCCGGCTGCTTTGACCTTATCCTTGCAAACCCGCCGTATATTCCTGCCGAAGAAGTCGCCGTCCTGCTGCAGGACGGGCGCAGCGAACCGCCGCTTGCACTCAACGGCGACGTGGACAGCCTGGGGAACCCCACGCATGACGGCGACGGCCTGGGGGTAATGCGCAGCCTTGTGCCGCAGGCCGCGGCGCACCTTGCCCCCGGCGGCGTGCTCATCGTGGAAGCCGGCGAATACAATGCAGAAATGACCGAATATCTTTTCCGCGCCGCCGGACTCAGCTCCACGCGCATTCACCGGGACTTGTCCGGCCAGCTGCGCGACATCTCCGGCATAAAGAGCCGTTAGTCAGCGCAGCTGGGGGAACTTGGTCTTTTCCTTGTTCTTCTGCTTGGAACGTTCCTTCAGCTTTTCCGCGCGGGCAGCTTCTTTTTCCAGCTGGCGGCTGTGCTTCTTGCTGCCGGTATCCCATTCCACGGGTATGCTGCGCTTTTCTATGTCCGGAATGCGCTGGAACGTCAGGCAGGTTGCCGCATGCACGGTGATGCCGCGCTTGCGCGATACATAGCCCACGATGGGGTCGCCGGGCTTTGGACTGCAGCAGCGTGCGATGGTCACAAAGAAATTCGTGGTGTCGTCTATGCGGATTTTTCCGGTGTAATCCTGTGCTGCTTCCTTCTTCGGCTTCTTCTTGTGCTGCTGCTCGGCGGCACGGCGCTCCGCCACCTGCTTGGAATACAGCGTGTTCGCCGCAATTTCTGCCTCGCGCTTTTCCTGCGCCTCCCGGTCGATGAAAGTGGGATCGTTTTCGGAAAGCCACGCGTGGATACGCTGCCGGGCCTTCGACGTCTTGACCGCCGCCAGCTGCCCCTGCGTGGGATGCGCCTGCGGGTTGGTGAGCACCTCGATAATCTGTGTGTTCTGGAGCGGCGCGGTAAGCGGAATAATCCTGCCGTCTGCCTTTGCCCCCACAATTTTTTCGCCCACCGCAGAGTGGATGGCGTATGCAAAATCGATGGCATTCGAACCGGCAGGCAGCTGCTTTACGTCGCCCTTGGGCGTGAACACATAGATTTCGTCGCCCAGCAGTTCGCCCTTCAGCTTGTTGAAGAAATGCTCGTCGCTCAGGTGCTCGTCGCGCAGTTCCCGCAGCTGGTTGATGATGCTCAGGTCGCCCGCCTTTACCATGTCGTGGTTGGTGCCCTTCTTGTACAGCCAGTGCGACGCAACGCCGTGTTCCGCCACGTTGTGCATGTCTTCAGTGCGTATCTGGATTTCCAGCGGCTTTCCTTCGCAGATGACGGTGGTGTGCAGCGACTGGTAGCCGTTTGCCTTTGGCATGGCGATGTAGTCCTTAAAGCGGCCGTCCATCGGCTTCCACAGGCTGTGTACGATGCCCACGAGCGTGTAGCATTCCTGTTCTTTGCTGCAGATGATGCGGAGCGCAAGCAGGTCGAACATTTCTCCCGGCTCTTTGTTGCGCTTGCGCATTTTCTGATAGATTGAATAGAAATGCTTGGCGCGGCTGGTGATGTTTACGTGAATGCCCGCTTTTTCCGTGGCTGAATAAATTTTCTTGACCGCCGACTGCAGGTAGCCGTCACGTTCGCCCTTCTTCTGCGCCACGATGGCCTTTATCTGCTGGAATGCCTCCGGGTTGGAATATTTAAGGCTCAGGTCTTCCATTTCGTTCTTCACGTCGTTCATACCGAGCCGTCCCGCGAGCGGACTCCAGATGTCAATAACTTCTTTTGCAATCGCGCGCTGGGCTTCTTCGCTTACGTTCCTGATGTTCCGCATGCGGTCAAGGCGGTCTGCAAGCTTGACGAGGATGATGCGGATGTCGTCCACCATGGCAAAGAGCATTTTGCGGATGGAATCGGCCTCCTGCATGGTTTTTGTTTCTATTTTGAGTCCGGTGATTTTTGCGGTGCCGCTGCATATTGCGGCAACGTCCTTGCCGAACTGCGCTTCAATTTCCGGCAGGCAGTTGTTGTCAAGGTCGAGTATGTTGTGGAAGAATCCCGCGACAATGACATCGGCGCCCAGATGGCTTCCCGCAAGGACGCAGGCAACGCGCATGGGGTGCAGGTAATAGGGCTTGCCGCATTTGCGCTGCACGGTGCCGGTTTTCCGGATGAGCCAGTCCCATGCGCGGCGGATTTCGCGCTCTTCTTCCTCCGTGTAGTTGTCGGGGAACTGCACGAAGAACGTGTCTATGAGTTTCTGCGGGTCGGTTTCCGTCGTGTTGGTCTCGAATGTTTCCGTCATACTCTTTCCTCCTTCTGCTGCGGGGCAGCCCCTGTGTTCCGCGGCGCCGGGCCGGTACCAGCGCCGGTGCCAGCGGATCTGCTAGCGGGCGCTGCCGCGGTATTGCCCTTCCACGTAGCCGCTGTCGCGCGCACGGAACAGCGAGCCGTCCGGCAGCGGAATGCCCGTGTAGATAACGCAGGGGTGGTCGGCGCAGACCCAGCGGTAGACCTCGCCGGTGTTTGGGTTTAGCAGCTGGAACTCGGCCTGCTGCAGTTTCTGTGCCACGGTGCCCGGCGTAACCAGTTCCAGCTCCGTGTTGCCGTCAATCATGTTGAGCGCGTTGAACGGGTACATGTGCCAGCCGTCGTGCGCTTCCACGGGCGGCAGGTACTTGTCCGGCTGCCCCTGCGCGCGCCTGTCCCATGCCGCTTTTGCTTCCGGCACAAGGACATTGTATGCCGCCGCCCGCCGTTCCTTCAGCTCTGTACCCCTGCGGAGCACCGCCGCTTCTGCTTCCGGGGAAAGTACTTCGCCGGCTTCTGCGGTAAGCATATAGGGACTGTCGCTTGCGCCGCTTGCCGTTTTGTCGGCCTCTTCCCTGCCGAAGTAAAAGCCGGTGGTAAAGGGGCGGTGGCTTACCTTGAACAGTTCCTCGGTGAACGGACGCGCCTCTTCCGCGCTGATTTTTCCGTCCATCGCATCCAGTGCCTTGCGGTAAGCGCGGGTGATGAGCGCCACGTAATAGACGCTTTTCATGCGGCCTTCAATCTTGAGTGAATCAACGCCTGCCGCCTTGAGTTCTGCAAGGTGGTCCAGCATGCACAGGTCTTTTGAGGAAAGCAGGGCGGTAAAGTTGTCCCCTTCGTAGACGGGGAAATATTCGCCGGGGCGCTTTTTTTCTTCCAGCACCAGTTCTCCGCTCTGCGCAAGCAGCTGTGCCGGGGAGCGCGTGTCCGCGCCGCTTTCCCCCATGCATGTTGAGGTACCACCGCTGCTGGGGCTTCCCCCCATGCAGTTTTGGGGTGCGCCGCCGCTTGGGTTACCGCCGGCCCCGCTGCTGGGGTTTTCCGCCGCTCGCCCGGCTGCCGCAAGCAGCTGGTAGTCCCAGCGGCAGGTGTGCGAACAGAAGCCTTCCTGTGCGCTGCGGCCGTTCAGGTAGGCGCTCATCAGGCAGCGCCCCGAATACGCGATGCACATGGCGCCGTGCACAAAACATTCAATTTCCATGTCCGGCACCGCGTCCTTGATTTCCTTGATTTCGTCGAGCGACGCTTCCCGCCCCATGACGATGCGGCTGAAGCCGAGCGACTTGTAGACCTTGACCGCTTCCCGGTTCATGCAGCTTGCCTGCGTGGAAAGATGCAGCGCGGCGTGGGGAAATTCCTTCTGCAGGATGGGAACAATGCCCAGATCCTGCACGATAAATGCGTCGATGGGATATTCGCGGAAATAGGGAATATCCTGCAGCAGGCGGTCTATCTCTTTGTTGTGAAACGAAATGTTCAGGGCGCAGTGCAGCTTTCTTCCGGGGAATTTTTCCTTAAGCGCGCGCACTGCAGTGTATTCGTCCGCGTGAAAATTGTCCGCCTTTACGCGGAGCGAAAAGTTTTTAAGGCCGATGTAGGCAGCGTCTGCGCCGTATGTCCAGCAGTAGCGCAGCTTGTCCACGTTGCCGGCGGGGGATAACAGCTCCATGCGTCACTCCGTCACGATATTGTTTTTGCGCAGGATTTCTTCGCGTTCCCTGCGCGTCTCCTCGTCTTCTGCCTCGTCCCTGCGGTTCAGGAATTTGCCCAGCTTCTCCACGGCAAGGTGCGCTTCGGGAAGGAATTCGTCTGCCATCTGAAACATGTACATCATATCCGGCCAGATGTCCAGAATGACCGAAACCCCTGCTTCGACAAGCTTCTGGCGGAAGGCTTCCACCTGCTCGTAGAGCATTTCCCTGCCGCCAAGCTGAATGTAAACCTGCGGACAGCCCGCAAAGTCCTTCGGTTCCGCTTTGAGCGGCGAAACAAGCGGGTTCACGAAATTGGATGCGTAGGTATACAAATCCACCGCGCGGTGCAGGTCGCTCCCGGAAATAACTTCGTCGTGTACGTGCCGCCCCTTTATCTGCGGGCAGCTGGAGGTAACATCCAGCCAGGGGGAAAACAGCACGATGTTGCCGATGTGCCGGCGCTGCGCCTGGTCCAGCTTGAAGAGGAGCGCCAGTGCAATGCTTGCGCCGCTGCCGTCTGCCGCCAGAATAATCTCCCTGCCGCCGTCCCCGCCGGATGCCTGTTCTTCCAGGCACAGCGCCTGGAACACGGAATGTACGTTGTCGATGGCGGCGGGGAAGGGATGTGTCGGCGGCAGCTTGAACTCCGGCACCACCACGCGGCAGGAACAGGAATTTGCCAGCGATGAGCAGAAATTCCGGTAGCTGGCGCGCGAACCGCCCGCAAAGGAACCGCCATGCACGTAGAGCATGACCCGGTGCGAGGAATACAGTTCCGGCACAAGCTGGTCGCAGCGGATGCCGCCGATGTCCTTTTCTTCGCGCTCAACGTTGTTCGGCAGAAAAACCGTGCTGAACGTGTCTTCAATCCGGGTGCGGAATTCCTCCACGTCTGCCCTCGGTGTCAGGACGAGTGTCTTCAGCTTTTTCACCGCAGCCTTGCGGTCTGTGTTCGTGCTCATGCGCAGAGTATAGCATATTTGCGTGTGTTTTGCTATAATGGCGGTACTTTTGCTGCCTGCAGCTGAGGAGGTGTGCGGTGCCGATAAGGATTGATTCGGATTTGCCGGCGTATGCAACGCTGGAACAGGAAAACATTTTCGTTATGACCGGCGAACGTGCTTCGGCGCAGGATATCCGTCCGCTGGAAATCGCCATCGTTAACCTTATGCCCACCAAGGAAGTAACGGAGACCCAGCTGTTCCGGATGCTTTCGAACACGCCGCTGCAGATAAATATCTCCCTTGTGCAAATTGAAGGCCATGTGTCCAAAAACACGTCAAATGCGCACCTGAGCCGCTTCTATATTTCTTCGCAGGATATTTTCGACAAGAAATTCGACGGCATGATTATTACCGGCGCACCTGTGGAGCAGCTGCCTTTTGAGCAGGTTGACTACTGGGACGAACTGTGCCGCATCATGGATTATGCCCACCGCAATGTGTTCAGTACGCTCTACATCTGCTGGGGCGCGATGGCGGGGCTGTACCACCAGTACGGCATTCCCAAACACGAAGTTTCCCGCAAATTCTCCGGCGTTTACCATTCGCGCCTGATTGTGCCCACGGAACCGCTGCTCCGCGGCTTTGACGACTTTTTCCCCGTGCCGACCTCGCGCTACACAAAAATTGACTCGCAGGATGTGCTGGGCGACACACGGCTTTCGCTGCTTGCGGATTCCGAGATTACAGGCATGACGCTGGCGAAATCCCGCGACAACCGTTCCATTTTTATGACGGGGCACCTGGAATATGATTCCGATACGCTTTCCAAGGAATATTTCCGCGATGTGGGCAAGGGGCTTGCTCCCAGCCTGCCCGAACACTACTTTACCGACAATGATCCAGCAAAGCCCGTCCGTTCCACGTGGCGGAGCACCGCGCACCTTTTCTATTCCAACTGGCTCAACTACTACGTCTACCAGATGACGCCCTACCGCCTGGGCGACATCGCCGGAAGTGAAGACTGAGCACGGCGCAGGGTTCAGCATAGACAAAAAATGCGCTTCCAGCGGTCAAGAGGCTGACGCCTCTTGACCAACCGGAATTGCAGCGCAATTCCGGCGGCTGTGCTGCTACAGAAAAGACGTTCTTTACAGCAATGCTTTTGCTGCTACCACGCCGGTTGTATCGCTTGCGCGCTACAAATGGCGGCTGGTGGCGGAACCCCGCTTCCGCGCATTTTTTTATGTGTACTCTACACGGCGTGGCATAGAGGGTTCCTGTGTCGGTGGGACGCCTCGGAAAAATTTTTACACTTTTTTTGCCAAAACCTGCGCAAAATGCAAAAACGAGCAAGGTTCAAAAGTCTACGCCTTTTGAATCTTGCTCAATCAGAATTTTTCAAATCCTTATTTCATAAGGCTTTGAAAAATTCTGACGGTATTTTAAATGCTCCGAAAGAGCTTTTGGGACAACTTTTGAAGCAGCCTCTTTAAAATTTTTACACTTTTTTCATCAGAATCTGCGCAAAATGCAAAAACGCACTCTATCTATACAGTTAGGAGGTTATCATGAAAAGTGATAGCAAACGTTTCCTGCTGGATGAGGACGAGAAGCGCATCTTCAGCAAGGATGTATTGGAGCAGGCGGCGATGATGGTGGCGCAGGGGAAGAAAATCCCCCTGAAGAAGGACGTGCCCTTCAAGCTTTTCCTGTCGAACAACACACCGGCATCGCAGGCCTGCCTAAAGTTCATGCTGAGCGCGATGACCGGGCGCACTGTCACGGAGGCGACGGTCACCAACCCGGAGCTGCTGCCGGATTTCGTGGGTGCAAAGAAACCGCGCATGGACATCAACTGCACCTTCGACGGCGGCCAACGGGCGGATATCGAGTTGCAGCTTGCTCCGGACGGCGACGACCAGGCAGTAAGGGCGTTGTACTATGCGTGTAAGCTCTTTTCTGGCGCGCTTAAGGAAGGCGAACTCTACAAGGCTGCACCCTTCGTGTACCAGATATTCCTGGTGGACTTCGACATCTTTCAGGACGGAGAATTCTTCCACCACGTGATGCCAAGCTTCCGCGACGGCAAAATCTTCTCTGAGCGGCTGCAAATCCGTTTCTTCAACCTGAAGGTACCCGGCACTGTGCCCGCGGACTTGCAAAAGGCAGCTGACTGGTGTAAATTTATAGCGGGGACGGACAAGCCGGAAGTTCTGAGGGAGCTTGGAAAGGATAGCAGCTGGCAGGAGGAATTCACGATGGCGATGCATGCATACAACGAAGTGAGCGAGGAAGAACGCGCGTGGGCATACCACCTTTCGCTCGACCGCGCTGAAACCGACTACAACAACGGACTGCTGCTCAGTGAGCAACGCGGCTTTGAGCAGGGCAAGGCCGTGGGACTTGCTGTCGGGGAACAAAAGGGATCTCAACGCGCAAAGCTTGAAGATGCTCGAAATCTGCTGCAGATGAAGCTTGGTACCGTGGAGCAAATTGCACAGGCCACGGGGATTCCCTTTGCCGAAGTGGAGCGGCTTGCAGCGGAACTTGCACAGTAGCACCGGTCAAGAGGCTGACGCCTCTTGACCAACCGGAATTGCGTTGCAATTCCGGCAGGGCAAGTGGCTAACGCCACTTGCCCCTGGCACTAGCCACTTGCCCGCTTACGCGACGGCAACAAACAGAGCATTTTTGAACCCCATTCAGCTCCCTTGCGCCCTTGTACATACGCTCAAAAGAGTGCCCCTGTACACCATCCTTCAAGTTTACGCGAAGCGGAAACTTGGCGTTTGGCTCGATAGGACTGATTCCTATGATTAAGCTACTGCAAAACGCGCACTCCGCCGCCCTCGCGCCGTTGTACACCTTCTCCAAACAAGCAGCCTTTGTACACACGCCCAAAACAAGCAGTCATTGTACATCATCTTTCAAGTTTTGCGCTTTGCGCAAAACTTGAAGCGGTGCGCCAGATTAAGCCATTTCCGTAGATTAAGCTTATGCAAACCCGGTTTAGTTCATTACAATAACCTGCGAATCAGAGAACTGGGTGTTCTTTTCCATAAGGGCTGCCTTTGTCTCTGGGTCTGGAACGTATATCGCCGTTATCTTGCTTGCGTCAACGTTCTTGAATGCATCAGTCCAATTGCTGGCATCAGCGATGCTTGCATTTATGGTAATGGTGCCGCTCAGGCTCGTGCAGCCGTAGAAGCAGTGGTACATGTTTGTGACGTTCTCTGGTATTACCGGCGCTTTCGTCATTCCGGTGCATCCATGGAAGCATTGCCACATGCTTGTGACGCTATCAGGTATCGTCATTCCCGACAGGTCCGTCAGGCTTGTGCAACTGGAGAAGCAGCTACCCATGTCTGTCAAATTTGTACAGGCAGATAAATCCGGCACATCCGTCAGGCTTGAGCAGTCTTCAAAGCAATATTTCAAAGTTGTAACGCCGGCCGGTATCGCCAGTCCAGACAAATCCGTCAGGCTCGTGCAATTATTGAAGCAGCTCTCCATGTCTGTGACGCTGCTTGGTATCGTCAGTCCTGTCACGGCATCATTCGCCAGGCTTGTGCAGTTTTTAAAGCAGGAATTCATGCTTGCGACGGTGTTCGGTATCGAAAGCCCCGATATATCCTTCAGGTTTGTGCAACCGAAAAAGTAGTTTACCATGGTTGTAGCCCCGGAAGGAATCTGAGGCGGAACAACCAGATTCGTGCAATTAGTGTACCTTAAGGACTGACCAGCAGTACTAGGTAACGGCACTGTCGTTTGCGACAAGTCTACGTACACAGATGAGTGGCTCTTTAAAGTATCTATAGCAACCCTGACATCGCTTCCTAGCAGTCCGGTTATCTTGAGCGCTGCAGAAGCTGTTGCGCTTGTTCCGCTAATGCCGCTGAGGAACGTTCCAAAAGCGGCATTAGTTGTGTAGGCATATTCATATATCGTTGTGAAGCTCATCGTTTTGGTGTAGTCGTTGCCGTCATACGTTGCCTTTACGGTGATGTCCACATCTGAACCAGTTGAAGCTACGCCTGCCGTGGTGGTTGCCGCATCCGCAGCGCTGAACGTAACGCTTCCCGCAGGGCTTGCCGTCCATTCGTAGGTGACGCCCGTCTCGATACCGTCCAGCTCGGCCGCCAGAGTTACCGGCCCGAGTGCAAGCGTGTTGCCCGTCGCGGGCACGACGTTGCCGTCGCCGTCTTTTACGAGTAGGTTGATGACGGTGATTGTCTTTGTGGCGGTCAGAGTCTTTCCGTTCGCAGTCGCGGTTACGGTTATTGTGGTTGTTCCGCCTTTGAGCGCGGTTACGGTGCAGCCGTCTGCGCCTGCCGTCGGATTCGCGGCTACTGCCGTGTTGCTTGACTCATAGCCGACAACTGTCACGTCGCCTATGTTCACGCCGTCCGCGCCCAGCGTAAGCGTGATGTCGTTTGCCGTAGCCGGGGCATCCGATGCACTGTTGAAGACATGCGGGCTGTCGCCGCCCGTCAGCGTGAGCCCTGCGACGGTAACCGCCACGGTCTTTTCTATATAAATGGTGTCGTCCGCAGTGCACGTTGCCTTCACGGTGAAGGATTCGGTGCCGGTGGTTCCGCCCGCCTTTGGCTTGACCGAGAGTATCCGTGGCGCGGAGCTGGCGACGGTTGCGGTCGTCTTGGTGCTGCTGGTGGGCAGCGTCCAGCTGTAGGTGAAGCCGTCCGTAAATCCCGCCAGGTTCGCCGTAACGGTGGTGTTGTTTGTGTCGCCGCTTACCAGCATGAGCCTGTAGGTGGGGTCCAGTATGACGTCGGCCGGCGGCGCGAACGCAGCGGTGTCCGAGCACGTAAGGCCCAGGTCGAGGATGTAGACGTCCTGCTCCGCGCTGAGCGTGGTGCCGCCCACGTCGGCGGTGACGGTGATTTTGGTCTTGCCGCCGGAAATGCCGCTCAGGATTATCGTCGAGCCGTCCCCGCTGTCGGTTGAAGCGCCAACGAAGTTTGCGGCGGTGGTCGTGCCGGATGTCCACGTCCAGTTGGTCGGGCTGCCGCCGGCGGGGACAACCTGCGCTTCGTACTCGCGCTGGTCGGTTGCGCCGCCCATCTCGATGAACTTAGGGCAGCGGACAAACTCGATGCCCGCGATGGTTACATCTACGGTGGCGCTTACTGACACGCCCGCAAGCGAAGCCGACACGGTGAAGCTGGAGTCGCCTGCCGCCTTTGGTTTTGCGGTGCGCGACGTGCCGGAGCCGGTAAGTTCAAGCTTGTCGTTGCCCGCCGTCCATGTATAGGTGACGCCCGATACGCCGGAAAGCCCATTCAAGCTTGCAGTGACGCCCTTACCCGCGGTGTCGGTGGTTGCCATGGTGAGGCTGTAGTTCCCGCCCGGCACGGTGGGGGCGTTCAGTGCGGTGCCGCCGCTCAGCGCAAGGTCGAGCACGTAGATATCCACGGTCTTGACAGGGAGTGTCTTGTTTACGCCGGTAATCCGCGCCGACACGGAGACAGTGTCCTTTCCGCCCGCAAAAGGATGGAACATCCTGCTGGGGCCGCTTGCGCCGGGCATCAGGGCGACCGCTGTGGTGGCGGGGATGCTCCAGGTGTATTCTATGTCGGTACCGGTGTAGCCGGCAATGCTTGCGGTGATGGTTTTATCGGCGCTGTCCAGTGTGAGCACTTCCGTGCTGTTGCAGTCAAGCGAGAGCGCCGCCACGGTAACGGACTGGGTTGCGGTTGCCGTCATTGCGCCGCAGGTGGCGGTCACCTTAATGGTCGCATTACCGGATGCGCCCTCCACCGGGCTGACCACGCCGCTGGAGGAAACTGTCACCGGCGCGTCTGCGGCGGGGCTTTCTATGCTCCACGTGTAGGTGGGTGTTGACGGGAAGCCTGCGGGTACCGGCGTCAGCGCAAGGTGATCGCCCTCCGCAATGATCGGGGTATTGGCACCCCAGCTTTCGCCGGGGTTGATGCTCACGGCACAGGAGCTGTATGTTGCATACAGCGTAAGCTTTCCCTTGTAGGAGCCCGTCGGGATACTGCTGCTTATGACCGGCGTGCCGCCGTCGGTGAGCGACCAGCCCGCAAAGTACATGGTCGTTGCGGGCGTGGTGGAAGTGTCTTCGTACGTTGCCGCCGCCGATACGCCGCTCAGCGCCGTGGGGCCGGCGTTGGTGTAGTACGCGGGTGCGGTGCCGGTGATTGCCGCCCCGTAACCTGCAGCATCGCTGGACATCGTGCATTCCAGCGGATACTGCACCCACATCGTAATGCTGTTTTCACCGGGCTGTATGCTTATGGGCAAAGCCGTTGCGGCTACCAGTGAGCTGTAGCCCAAGGAAGCGCCGCCAGCGCTCACGCCGATGGTCGCACTGGCGGAAAGCGAGGCGCCTACCGGCACTTTTTCGATGACCGCGGCCTGGGTGTCGCCCGCGGTAAAGTTCACGGGGAAATCAGTACCATTTATAGTAACAATAACGCTGTAGGTTACCCACGAAACATCAAGCTCGGACTGCGTTTCGGTAAAAAGGGTGCCGGCAGGGAGCGGCGTAACGGTAACGTAACCCAAGCCGCCGGAAGCATCTGCGCTGCCGCCAAAGTCCTCGCGGGAGCCGACCGTGTAGTTGGCGGAATTCGCACCGATAACGATGTCAGGCGCTATGCCGCCGTTGGAAAGGCCGTTTGCGGCGCTGTTCGCCGATACCCCCCCTACCATTTTTAGTAGTATTGCTTCCACTGGAAGCCCCAGAGCTGCCGGAACCACCGGATGAGCCGCCGCCCTCGTCTATTGGCCCGCCGTGGCTGTTCACGGCATTGGCACAGCCCGCAAGTAAGAGGGCGGCGGAAAGTAGCGCCGTGCACAGCAATACAAAGACGGCGGATGCAACACGCGGCTGCACTCCCGCCCTGCTGCGGGATACTGAACGGGTAGAAAAAACGGACTTCAGATGCATACCAAACTCCTCCGGGCAAAGGACGGCGCCCCTATTTTGAGTATCACTTCCAGTATAAAAGAACAGGCGGCAAAAGTCTAGGACTTTCGCCGCCTGCGCAATTGGTATGTTACTTTTTTGCGGCCTTGTAGAGCGGGTCAACCTTCTCTGCAATGGTCGTCAGGTTTTTGATGCGGCTGTCATTTGACGGGTGGGTGGAAAGGATTTCCGGCACGGAGTTGTTGGAAAGCTTATTCATCTTTTCCCAAACCGTGATGGCCTCGTGGGGGTCGTAGCCTGCCCGTGCCATTAGTTCCGTGCCCATGTTGTCCGCTTCCGTCTCGCATTCGCGGCTGAACGGCAGCGTAAGTCCGTACTGCGTGCCGAGTGCAAGAACCGCCTGCCCCGTTTCGCTGAGCCCGGCAACCTGCGTAACGACGGAAATGCCTGCCTGCTGAATATACTGCTTGCTGGCCTGCTCGCGGCTGTGCTCCTTGAGCGCGTGGGAAATTTCGTGGCCCATGACTGCCGCCAGTTCTCCGTCGGTCAGCTTGAGTGTATCGATGATTCCCGTGTAGACCACGATTTTGCCGCCGGGCATACACCATGCGTTCACCGTGTCTTCCTTTATGACGTTCACCTGCCAGTCCCACTTCAGCGCATCTTCGCGGAATGAACCGGTCTGGGCAATAAGCCGCTTTGCCACAGCCTGCACGCGGTTGTAGACAGCCTTGTCCGTGTTCAGCGTACCCGCATCCCCGGCTTCCTTCAGCACCTGGGCATACTGCTCTTTGGCGGCATTGTTCATGTCCTCTGCCGAAACGAGCATCAGCTGCTCGCGGTCAGCCCCAACGCTGCCGCCTGAAGTTGTGCTGCTCTTGCCAAAGAGTTTGCTGAAAAAACCCTTTGCAGAGACCGGGGCAGCAAGTACTGCTGCCAAAAGCAAAATGAAGCTAAATTTCTGTAGTCTTTTCATACCCTTCATACTAACAGAAAAACGCCAAAAGTTAAAGGACTGCACGGAAATCCGTGGCCCGCCCCTTAATCCTTTTCCGTAAGGATCTGCTTGTGCAGGTTTTCCAGCTGGTCTGCGGCAAGCTTGAGTTTCTGCGCGGTGTTGTTTACCGTGCCCGTGGACGTGGAGAAATTCTCGATGCCGGAAGAAATCTGGCGCACCGTGGTAACAATCTGGTCGAATGCCGTTGCCTGCTGCCCGATGATTTCCTTGATCTGGTTTGCGGATTCTACCGTGATTTCCGAAGAGCTCTGAATGTCGGTGAATTTTTCCTTGAGCTTTTCCGACAGCTCCAGTCCTTCGCGGATTTTTTCCGTACCGCTTTCGGACGTGATGATAAGGTTGTCGGAAGAATGCTGGATTTCCGTAATCCGCTCCTTTATCTGCTCAACAGATGCCGTAATTCCTGCGGCAAGGCGGCGCACTTCATTTGCAACGATGTGGAAATTCTTTCCGGAATCCCCCGCGCTGCTTGCTTCCAGCTCCGCATTGAATGCGATGATGCGCGTCTGGTCGGCAATGTCGTTGATGATTTTTACAATGTCCCAGATGCCGCCGATTTTTTCGCCCAGTTCGCGTATGCCGGAAATCGTAGACACGTTTGCTTCCGTTATCTCCGTCATCTTGTCCAGGTTTGACTGCAGCGTGCTGAAGCCGATGTTTACGTTCTTTTCCGTGCCTTCTGCAACGGCAGTCACATCGCTGATTTTCTCCTCGATGCTCCGCGTCTGCCGGTCGGAATCTTCCATCGTGGCAAGAATCTCCTTTACGCCGGTGGACTGCTCCAGCGACGTGGACGATGTGGCCTGGGAGATTTCAGCAAGCTTGTAAATCGGGTCAGTCATGGTGCTGCCGATGCCGCGTATGTTGTCAAGGATGGAGCGGAACAGCTGCACAACCTGGTTCACAAGGTGCAGGTTGTAGGAAACTTCCGTTTCAAAGTCCGTGGAAACAAGCTCTACGGTGAAGATATCGTTCTTGATGATGTGCAGCATGGATGTCTGGAGTTTTTCCGACGATATCAATATGCTGTGCAGGAATGAGTAGACGGACACACTGCCGATGGCGGTGTTTATGGCAAAGACACCGCCGAGCCGTGCCAGCTGGGTGCCGCGCAGTCCCTCTCCGCCGGGAGGCGCCGGAAGGAAGCCCGAGTCCGAAGGCACATTGTTGTAGTAGTACGCAATGAAAAGCACCGTTGCCAGCAGGATGCCCCAGACGACCGGCACAATGCAGTAGCTGAAAAAGGAACGTGCATACGAAAAGCCAAAGAACTGCTTGTTGCGCAGGACTTTCGGGTCGATTCCTTCCTCCACGAGCCTGCAGATGTATCCGTTGCAGACCTTGCGGCTGTAGGACACCGCCAGCAGCGATGCAAGGTAGGCGCCCAGGAAACAGGCACACATGTTTATGCCGTTGAGGAACAGATTTATGTCCAGCAGCAGGTGGTAGGCGATGGTAAGGAAACAGGCACAGACCATAAAGTACGTGATGGTTTCGCGCTGCTTTTTTGAAGGGTGCCTGTGCAGGGCAAGGAAAATCTGCGTGCGTTCTTCCTGCGTTGCGCCTTCCGTAAGCCATTTTTCTATCTGGCGGGAAAGCTTTCCTGTCAGCAGGTGGTTTGTGATCGGCGATAAAATGCACTGGGCTGCCAGAATCATGACGATGATTCCCACTATCAGCGGCAGCTGCGCATGAATGTCAAAGTTAAGGATGAACACCGAGTACACGAGTATCAGGATGCCGCACAGTATGTTCGGCAGATAGCTTGAAATCCGGTGCTGCTGTTCAAGGGTATGCTGTTTTTCCTGCTTCATTTTCTTACCTCGCTTGCAGTGGAAGTTTCTGCATCAGGCTGAATGTTCTTCAGCTTTTCGGATATGGTGCAGAGATTCTGCGCAGAGTCGCTGATTTTCTGCGTTGAGCCGGAGAAACTTTCTGCGGCTTCGGAAATCTGGCGCAGCGTTATGACAATCTGTGCAAAGGATGCTGTCTGCTGGTCTATGATTTTCTTTATGTCCTCGGAAGCGTAGTCTGTTGTTTCCGAAGACTGTTTCAGTTCCTCAAAGCGGCTGTTCAGCTCCTGTATAATCTGGTTCCCGTCCAGAATTTTCCTGCTGCCGTCCTGGGACGCATTGAGCAGGTCGTCCGACGAATGCTGTATTTCCACGATGCGCTTGCGAATTTCGTCGGTGGAACGGATGGTGCGGTTTGTCAGCCGCCTGATTTCATTTGCCACCAGCGAGAAATTTGCGCCCGCGCTTCCGGCACTGGATGCTTCCAGTTCCGCGTTGAATGCGATGATGTTCGTCTGGTCGGCAATGGCGTTGATGATGCCCGCGATGTCCGATATGCCTGTTATTTTTTCCGTCAGGTGCTTGATGCCTTCCACGGTTACTTCGTTTGCCTGCCGTATCTCTTCCTGCTTCTGCATGTTCTGCCGCAGGATGTCAAAGCCGTCGGCAATGTTTTCCGTCGTGCGTTTTGCAACCAGCGAAACTTCGCCGATTTTTTCTGCAATGCTCTTGGAAAGCGAATCCGTTTCTTCCATTGCGGAAAGCAGTTCGCGGATGCCGCTCGTCTGCTCCAGCGACGTAACGGCGGTTTCCTTAGAGATGACGGACAGCTCGTTGCTTGACTCAATGACTTCAAGGCTGATGCGCTGGCTTTCCTTCAGGATTTTCTGCAGGATGCCCACGATGATGTTGATAAGGTAAACATTGTACATGAATTCGTTGGACAGGTCGGTGTGCTCGAACTGCACCTTGTGCAGGTTGTCCTTGTTCATGCCGCTCAGCAGATCCCGCATGTTGTTGATTGATTTCATCATGCGGCGGAAGAGCGTTGTTGAATATACATAATAGAAAATAAGTGCGACGATGCAGATGACCGCAAGGCGGAAGAATGCAAGGTACTGCGGCATGTCGGAAACAAAGGTGCGCCAGGCAAGAATGAAGAATGCGCTGTTTACAAAGAACATGGGCGCAAAAATGTGCAGCGCCGTGATTGCCGTTGATTTTGTGCCGAAGTAATGGCGCTGCTCTACTTCTTCCTTTGAGACGCCTTTTTCCACGATGATGGCAGCGTGGCGGGAACAGAGCTTCTGTGCAATGCCGGTCATGGAATGGATTGCCGCGCAGTACGAACCGATGGACAGCGCCAGTATGAACAGAATGATGGAATCGGTGTCCAGCCTCGCGCAGTATGCGCTCAGCGCTGCCCAGCTTCCGCCGCAGAGCATAAAGATGATGAACACCGTAATGCCGTTCTTTGCCGGCAGCGCCATAAGCTGCTTGATGAGCTTTGTCCGTTCCTTTACGCTCGATTCGTAGCTGTAAAAGGAAAACAAATCTTCCGTAACGGACTGACAGACCTGCTTGTTCACAACGACGAAAATCGGTATCTGCAGCAGCAGGAAAAGCGCTGCGCCCGCGGCAATGACCAGTCCCAGCTTTCCGGCGGGAATGTTCCCCATCAGGATGCAGAACGCCATGGTCATAATCCCGAACAGCGCGTTTGAAAATTTTTCCTTTGCAAAGATTTCGTTCCCGAAGTCGATGATTCCTTCTTCCTGTGTGCCATTGTTTTTTTTCGGCGATGCTTTGTTCCTGTCCATATATACCTCGCTTCTTGTGCTTCTCATTTTGATGTGAGGGCGACGGCCCCGTCCCAGTCTTCCGGCGGATGTGCGGAGAACTCCGTGCAGCGCTCTGCCATCAGTTTTGCGGCCTTGTCCTGCGGCATGATTTCCAGTGCCTTTTCAAAGTAAGAAAGGGCAAGCGTCCACGCTCCGCTGCTGTACAGGTTCAGACCCTTTTCGTAGTTGTCCGTGAATGCTTTGGGCAGCGCCTTTGCGTCCGCACGGTATATCTGCACGTCTTTTTTCTTGCCCTTGACCTTGACGGAATCAAGCAGCATTACGTGCATGTTTTCCGGCAGCTCGTTCCGCACGGCCCCCGAAATGATAACCCTCGAACCGTAAAGCTTGGTGAGCCCTTCCAGGCGCGACGTCAGGTTCACCGCGTCGCCGATGACCGTGTAGTTTGTCTTGTCCTTGCTGCCGATGTTTCCCACGATGACTTCACCGTAATGAATGCCGATTCCTATGTCCAGCCGGATGCCTTCCGGGAATTTCAGCTGGCTGCAGTCTATGTTGTCCAGGTGGGAATACATTTCTATTGCTGCACTGACGGCGCGCCGGGCATTGTCCACGTAGCTGATGGGCGCGCCGAAAAGCACCATGATTGCGTCCCCGATAAATTTGTCTACGGTGCCGCCGTGGCGCTTCACGATATCAACCATGTGGGTAAAGTAGTTGTTCAGGAAATTCACGACGTCTTCCGGCTGGTTTATCTCGCTGATTGTGGTGAAATTCCGTATGTCGCAGATGAGGATTGCTATCCTGCGCTTTTCATTGTGTTCCTGCTCCTGCACATTCTGGGACACAAGAATGTCGTTGATGACCTGCTCCGGAACGAATTTTGAAAAGGCCAGCCGAAGCTTGCTTTCTGCCGTTGAAATTTTTTCCAGGCGGATTGATTCCTGCAGCAGGTATGCCAGCGGCGAAAGCAGGAATTCCAGCGTGGACTGCACCTTGTAGGTGAACAGCCGTTTGCGGCAGGATGCAAGATGCACCGTTCCCACAAATTTTTCGCCCGCGCGCACTTCAAAGCTGCGGTAGGATTCAAAGTTGTTCTTGCTCAGCTCCTGCTGTACAATGCCGGGGATTTCCTTTTCCTCGTAGGAAACGCCGTGGTTTTTCTTTGCCAGCTGCTCGTAGTCAGTCCGGCATATCTGCCAGAACGAATTCCCTGCATCTTCGCTCAGCCGCTCCGTTCCGCTGCGGTACGCCCGCGCGGGCTGGTCATCCAGAATGATTGCTGCGGCATCAAAGCTGCACAGCCGGTACATAAGGGCAAAGAGCTGCCTGACCAGCACGTCTGTGTCGTCCACAAAATTGTAGAGCGGAAGCGCCTGCCTGACCATGCTGAAGAAGAACGTGCTTTTGTCCATCGCCTTCACCGTCCACAGCAGGGGCTTTGCTTCTGCGGAAACTTCTCCGGCGGCCGGGGCACTTTCATCCGTAAAGAATGTGCCGGTTTCTACATTTTTGCATTCCACCTGCCGGCAGGTTTCTTCAATGAGTTCCTGGAAATTGCCGGATGAAAGCGGAATGACTTTGTTTGCGCCGTGTGCGCTCGTCCAGAAATCCAGCACGTCATCCTCGGCAGAAATGAGGATGAACGGTATTTCGCTTTTGTCGGAGCCTTCCTTGATGATGGCGCACAGTTCCGTGCCGTCTATGACGGGAAGCATTTTGTCTGCGATGATGCAGTCGGGGGATTCCTCGGTAATTTTACGGAGCACGGAAAGTCCGTCTGTAAAACAGACCGTGCCGAAGCCTTTCTTTTCCAGCTCCGTGCAGATAAACTTAGAGAGAATCTTTGACGGCTCTACGACGTAGACCAGCGGTATGTTCCGGTCAGCCATGCAGCAGCTCCTTGACTTTTGCGGTAAGGTTCTCCCGCTCAAAGTCTGACTTTACGATGTAGCCCTGCGCGCCGAGCTTCCTGATTTTTTCCTCGGTATCGCTTTCAAAGACCGACGAAATCACAATGACGGGAATGTGCTTCAGCTCCTCCATGTGGCGCATGTTGTGGATGAGCACAAAGCCGTCCATGCGCGGCATCTTTACGTCCGTAACCACAAGATCGAATTCGTGCTGCTTCATTTTTTCCAGTGCGTCTATGCCGTCCACCGCCGTGGTGACGTTGTAGTTCTCTGCCTCAAGAATAATTTTTTCGATGTGGCGCGTTGTGTGGGAATCGTCCACGACAAGAATTGAATGGATTTTGTGCATCTTGTGCACTTCCAGATTTTTTACGTCGTAGATATTCACCACCTTGAAGCGGCGCAGAATGTCCGGTATGTTCAGCACGGGGATAATCCGGTAGTTTTCGTCGAAGACAATGCCCTGCAGCGCGTTGAAGTCCTTGAGCAGCGGCGGCAGCGGCTTGATGACAACGGTGCCGTAGTGCAGGATTTGGTCCACGGTCATGCCGATTTTTTTGTTCAGGTATTCAAGGATGATGACGGAAACTTTGTCTTCCAGCCGCGCCTTCTTGTTTGAGTTTTCGTTGATGATGTCAAAGTCGTAGACCGGCACCAGTTCGTTGTTGACGTTCAGCACCGGGCCGTGCTGCATCCGCAGGAAATCTGACTTTCTGACCGAAAGAATTTCCCTGATGTAATGCGACAGTATGAGGTACGAATTGTCCGACACGGACACGAACATACCGTCCTGCGTTGCAAGGCTTGCCGGCAGCGACAGTTCGAATTCGGTGCCCTTTCCGGCTTCGGAGCGCACGCTTATCTTGCCCTTCAGCTTGTCCATCTCGGTGCGTACCACGTCCAGCCCGATGCCTCTGCCGGACAATTCCGTGGGCGTGTCCTTGGTGGAAAATCCGGGACTGAAAATGTACTGCAGCAGTCCGTTTTTGTCTTCCGCTGCAATTTCTTTTTCCCGCTCAGGATACAGCGCCGTTGCCTTCTGCCGGATGCGTTCGTAGTCGATTCCCTGCCCGTCGTCTTTTACGGTAACAGAAATTCTGCTGGATGCCTGTGCAACGGACACCGTTATGCTGCCCGCTGCAGGCTTGCCCAGCCGGAGCCGTTCTTCTGCCGGTTCTATGCCGTGGTCGATGGCGTTGCGCACCAGGTGAATGAGAATTGCGGGAATCTTTTCCAGAATTGTCCGGTCAATGGTTATCTCTGAGTGCGGGATGTTGAATTCTACGTTCTTCTTGAGCTTGAGTGCTTCCGAGACGACGGAGCGCTTTATGGGCTGCAGAATCATGTCGAAGGGCAGCATTCTGAGCGAGATGATGCTCTTCTGAATGTCCGTGCTCTGTTTTTCCAGCACGGCGATGTTTTCCAGCACTTCCTGGTATTCGTGGTAATCTTTGTCCCTGTCCTTGAGAAAGGTAAGCTCGTTCTTGAGTTTGATTTGCCTCATGACAAGCTTGTCCACGGACTGCAGAATGTCGTCGATTTGGGACACCTTGACTTTTATTGTCTGCGCGGACTGCAGGAAGCTCAGGTCTTCTTCGGGGAGCGCCTGCTCCGGCCCGCCGCTTTCCGCCGGAGCGCCCGCGCGGGAAAAGTCGGTGATGAAGTCTTCGTCGTCCAGCGCCCTGCCAAGGTTTTCCATAATGGTGTCGTACGTGCTAAAGCTTCCGTCCGAACCTTTTTCGATTTCTGCCGTTACGCCGTGCAGCACGCTGGAAATAGCCAGCAGCAGCTGAATAATCTTGACGGGGATTTCCGTCTGGTTGTGCTGGATGAGCTTGAGCAGGCTTTCTTCCTGATTCACTACGGATTCAATCTGCGGGAATTCCAGCATGCGGGCGGAACCTTTGAGCGTGTGCAGCAGGCGGAGCATTTCCGTAAGGCTGCCGGAATTCCGCTGCTGCTTTGACGCCTGTATGGAAAGGTCGTCCAGTGCATCGAGGATTTCCCGCGCTTCTGAAACAAAGTCTGCAATGAAAAGTTTTTTGTCAAGGTTCATGTCTGCTTCTCTCCTTGCAATGTTCCGCATGCTTCATAGATGTAGGACGGGCTGAAAGAATCCAGCGTGAAGTCGTAGGGATTGCTGCTGCCGAACGCGGTAATCAGTTCCCTGCACTTCCTGAAGCATGCGCACGCCTTTTCTTCTTTGCCGATGTCACGGAGCACAAGCCCGTGGTAGAAAAACGCCGGCCAGAAGTCAGGTGAGAGTGTTTCTGCGGACGCAAAGAGCAGCTCTGCTGCCGCCTTGTTGTCTGCGTAGTATTCGGTGTATCCCTGCAGGAAGAACGAATACTTCCTGTAGCTGCTGCCGCTGATGGCACGGGCCAGCGTCCGCGCGGCGATGAAGTCCCCTTTGTTGATTGCAGCACAGACTGCTTCGTAGGTGCGCTTCAGGTCTGCGGGGGTGGGGGATGCTTTAGCTGCGGCAGGTTTGTCGGTTTTGCCGGCGACTGCGCTGCTGCCGGGCGCGGTTGGTTTCCCGGCGGCAATTGCGCTGCTGCCGGGCGCTGCCGGTTTTCCGGCGGCAATTGTGCTGCTGCCGGGCGCTGCCGGTTTTCCGGCGGTGCTTGCGCTGCTGCCGGGCGCTGCCGGTTTCCCGGCGGCAATTGCGCTGCTGCCGGGCGCTGCCGGTTTTCCGGCGGCGGCTGCACTGCTGCCGGGTGCGGTTGGTTTTCCGGCGGCAATTGCGCTGCTGCCGGGTACGGTTGGTTTCCCGGCGGCAATTGCGCTGCTGCCGGGCGCTGCCGGTTTTCCGGCGGTGACTGCGCTGCTACTTGTGCCGCTGTTTCCCGCTGCATTTTTTGGGGGAACCGTGCGGCTGACTTCCGCGGAATCTGCCTTGACAAAATAGTAAACCTGCCCGGTGTTTGTCTTGTGCAGTCCTGCGGGGCAGACGCTTTTGTCCATGGAACCGATTTCGTTCATGGAGAAGAAAAGCAGCCCGCCGTCGCAGAGCCGTTCCGTCATCTTTGCGGTGATGCGCGCCCTTGTGTCCTTGTCAAAATAAATGAACACGTTCCGCATAAAGATGATGTCCGCCTTGCCGGGGAGCGGCGGCTCCGTGTCCTGCTGCAGGTTGAAGCGGAACGTATGGATTTTCTGCAGAAAGTTCCTGTCAAAAATAAGCCCGCTTTCCGTCTGCTGACTGTAGGGTGCGAGCAGTTCGTGGTACTTGCTGCCGTCCTTCCGCAGTGAATACAGGCTGTAGCGTCCCTGCTCCAGCGTTGCCAGCGCCGCCGTGTCGATGTCCGATGCGTAAACCTGCATCTGGATGCCCATGAAAAGCCCCAGCGCCAGCAGCGAAATTGCTTCTTCGCCGGTGGCGCAGCTGCATGTCCAGAGCGTGAGCGGCTTTCCGATGTACTTGGGGAATATGCTTTCCTTCAGCAGGTCGAACTGCTTTTCTTCCCGGAAGAAATACGTTTCGTTTACGGTAACGGTGCTGATAAGCTGGTCGAAGTCCGCTGAACCGGCCTGCAGTGACGTGCAGAATTCCTCCGGGCTGCAGCCGCGTTCTTCTGATTTCTGCAGGATGAACGATTTCACCGCGGGCTTCTGCTGCGCTGCTACGCTGATGCCGGAAAAGGAGAAAATCTTTGTGAGCACGGTTTCGAGGAGCGCTTCGTCCATTTCCTAGCCTCCGTTCCTCTGCCTGCCGCTCAGTTCCCAGAGCCGCGCCGCAATGCTGCCAAGCGGGAGCACTTCGCAGGAGCCGCCCGCTTCAAACGCCGCCTTGGGCATGCCGTACACCGTGCAGGAAGCTTCGTCCTGCGTGATGGTGTAGCCGCCCAGTTCCCTGATGTGCCTGCAGCCCTTTGCTCCGTCTGCGCCCATGCCCGTAAGGATGACCGCGATGCAGTTTCCGCCCAGTACGCTGGCGGCGCTTTCCAGCATTTTGTCCACCGAGGGGCGCAGGAAATTTACGGCAGGGTCGTGGTTCAGCCGGATAAGGAAATTGTTCCCCAGGTCTGTCTCGAAGGCAAGGTGTTCGTCGGAAGGGGCAAAATAAACGTGCCCGGCAAGCGGCTGCATACCGTCCTCCGCAAGGTGGACGGGCAGCCCCGTTTCTGTGTTGAGCCAGTTGATAAGGTTCTTGTCAAAGAATGAATCAATGTGCTGCGTAATGAGCAGCGGGAGCGGGAAGCCCCGGCCCAGTGACTGCAGCAGTTCCGCGATTGCGCTGGGGCCGCCGGTGGAGACGCCCACGAACACAGCCTTGTATGTGTGCCGGATACTGGCGGGAACGCAGTGCCCCGTGCATCCGGCCTGCACCGCTGCATGCTTGCTGAACAGCATGGACTGCTTTATTTCCCCCGCAAGCTGCTCCAGTTCCTGCGCATAGCTTTCCATCTGCTGCGAAGAAAATTTGATGAATTCCGGTTTTTCAAGGGAAGCAGAAATTCTGATACCCGTTATGCCCATGCCCCCGCGCTGGTGGTAGAGCAGTGCGGGCAGCGGCAGGCTGTTGCAGAGCTTTTCCAGCTGATGCAGGTCGCTGCGGCTGAACATGGTTGTGTCGGCAATCAGCAGCTCCGGCGGGGAGTGGCGCACTGCTTCCTGCAGCTCGCTGAACGACGCAGCCTCGCCGGCAGCCTGCAGCCGCTGTGTTTTCCGGAGAATCTCTTTGATGACCGATCTGACGACGGCGGAATTGTCCGCAATAAAAACCTTTGTCATGGCACCTTCCGCGCGCCGTTTCTGTAGCTGACGAATTTTTGTATGTCGAGCAGGTAGCTGATGCCGTGTTCGGTAAAGCGGCATGCGATGATTCCGCGCTGCAGCATGCCCGCTTCGTAGTGTTCCGCAAAGACGGAAAAGTTTTCCAGCGCAATGCTGCAGACCTTGCACTGGCAGGATGTCATGAATGCAAGCTGTTCGCCGCCCTTGTTGAGCAGGAGCAGCGTGCGCACGGAACTTTTGGGGATGTTCGCGGAAAACGTACGTGCAAGTTCGTCAAGGTCGTAGCCGGCAGCCATGTCTGCTGCAGCATAGCTTTCATCCGCCGCCACGCAGGAAAAGCCGTCTTTGGGCAGCAGGAAATCAAATGTGTCGTAGGAAATCGATATGAAGGTTTCAGGCTGCGGCAATGTCTTCCCCTGCTTTTCCGATGATGGCGCTGACTTTGATGACGAGCGCCTTCTGTCCGTCTACCGTGAGCGTTCCCTCGTAGAAACCGGACAGTTCTTCTTCTGCAAAGCGGACGACATCTTTTTCTTCCGCCGGGAAGAAATTCTTTACGTCCCTGATTTTCAGGCAGCTGTGGCTTTCATCGTTCAGCACGATGAAGAGCGCCGAATCCTGGGCGGGTTTCCCTTCCATCAGCGCCGGGTCTATGACAACGTAGGGGGTGCCGTATCGGTTCAGCACGCCGCTGATGTACGGCGGCACAAAGGGCAGGGGGAATACGTCTGCATTGCGCAGGATTTCCTTGACATCCCCTGCCGGAAGCGCGTACAGGTTGCCGCCGTCTTTGGTGCCAGTAGCACCCGTGGTACCGTCGGAACCGGCGTTACCGATAGTGAAGATGAGCCAGGTCTCTTTTTTCCCCGCATCTCCGCCGTCCTGACTGTCTGTGCGGGCGTTTTTTATTGCTGCCAACAGGTCTTCTGCCATACAAACCATTATACAGGGGAAATCCGCCATGGGCAAGCAGAAAACGCGCCGCTTTGCAAAACTAACGGCTTTTAACAACCGGCGCGTAGACTTTCGGCCCGTCCGCTGCTATACTGAGGGCATGTCCGATATGCTTTTCTACGTGCTGCTTGCCGTCTCTGTGCTTGTCATTGTGTTCCTGTTGAACTGGTTCATTAAATGGAAGGCTTATGGCCGCACGGAAGCGGCGCAGCGCAAGGCGGAGGAAGCCCGGCGCAAGGCTGCGATGAAGGGGCTCATCGTTACCTGCCCCCTGTGCAACAGCCGCCTGATGCCCGGCGAAGAACTGGTAAGCCGCGTGTACCGCCCCATGGATGTGCCCGACCAGCTGTGTACGATAAACGGCTGCCCGCACTGCTACCCCGCGCCGGAGCCGGGAATACGCCGCGTGTGTCCCGTCTGCGGCAAGACGGTGCCGCTTAAGGACGCGCATCTGATTGCCCGGCTCTTCAACTACAAGGACGGCAAGAAACACGTCATCGTTACCGGCTGCACCGAGTGCTGCAAGCATTCCCCCCGCTGAAGTTTTCCGCGCGTAAAATTTATGTGAAAAAAACTAAAGTCAAAAAATCAGTCTCCGAAGATAAAAGTAAGGGTGCTGGAAAAGCCCCCCTGAGCAGCAGGCGGATGGGTGAGCCGCTGCCCGCAACTCTGGAACTTTTTTAATTAGAGGAGATACATTATGGTTATCAATCACAACATGAGTGCAATGTTTGCACAGCGCTCTGAGGGTCTCACAGAAGTGAACCAGCAGAAGAACATGGAGAAACTTTCTTCAGGTCTCAGAATCAACCGCGCTGGTGACGACGCTTCAGGACTTGCAGTGTCAGAGAAGATGCGCGCACAGATCCGCGGCCTGAACAAGGCTTCAGAGAATGCAAAGAACGGCATCTCTTTCATCCAGACCACCGAAGGTTACCTGCAGGAATCTGAGGACATCATCCAGCGCATCCGCGAGCTTGCTGTTCAGTCAAGCAACGGTATCTACACCGACGAGGACCGCACGATGATTCAGGTTGAGGTTTCTTCACTCATCGCTGAAGTTGACCGCATCGCATCTGCAGCTCAGTTCAACGGCCTGAACATGCTGACCGGCCGCTATGCACGCCCCACCGGCGAGAACGACGTGACAGCTTCTATGTGGCTCCACATCGGCGCAAACATGGATCAGCGCACCCAGATTTTCATCGGTACGATGACCGCAGCTTCTCTTGGTCTGCGCAATGTCGGCACCGAGGAAATCCTTTCTCTCGCAACGCCGGATGATGCAAACCGCGCAATCGGCACTCTCGACGAGGCAATCAAGAAGGTGAACAAGCAGCGTGCTGACCTTGGCGCATACCAGAACCGCCTTGAGAAGACCGTTGAAGGCCTTGACGTGGCTGCAGAGAATACTCAGGCTTCTGAGTCTCGCATCCGCGATACCGATATGGCAAAGGAAATGGTGGACTTCACCAAGAACCAGGTTCTGTCACAGGCTGGCACTGCAATGCTGGCTCAGGCAAACCAGTCTTCACAGAATGTCCTGTCACTGCTGAAATAAATTATGGGAAGCTCGGAAAACTTCAGTTTTTCGAGGTGACTTTGAAAATGCGATGTTTTAAGTCGCGCTATTACAGCGACTTAAAACTCGCAGGCATCTTGGAAAATCACGGAAGTGATTTTTTGAGATGCCGTATTTCTGCATGGCAGCGTAATGCTGGAAAGCGTCCCTCCGGGGGCGCTTTTTTTATGGCCGGCCAGCGAAGTTTTTGCTGCCGGTAACTATTGACAGGATGTTTTGTTATCAGTGATATGGCGAAGGAAATTAATTATCAGTTCAGGCTGCTCTATGCGATAGGCATCAGTTTTGTTGTGCTTGGGCACGTTGGCAATACTACGTTCAAATTTATGACGGACTGGTTCCCGTGGCTGTCGTTCCACCTGGGAATGTTCGCTTTTGCTTCCGGCTATTTTTTCAATGAGCAAAAAGCTTCCCGCTTCTTTTCGTTCATCGGGCACAAGGCACGCACGCTGCTGCTTCCGCTGTATCTGTGGAACTTTGCCTATGCAGCGCTTTCGTTTATTCTGGCAAAGGCAGGCTTCAGCTTTGCCGGTGCCGTTTCCCTGCGTTCCCTGTTCCTGCAGCCCCTGACTGAAGGAGATGCTTTCGGGCTGAATCTGGGCAGCTGGTTTCTGGTGCCGCTGTTTCTGTGCCACCTGTATGCTGCGGCGGTGCGCAAGCCGTTCAGCCGTCTTTGCGGCGGCACATTTTTTTCCGGCAGCATCTGGCGCTGCATTCCTTTTACCGTCGCTGGCATTGCGCTTGGCATTGCCGGTATCGAAATGGCGCGGCACGGATTCCGTCACGGCTGGTGGCTTGTGCTGCTCCGCTTTATGTATTTTGTGCCCTTCTACGAATGCGGCATACTGTACCGCTTGCATCTGGAAAAAAAGGACACTGCGCCGTCCCTTTTGTATTTTTCCCTTGTGCTGGGGGCGCAGCTGCTGGTCATCTTTATTGCCGGTGACGCGCCGGTCTGTATTCCCGGCCGGATGGACTTTGCGCAGCCTGCCGTGCTTTCCCTTGCGGGCGGCTTCCTTGGCGTTGCGTTCTGGCTGCGCGTGGCGCGGATTCTGACACCCGTGATAGGCAGGAGCCGCGTTGTTGCCGTGATTGGCGGCAATACGTTTTCGATAATGATGCATCAGTTCCTTGGTTTTTTCTGCCTGAAGACTTTCTTTGCGCTGCTGCACAAGTTCACTCCGCTGTGCGCCAGTTTCAGCTGGCTTCAGTACAAGAATGACATGTGGTATATATTCTTTCCGAAAAATTTGTCGCAGATGGCAGTGCTGTATTATGCAGCTGCCGTGCTGCTGTCGCTTGCCATTGCGCGCGTGACGGATGCTGCGCTTGCCTGTGCCCGCCGCAGGTTTTCCCGCTGAAGCTGCCTATGAATGAAGATGCGGATGAATTTGAGGGCGCGGCTGAATTTCTGCGGGAACTTGCCGATGCATTCCGCGGCATGGTGGAAAGCTTTGCTTCGCGCCCGGCGGCTGGCGGCGGCCGTTCTGCCGTTGCCCTTGCAGAAGCCGCAGTGGCGCTGCTGCTGTGCTTTTTTGCCGCACGCATGCTTGCCTCTGTCCTGAGCTCTTTCTTTGCGCATCTGCGCTGCATGAAACAGTACGCAGAAACTTGTGCCGCCGCCGGGGATCCGTGGGGCATCGAAGAAAAGTGCCGTGAACTGGGGGCACGCATCGATGCGCACACCGGCCGGAAGGACAATTCGCTGCAGGTTGGCGTTCTTGCATACCGCCTTACCCTTATGCTGGGGATTTGCGCAGAGAATGCTGCCCTGTACTTTTATGCGGCACAGGTCTGCGATGCCGGTTTCCTTGACCTGCAGCCCGACCTGCTCAGCAGCGATGTCATCTCCGGGAAGGAGAAAAAACTGCTGCGTTCGCACGTGCTGCGCGGAATCGATTATTATGATTTTGTTCCGGAGCAGTGCATGGGGAAATTCCTGTCGGCTGCAACCTATCATCACGAAAACATTGACGGCAGCGGTATTCCGGAAGGACTGTGCGGGAATGACATCCCGCCGGGCGCGCGGATACTGCACGTGGCGGAAAGCTTTGTTGCGCTGGTGAACGGGCGGGGCTACCACCATGCATTCGGGCGGCGGCGGGCAATCCGCGAGATGCGCCACCAGAAGGCCCTGTACGACCAGCAGGTCGTGGAGGCGCTTGCCTGCGTGGTTACCGGCAGACGGCCGCCACGGTGCAGTAAGAAATAAAGTGGCGGGTACGCCCATGCATTTTGGGTACAGCAACGTTCGCCGGAATTGCGCAGCGATTCCGGCAGGTCAAGGGGCGATAGCCACTTGACCCATGCATGTGGGGGCAACCGTCAACAAAATGCGCTAAGCTTAAAACAGCATATATATCTTCCCTCTATTTTCATTCCCCTAAAAATAGTGTATCATCAGTGCACGGGAGGATTGTACTATGTGTGGAATCGTCGGGTATATCGGGGCTAAGAACGTTACGCCCGTTCTTATAGAAGGCTTAAAGAAACTTGAATACCGCGGCTATGACAGCGCGGGCATTGCCGTGTATGACGGGCAGGATATTGTGGTGCGCAAGGTAAAGGGCGCTATCAAGTTTCTGGAGGAAAAGCTTGCCAAGGAAATCGTGAAAGGGCATGCCGGTATCGGGCACACGCGCTGGGCCACGCACGGCGAGCCGAGCGACACGAACAGCCATCCGCACACGAACATGGACGGTACGATTTCCATCGTGCACAACGGCATTATCGAAAACTATGCCGACCTCAAAGCAAAGCTGCAGGCAAAGGGCGTGGTTTTCCGCTCCCAGACCGACACAGAAGTTGTCGTCCACCTGCTGGACCAGTATTACAAGGCCGAAGGTGATATTTTCCGGGCGGTGCTCGCAACGCTGCGGGTGCTGGAAGGCTCCTATGCGATCGGCGTTATCTGCAAGGATTTCCCCGACCGCATTATCGCCGCGCGTAAGGAAAGCCCGCTTGTCGTGGGGCTGGGCACTGACGGGAATTTCATTGCGTCCGACGTACCCGCGCTCCTTGCCCACACGCGCGAAGTCTGCTACCTTGGCGAAAAGGAACTGGCCGTTCTGTACGCAGACCACGTTGACCTCTTCAACTTTGACGGCGAAAAAATCATCAAGCAGCCCAGCCATGTTGACTGGGACATCGATGCTGCGGAAAAGGGCGGCTGGCCTCACTTCATGCTGAAGGAAATCCATGAGCAGCCGAAGGGACTTACCGACACCATGCGCCCCCGCATCATGACGGACGGCAGCGGCACTCCCACGGATGTCTATTTTGAAGAGAACCGGATGGACGATGCCTGGCGCAAGGCACGGCGCGTCGTCATTACGGCGTGCGGCACTGCCTACTATGCCGGAATTGTGGCAAAGTACGCCTTTGAACGCATTGCCCGCATGAACGTGGATGTGGACGTTGCCTCTGAATTCCGCTACCGCAATCCCGTGCTGGGGAAGGACGACATTTTCATCGTCATCAGCCAGTCCGGCGAAACCGCGGACACGCTGAGTGCCATGCGCCTTGCAAAGCAGCAGGGATTGAAGGTCGTTGCAATCACTAACTGCGTCGGTTCCACGGTAAGCCGCGAAGCCGACGATGTTATCTATACGCTTGCCGGGCCGGAAATTGCGGTTGCAAGTACCAAGGCGTACACGTCCCAGCTGAGCTGCCTGTTCCTGCTGGCAATCAAGGCCGGAAAACTGCGCGGTACGCTCAGCGCGGAGGAAGCTTCCCGCCTGCTTTCCGAACTGGAAGCCATTCCTGCCAAGGTGCAGGAAATCCTTGACGGCAAGGACAGCATCCAGAAGTTCGCAAGCCAGCAGTTCAACAAGGACAAGATTTTCTACATCGGGCGGCTTTTCGACAGCGCCACTTCTCTGGAAAGCGCGCTCAAGCTCAAGGAAGTCAGCTACATGCATTCCGAGGCCTTTGCTGCCGGGGAACTGAAACACGGCCCCATCGCGCTCATCGACCGGCAGACCCTTGTGGTTGCCATTGCGAGCGAGCCGGAACTGTACGATAAAATCGGTTCGAACATGGTGGAAGTCCGGAGCCGCGGCGCTACAGTGCTCGTCATTACGCCGGACGACGGCGCTGCCTTTGACGGCAAGGCCGACCAGGTGTTCAGGATTCCGCAGTGCCCGTCGGTGCTTGCGTCCCTGCTTACCATCATTCCGGCGCAGCTTTTTGCCTACTACTGCGCCGTGCACCGGGGCATTGACCCTGACAAGCCGCGCAACCTTGCCAAATCCGTGACTGTGGAGTAATTATGGAATATACGCAGAACGAAGTCCTTCAGTACGTCGAAGAAAATGACGTGAAATTCATCAAGCTCTTTTTCACCGATATCTTCGGTGCTACACGGAGCATTTCTGTGCAGCCGTCCGTCCTGCGGCGGGCCTTCGAGGAAGGCGTTTCCTTTGACGGGAGCGCCGTAAAAGGTTTCCTGAACACCGAAAAGAGCGACCTTTTCCTGTTCCCCGACCCCACAACGCTTTCTGTGCTGCCGTGGCGCCCCCAGCGGGGACGCGTTGCGCGCCTGTACTGCGGCATCCGCTACCCGGACGGCTCTTCCTTTGAGGGCGACACGCGCCGTATACTGCAGGATGTGGCCGCCCGCGTAAAGGAGCGGGGCTTTGACGTGCAGGTTGGCACTGAATGTGAGTTCTACCTGTTCCGCCTTGACGAAAACGGGCTGCCGTCGATGATTCCCGCTGATACGGCCGGGTACTGCGCACTTGCGCCGCTGGACAAGGGCGAAAACGTGCGCCGCGACATTGTGCTGACTTTGGAGCAGATGGGCATTGAGCCGCAGACGAGCCACCACGAAACCGGCCCGGGGCAGAATGAGATTGACTTTAAGTACAGCGGACTTCTGCGCGCCGCGGATAATTTTTCAACCTTTAAAACAGCAGTCAAAACCGTTGCTGCGCAGGACGGCCTGTTTGCATCCTTCCTGCCCAAGCCGCTGGAGGGCGAAGCGGGCAGCGGCCTGCACATAAACCTGTCGCTGCACAAGGACGGAGAAAACCTCTTCAGCTACGACAATCCTGAGGCCAAGTCTTTTATTGCGGGAATCCTGCGCCGCGTCCGCGAAATAACGGCATTCCTGAACCCGCTGGAGCAGTCGTACCGGCGGCTGGGTGCCTTTGAAGCGCCTGCCTATGTAAGCTGGTCTTCGCAGAACCGCAGCCAGCTTATCCGCGTGCCTGCCGCGCGCGGTGATGCCGTGCGCATTGAGCTGCGTTCCCCCGACCCCAGCTGCAACCAGTACCTTGCACTGGCGCTGGTGGTGGCCGCCGGTCTGGAAGGCATTGAGCAGGGGCTGCCGCTGCCGCCGCCGGTTGACCTGAATTTGTTCCGCGCGGAGCCGGAAGAGCTTGCCCTGCTCGAAAAGCTGCCCGCTTCTTTGGGAGAGGCGCTTTCGCTTGCTTCGGAAAGCAGCTTTGTGCGGGGCATTGTGCCGGAGGCAACGCTGGAAGCCTTTATGCAGAACAAGTCCGGGGGACACGACCCCGCGTTTGGGGAAATCTGAGCCAGATGGATAATGTGCTGATAGTCAGCAATACAAATACCACGATGGGCATTCTTGCTGACCTGCTGCGCTCCGAGCCGCTCGGACGGATTGCCGTTGCGCAGAGTGGTGCGGAGGCGCGCCGCTACGTCACTGATGCTGATTTTGACCTTATCATCATTGACGCGCCGCTTCCCGACGAGACCGGTGCAGACCTTGCCATTACTGCGTCGGAAAAAACGACGGCCGGAATCATTCTCATTGTGGATGCGCAGAACGTGCTTGATGTGAGCGCCTGCGTGGAAGACTACGGTGTGTTTGCGCTGCCCAAGCCGCTTTCGCCGGAATTTTTCTACCAGGGAGTCAAGCTGCTTACTGCTGCCCGCAAGCGCGTGATGCGGCTGGAGAACGAAAACCAGCGCCTCCAGAAGAAGATCGAAGAAATCCGCATTGTTGACCGGGCAAAACTTATCCTCATCCAGGTGCTCAAGATGACGGAACCGCAGGCGCAGCACTACATTGAAAAGCAGAGCATGGATTTGCGGCAGACGCGTCTTGCCACGGCGGAAAACATCCTGCGTACCTACGAAACGTAACGGGCTGCAATTGCAGAACTGCGCGCGCAGCGGCAACGCGGACCGTGCCGCATTTGTCGCTTCCGCGCATGCTTTCTGCTAGCGGCGGTTTCTCCGGTTGCTCAGGATGATGAGCCGCAGCAGGTTGCCGATGGCGGTAAGTGCTGATGCAACGTAGGTCATTGCCGCCGCCCACAATACTTTGCGCACGCCGGAAAGTTCCTCTGCGTCCAGCGTTCCGGTTTCCCGGAGTATGTTCATTGCCCGCCGCGATGCATTGAATTCCACCGGCAGCGTTACAATGTAGAAGAGCACGGCGGCGGCAAAGAGCAGCAGCCCTATGTCCGTAATCAGCTGGGCAAGTCCCAGCATTCCCTGCGACTGTGCGGATGCCCCGAATATGATGCCAAGAATTGCCATGGTCGGCCCAAAGCGGGAACCGATGTTTGCAACCGGCACAAGCGTGCTGCGGAGTGCCAGCGGGCCGTAGCCGACCTTGTGCTGGATGGCGTGTCCCGTCTCGTGCGCGGCAACCCCGATGGCTGCAATGGACGTGCTTGCAAAGGTGCTGTCGCTCAGGTTCAGGATTTTTGTGCCGGGGTTGTAGTTGTCCGTCAGCTGCCCGGCGGTATGTGCAATCCGCACGTCGCTGATGGCGTTTGCCCGCAGCAGCAGCTCTGCGGCCTGCGCCCCGGAAATTCCTTTCTTGCTGAGAACCTGATTGTAGCGTGCAAAGCGCTGCTTCACCATGTATGATGCCGCCATGCTGAGGATGACGGCCGGCAGTACAAAAACCAGATATGTATAATCCATACTTATAAGGTAACTGTATCTTTCTTTTTTTTCAAGTTTTTCGAAATACCCTTCATTTGTTGATGTAGATGGTCTGCGGGGTAGGGCGGTCACTGCGGTCTTTCCAGTACCTGTGGCTGTACTTTCCCGCGGGCAGGTCGGCGATGGTCGTTGAGTTCGACTCCTTTGCAAGCGTCATGTAATCCGTGAGCGCCGTGCTGAGTGCCGATGCCGCAATGCTTGCGATGAGCGTAAAGAGATCGTCGCCGCTGTCGATGTACATCGACGTGTCTTCGTAGACAACGCCTTTTTTGTGGTAGAGCACGCGGTTTGTCTTTGTGGACTTGAATATGTATTCCAGCGTTACGGAAACTGAGTTTTCCAGCATGGATTTGTCCCACGCCTGTATGATGGTGAAGACCGCAACATCTGCCCCGAAGATTTCCCTGAACTGGGACAAGTCCCTGTCGATGAACAGTTCTGCATCGTAGCCGCTTTCGCGCTGCATGATTTCCATCGTAAGGAACGGCGGCAGCACATAGTAGCCGGCTTCTGCCAGCGGCACTGACATCGTTGTGTAGAAGAAGTCCTTTGCAGACACATTGGTGCTGTTGTTTATGGGCGGCATGATGAGCAGCACTTCCGGTTTTTCTTCGTACAGGTCTGCATACGTGTTGCCCTTGGTGGGGCGTTCCGGCGCCGTGTAGTCTCCCAGCGACAGGCAGGAGCTGAAAACGAATGCCGCAGAGAAAATGACTATGGCTGCGGCTGCCCGTATGATGCGGGCCGCCGTTGTGCTGCTAGTTTGTGCTTTCATAGCGTTTGAGCATCCTCTGCATGAGCACCGCCGATTCGGGGTACAGTTCCATTTCCTTGCGGAGCATGGCGATTCCGTCCTGCGTCCGGCCGGACTTGATGAGCAGCCACCCGTAATCCGCATAGATTCCCGGCGGCACCGTTCTCCGCAGTCCGTTCTGCCGCCTGATAATCTGCTCGTAGCTTTTCATCAGGTTTGCCATTGATGCACTGTCGCCCTTTTTCATGTAGCGGTAGGCATCGTCCTGGTAATCGTACCAGCTGTACAGGGGCGTTTCTGCCGCCGCCGGGACGGCCGCTGCGAGGAATGTAATGATGCATGCCGCTGCAAAGTTTTTCATGGCAGGCTGACCGTCCGTATCTCCTGCGCGGAGATGAAGAGCGTGCGGGAAAGAAGGAGTTTGCCGCCGCTGCCGTAGACATCCATGTCATGGCTGCCGGGAAGCACCGCATACGTGCTGCCGTTGTCGATGGTACGCTTGTCCGGAGGGTTCACCTTGGCGGTGAATTCCGTGCTGCCGTCAAGCACAACCCGCACGCTGCCGTGCTGGCTGGAGCTGACAAACTGAACGTAGCCGATGTTTTCCCTGCCGTATGCTGCCGAACGTGCACTCTGGCAGCCCGCAAAACAAAACAGTGCGGCGGCAAGCAGCAGCCCTGCAATCAGCGCTGTGCTGTGTGTAAATCTTCTCATTTGCGCTCCCGTATTTCATATTTTTCCGGATGTGCGGTGTCCACCGTGCCGGATGTTACGCTGATGACCGCGTATTCGTTGCTCGCCGTGCTTCCGCCGGTGGAAAGGACGCTCACTTCGCCCACCTTCTTGCCGGGGACTTCTATCATCATGCCGGTCTGCGGGTTCTTCACGTTTTTGCTGCGCTCGTATACGCCATAGATGTCGCCGGCCTTGACGCCCTGCTTCTTTCCGCCTGCCATAAGAATCATGCCGTCTTCGGCAGAAATGATGTAGGATTTCCACGGACGGTCCATGCAGTTGTTGATGATGTTTTCAACCAGCTGCGATATTGCGGCGCTGATGGCTTTGTCGCTGAGCGTTGCATCGTAGCCGGCCTGCGCGCCGTAGCCCAGCACAGTGGTTGCCTCGGTTTCCGCTTCGCCCTTTCCTTCTTCCGCGTAGATGATTTCACCGGTGGCCACGTCAACCAGGCGGATGTTCACTCCGGCCTGCACAATCTGGCGCTTTGTCTGGCTGAAGACGCCGGTTTCGCCGGTGTTCTTGCGGCCGAATTCCGTCACTGAACCGATGATAAGGTAGTCCGCGCCCACTTTCTGTGCGCTTGCGCTGCGGCCCGCGTAGTCCAGCTCCTTCTGTATGGCATCTGCATCCGCGCGTTCCAGCAGGATGAATTTGCCCGAAGATGCAAGGCGTGAAGAAAGAATGTCGACCGCCTGCTTGCCGAGCGGGTCATTGTTCTTGTCGTAGAAGGCACCTTTTGCGTACTCTGTTTCGTTTGAAAAGCGGGCGATTGCCACCTTGCGCTTGAGTCCCTGATAGTCCTGCTTCGGCTGCTGCTGCTGTTTGAGCGCGGATGTGTCTGCCGTTATGTCCGGGCGGGCGCTCACGCAGCCGGTTGCGAGCAGGGCGGCAAGCCCCAGCAGGGGAAGGGTGTTCGTAAAGAATCTGCGTCTGTGCATGGTTTCTCCTTCAAATCGTTACTTTAAACAAAATGCAGGGAAACCTGGAAAGTTACATCAGACCGCCCGCTGCGGGGCAGAATGAACCGCCGCATGGGGCAGCAGCTGCCTAACACCCCGCGGCGACAGTATGCCGCCACGGATGCTGAACACACCAATCCTCCGCTTAGCGCAGCCGGTATTTGCAGCCTGCCGCTCCAGCTGCAGCCTGCCGCTTTAGCTGCAGCCTGCACCTGCCGGCTACAGCTGGCTTGCGATGGTGCTAAGGCTTTCCGACGAAGACGAAATGCTATTCGTATTCTGCGAGAATTTTTCGATGCCCTGCGCAATCTGCTGCAGGTTTGAGAAAATATGGCCGCCGTCCTGATTCTGAAGGTCAATCGAACCGTCGGCTGTTGCCTGCACAGAAACCATAAGGTTCTCAAAGCCTCCCTCAAGCGACTTTGCGCTTTCCAGCCCTGCATCAATCTGCCGGGTTCCCTTCTCGCTGTCCAGAATAAGGCGGTCGGAAGCCTTCTGTATTTCGTCGATGACGGTCTTGATTTCCTTGATGCTGTCGATGATGTTGTCTGACAGACGGCGGATTTCCGTTGCGACGATGTGGAAGTTCTTCCCGGCCTCGCCGGAACTGGAAGCCTCAAGCTCGGCATTGAAGGCGATGATTTTGGTCTGGTCGGCAACGGTGCTGATGATGCCCACGATGTCCCAGATGCCGTTTATCTTCTTGTTCAGATCCTTGATGCCTTCTATGGTGAGCGTGTTCGCATTCCGGATTTCCTGCAGGTCGCGCAGGTTGCTGCGCAGAGCCTCGCTGCCGGAGCGCACGGCACTGGCAATGCCGTTGACTGCCTCGCGGATTTCCTTTTCGTGGTTCTGCTTGGCAAGGTGCAGCACGTAGTGGTGGCAGTTTTCCCTGCGGTTCAGGCCGTTGTATATGGCGACCGCCATCTGTTCGCAGCCGTTGTAGCCGCACGCACCGCAGTCGTACAGGTCTGCCTTGCTGTGCTTGTCCATGCTGGCGTAAATTTCCTGCAGCTTTTCCCTGCTCGGCGACTTTATGAACTTGGCCGTCGTTGCGCTGCGGTCGTGGTACGTGCGCTCGTAGATGCCGGGCTTCCAGTACGCGTCAACGGTTTTTTCAAGCTTTCTGAACGCCAGCTTGTTCTTCCGGGGACCCGCAGTCTTCCACTGCACCTGCCGCTCTCTGGCGCGCCGTTCAACAAGCCCCTCCAGTTCGTCCAGCGGCATGTTGTGGTTCATGGTACCGCCGCCGCGGTTGCACCCCTTTTCGCAGTTCAGGCAGTCAACCAGCCGGTAGTAAGGTTTTTCGCTGGAGGAAAGCGTGCGGTCAAGGCCGGAAAGGTATTCGAACACGGCGGGCTGCCCCTCAATCTTGCGGGTCTGGGTGGAGATGCCGGGTACAAAGCGTTCCGCGGTGCGCATCAGGCCGCCCGGCGTGGAATACAGTACCGCCCGTTCCGCAAGGGGATTATCGTAGGGAACCTTGGGGTATGAGGACAGGTCAATGCCTTTCTGCCGGAAGTATCTGTCCAGGCTCTTCATCGTAACGTTGTAGTCGCCCCGGCCGTTTTCGTCGAACTCGCGCCGCTTGGCAAAGCAGGGCGAAATCACTGCTATCTTGCAGTTCTTGTAGGCGGGGTAGAAGTGGCGGATGCATTCGACGGTGTGCGCCATGGGGCTGTCGCCCTTGGCCAAGTGTTTTATGAGCTGAGGCCGGTAGAGTTCGATGAAGCTGACCAGTGCGGGGCAGGGCTGCGAAATCATGATGGTCGGGTCTTCTTTTTTTATCTGCTCCACGTAGCTCTTGGTGGTCAGTTCCGCGCCAAAGGCTACGTCAAAAACCGCCTTTATGCCGATGGACTTGAGCCAGCCGTTCAGCTCCAGATCCCTGCCCTTAAAATTGACGGCGACGGCGGGGGCAACAATGGCCACCATCGGGGTGCCGGACTTCAGGTCGTGGAAGAAGAGTTCCGTATCGTCGATGCCCGTTCTGGCGCCATGCACGCACGCGTCGATGCAGGTGCCGCAGCCGATGCAGAGGTCGTGGTTGACGGATACGTGATCGCCCGACCCGTTGTTGCACATTTTGACCGGGCAGACGCTGATGCACCTGTGGCAGTTACAGCATTTCTCCGGATCCACCTCCACAACCGGGCGAAGATGTTCAGCAGTTGCATATTCGTTCATGAGCTGCAGTCTCCTCTTCTTCTACTTTGTCGTAAAGGCTATTGCGCCGTCCCAGTGGTCGGGCGGATTGGCAATGAACTCTTCGCAGCGGGAGAGCATCAGCTTTGCAGCCTTGTCGCCCTCCACAGCGGCCAGTGCCTTTTCGAAATATTCCTTGCCAAGGTTCCAGATGCCCTGCTTGTACAGCTCCATACCCTTTGTGTAGGCGTCCTTGTAGGCGGGCGGGAACTCGGTGGGGCTGCGGTCAACGGCGAAAATCGGAACCGCCTTTGCCTTGCCCTTAACGCGTACGTCGTCCAGGTAGCGGAAGGTGAACTCGCCTTCGGGGCAGTCGTCCTTAACGCTTTCGCTGACCAGTACCATTGAACCGTAAACCTTGGTAAGACCTTCCAGACGGCTGGCGAGGTTCACTGTGTCGCCGATACAGGTGTAGTCCGTCTTGTCCGCAGAACCAAGGGAGCCGACGGTTACGTCGCCGTAGTGGATGCCGATGCCGATGTTAAACTTCATGCCTTCCGGCAGGATAAGGTCTCCCAGTTCCACGGTCGGCAGCACTTCGCGCATTTCGCATGCGGCGGCAGCGGCACGGCGGGCGTTATCTTCGTAGCTGACCGGTGCACCGAACAGCGCCATGATTGCGTCGCCGATGAACTTGTCAATCGTGCCGCCGTGTTTCTTTATCACGTTCACCATCGCGGTGAAGTAGCGGTTCAGGAAGGAAACCATCGTTTCCGGCCGGTTCAGTTCGCTTATGCTGGTAAAGGAGCGGATGTCAGAGAAGAGAATGGCAACCGCGCGCTTTTCGCCCACGCTCACCTTTTCGCTTGCGTCGGAGTTGGACACCAGCTCGTCGATAATCTGCTCCGGAACAAAGCGGCTGAATGCCTTGCGGATTCTCCGTTCAAAGAAAATCTTCTTTTCTACAATCAGCATTTTGTCAAAGAGAACGCCGGATTCCTTTATGCTGTAGTTGAACAGGTCGGTTTTGTCCTTGGTAAAGTTGCCGCCGGAAACGATGTGCACCGTACCGAAGCATTCCTTTCCGTCAAAGGAACGCAGTTCGCCGTTGGAATATGACGAAAGCTGCACGTCCTTAGAGAAGAAGCTGTCTATGTTCTGGCGGCACTCCAGCTTCTGGGGTACCAGTTTGGACACGTTGTAGTCGCCCATGACTTTTTCAAAGTCCGCGGCGCAGACTTTCAGGAAGTCGCCCAGTTCCCGCTCGCCCATGCCGGATGCTGCCACGTAGTAACCGTGCGGGCCGTCGTTCTCTACGATGAAAAGCCCTGCCGCCGGAACCTCGCAGATTGACACGACAAGCGAAAGGAAGTCACTCACGATTTCCTGCACGGATTCCATCGAGTTGGACATCTCGATGATTTTTTCCAGCACGACGTTTTTAAGAGAGCCGTCCTTGAGCAGTCCCAGCGCATTCTGGAAAAGCCTGCCGTCGTCCAGCTCTTTGCGAGCCTGGGTAAGCTCCAGCTTGTCCAGCCGCGAAGCCGGCATCTGCGCCAGCTCCTCTATGTTCAGGGCCATCGTCTTCTGGTCGATGCGGACAAAATTGTTTGCGCCGCAGCCCTTTGCCTGTGCTTCGTCAAAGGGGAAGGGGCCGGTTGTGTACATGCCGATGGACAGTCCCTTGAAGCAGGGAATGGAGCGGATGACGCGTACCAGATCAAAGCTGCGCGGTTCATCATAGTCTGCGTTCAGCAGGAAGAGGTCGGGTACGAATTCAAAGAGCCGGTAAAGGGCATCCTTTCCGTCGCCGATGAACTGCACGGTGTGCTCATCGCTGAGCGTCGTTGTGAACAGCTTCTGGAGCGTGACGGATGTTTCAAGCACAAGAATTTTCTTACTCATTTACTAACTCCTTTACCGCATTGATGAGGTTGCCGCGCTTGAAGTCGCCCTTGGCAATAAACTTGCTTACCCCGGCCTTTTCGAACTGGCTCAGCACCTCCGGGCTCTGGTCGGCAGACACAACGATAACCGGCACCGTTGCATACTTTTCCATGCGGCGCAGATTGTCCAGCAGGACAAGACCGTTCATGCGCGGCATGTCCTTGTCGCTGACGATGATGTCGTACTGCTTTGCCTTGAGCTTCTCCAGACCGTCGATGCCGTCAACCGCAGTGTCAACCGAGAAGCCGCCGCCTTCAAGGATAGACTTCTCAATCTGCCGGGTCGTGTCGGAATCGTCAACGACCAGCACGCGGATGGTGCGCGGCTTGGTAGCCGCCTCGTACTTCTTGATGTCGTAGCCGCGCAGTGACTTGAACTTCTTGAGGATTTCCGGCACGTGCAGAATCGGCACAATGTCATAGTGTTCGTCAAAGACAATGCCCTGCAGAATCGTAAAGTTCCTGAATGCGGGCGGCAGCGGCTTGACGACGAGCGACACGTACTGCTGCACCTGCTCCACCACAATGCCGATGCGCTGCTCCATGTATTCGGCGATGAGGATGGAATCTGCATCCGAAATCACGCCGCCCTTGTGGTCCTTAAACAGCGTGGACAGCGAGAAGACCGGAACCAGCTGCCCTTCGAACTTGATGTAGGTCTGGTTCTGCAGGGGAACGTATTCGCTCTTCTTGCGGTAGATGACGTCCACGATGTGCTGCGAGGGAATAAGAAATTTGTCCTGGTTGGACATGACGAACAGACCCTGCAGCGTAGAAAGCGACAGCGGGAAATGCAGGATAAAGGACGTGCCCTTGCCAAAGGTGCTCTCCAGCCTGACGCGGCCCTTTATCTTTTCAACGTTTGTCCACACAACATCCAGGCCCACGCCGCGCCCGGAAAGCTCCGTTACCTTTTCCTTGGTAGAGAAGCCCGACATGAACAGGAACTGAGACAGCTCCTTTTCGCCCATGTCCTTGATTTCGTCCGCGCGCTCCACATACAGCTTGGATGCCTTTGCGCGGATTTTTTCAAAGTCGATGCCGCGGCCGTCGTCGCTGACGGTCAGCTCAATGTGTTTGGTTTCACGCTTACAGGTAATCGAAATGGTTCCCTGCTCGTCCTTGCCGGCTGCCTTGCGTTCTTCCGGCGGTTCAATGCCATGGTCAAGCGCGTTGCGGACCAGGTGCATCAGGATGTCGTTCAGCTGCTCCAGAATCACCTTGTCGATTGCGACTTCGGTTTCGGGGATGTTGGCGCGGACGGACTTGCCCAGCTGCATTGCCTCCAGCAGAATCGTATTCTCAAAGGGACGCAGGACAATGCTGATGGGCAGCATGCGCAGGTCAAAGACCTGACTCTGCACGCTGAATATCGAAGTTTCCAGTGCAAATATGTCCGATTCGAACTGCTTGCGGATTTTGGAAAGCTCGTGGTTGTCCGTTTCTTCTTCGATGATGCGCAGCTGGTCAAGCTGATGCTTTAAGCGGAACTCGCGCGTAATCATCGTGTCGAACGAGCTGATTATCTCGTTGATTCTGCTGAGCTTGATGCGGATGGACTGGATGTCGGAAACCTGCTGTTCGTCCTCGTCCTCTTCCTCTTCGCCGTTCATGAATTTTTCTTCTTTTTCACGGCGGATCTGCTCGGCAATGGAATCTATGTCCACCAGTTCGCCTGCAGCCAGTTTGTCGCAGGACTGCAGGTAGAGGTCAACGTTCATTTCGTCGGTGTTCTTCTTCCGTACGCTGGCGATGCACTCGGCAATTTTGTCCGCCACAAAGAAGACAAGGCGTACAAGGCGGTCGCTGTTCTTAACCTGTCCGTCCTTCACGCCCTTGTAGATGTCTTCGACGGCGTGTGCCAGTTTCTCTATCGTTGAGTAACCGAGCATGCGTGAGTTGCCTTTTATGGTATGCAGGTTGCGCAGCAGCCTGCTGAGCGTATCCGTGTTCTTGGGGTCTGACTTGAGGGCCAGCACATCCTTGCGCGATTCCTCCAGCAGCTCCGAAACCTCTGAAAGGAAACTTTCGGTAATGTCAGATGAAACTTTCGCCATCTCCTAAACCTCCGTCTTCTTCTTAAAGTAAAATACGTTTCCATCGGCGACCTTTTCCAGAGACTCCGGCATGATGCTTTTGTCTATCTGGGCAATCTCGCTCATGGAGACGAACAGGATGCTGTCTTCACCCATGCACTTGTCTGCAATCACCTTGAGAATTCTGGCGCGCAGCTCCTGGCTGAAATAGATGAATACATTCCTGATGAACACGACATCCTGCATCTTGGGGAGGATTCCTTCTGATGCCGGGTTGTCCATCTCCGCAAGGTTTATCTGCCGCGTTGTTATGTAACTGCGAATCTCGTCGCTGAACGCAATCTTCGCATTGGCCGTCTTGTAGGGAAGCAGGAGGTTCTGGAAGGCCACCCCGTCCCCGCCCCGCATGGAAGAGGCGTTGAAAACCCCCGCCGCGCAGTGTCCCAGCACAGTCGTGTTTATGTCGCTTGCCGTGATGTGTGCGCGTATGCCGCAGTCCTTTGCCAGCAGGGCAAGCGAATATGCTTCTTCACCGTACGAGCATGCCGCGCTCCAGATCTTGATGGGCTGGCTGCCGTGCCGTGCAGCCCAGGTGGAAAGAATGTGGGTGCGCACAAAGGCGAACTGCTTTTCTTCCCGGAAGAAGTAGGTTTCGTTAACGGTGCTCTCGTTTATCAGTTCCATCAGGAGGGACTTATCCCGCCGGAGCTTGTCACTGTATGCCTTCACAGACGCAAGCCCAAGCGCATCCAGCTTGTCGGACAGGTAACTGCGGATACCTTCCCGATGGCTTGAGCGGGGGATAATGCCCGTCGTCGTCGTGATGAGCTTGATTATCATTTCAAGGCCTTCGTCGCTTATTATCATATATCAAGCTCCTGTAAGCCTTTGCTTCTTGCCAGTTCCAGAATTCTTCCGGCAATCTCGCCGCGGGGATACACCTCGCATGCACCGCCGACTTCTATTGCTGCCGCCGGCATGCCGAACACGGCGCAGGTGGAACGGTCTTCCACGAGCGTCCAGCCGCCGCTGTCACGGATAAGCTTACAGCCTTCCGCTCCATCGCGGCCCATGCCCGTCAGCAGCACGGCAAGGCACGCCTTTCCGTAAAGCCGTGCCGCGCTCCTGAAGAGCATGTTTACGGCGGGACGCAGAAAGCGCTCCGGCGGATCGTCGGAAATCCGCAGCACCGGATGGGAATTCCCCTTTACAAAGTCCACAAGCAGATGCCTGTCTGCCGGTGCCATGTACACCGTGCCGGGCAGTGCTTCTTCGCCGTCCCGGGCAAGCCGCACCGTCAGGTTGTCGCAGTTGCTGTTCAGCCAGTCTGCAAGGTTCCGGTCAGCGCCGATTTCAACGTGCTGCGCATACAGGATGGGCAGGGGAAAATTCCGCCCCAGTCCCTTCAGTACTTCCGCAACAGCGGTAGGGCCGCCCGTGGACGCCCCGATGCACAGGACGCGGTAACCGCGGAACGGCCGGTTCCTGCTGCCCCGTTCTGCATGGGCAGGCTGCGGCGAGGCAGACACAATAGCCGACAGGCGTTCTTCAAGCTCATCAAAGAATGACTTGCCGTACTCGTTGACCTTGGGCTTTACCATGAACTCCACGGCTCCGGCGGTCTTTGCGGCAATGCCCTTGCTTGCGTCCTCTGACATGAGGATAACCGGAATGTGCATGGACTTTGACAGAATCTTTGTTGCTTCCAGTCCGTCCATTTCGGGCATGTTTATGTCGCTTATCACCGCGTCGGGGCGCTCGCCCTTTGCAGCGTCAATGGCACGCCGTCCGTTGGAAACCGATGCAATGATTTCCATGCCGGATATTTTTGTGAGCTTCTGATCAAGTATTGCCCTGACGACCGCAGAGTCATCGGCGATTATGAGCTTCATCTTTGCTTCCCCCTATTCCGCCGCCTTAATCATTCCGGTGGAGAAGAACTTCTTCATGAGCAGGTCAGGCGAAACCAGGATGCGCCTGCGTCCTGTGTCGGAGTAGTCAATCGCGCAGATGCCGCACTCCCACAGCCTGGCCCGGATGCTTCCCGGATACAGCCGGAAGCCGCTCATGTCCAGAAGCTTGCTGCTGATGGCACCGTCCACGGACAGGGCAAGGTTTCCCGACGCAGGGAAGGCCGTTTCTGTATAGGCGACAATTTTGGCGCTCACGTCTTTTACGAAGTCCTGCATTTTCATCACAAGGACGACGTTGTAGGAATCCTTCGCAACGCAGCCGAAACTTTTGGTCAGAAGGTCGCCTATGTAGATGTGGGGCAGGGTCTCCTGGTTGAACGAGATGTTCTTTACGCCCCTGTCCACCTGCAGGTACATGCCCGAAACCACGTAACGGCTTTGGATGAGGAAGTCCACTGTATTGTATGCGATGCAGGTAAAGTGTTTACGCGCTTCCAAGGTCTTTCCTTATGAGCAGCTCAAATGAGCCGGGGTTTATGGCGGGGACTTCCTCATGCCCGTAGCTGAGTGTGCCCAGGAAGAAGTCCTCGTCCCCCCCGTTGGGGATGAGGTTCAGGTCGGATTCCGCCATCTCCGTGAACTGGAGTATGTCCGAAATATGGACGGACAGCTGGTCGTCGTCCCGCTTCATTATCAAAAAGAGCGGTTCCTCCGGCGGCTTTGCGTCCGTGTCTCCGAACACCGCCAGCGGATTGATGACGGTGAAAGGGTCGCCGCGGCGGTTTATCACGCCCTCGATGTATGCGGGCATGAAGGGCAGCTTGTACACCGGCACGTCGCGGATTATCTCTAGTACGTCGGCCGAACGCATGGCGTATTTCTTGCCCGCGATGGAAAAGATGAGCCATACGGTGGTCTTCTTTTCTTCGTCCTGAGCCTCGCTTGCTTTCTGGCTTTCGCTTATTACATTAATCAGGTCTTCGTTCATAGTGCCTTCCCGTTACTCCTGTCCGCCCTGCTGGGCAGTCTGCTCGTTCAACTCGACGGCTATTGCCTTCAGGTTCTGTGATGCAGTTGAAATGCTTTCTGTTGCAGCCGTAAAGTTTTCTACACCCGCTGCAATCTGCTTGAGTGTGATAAGAATCTGCTCGCTGGCAGCCGCCTGCTGCTGGATAATCGTGGTGATGTCGCCGGCGCTTGTGGCCGTTACCTCGGAAGCGTTCTTGATGCTTTCAAAGCGCTCTTCCAGACTCTTTGCGGTTTCACAGCCTTCTTCAATTTTGACCGTACCGCTTTCGCTGGCAAGAATCAGACTGTCAGAAGACTGCTGGATTTCGTTGATTTTCTCCTTGATTTCCTTGGTGCCGTCGATGATGCCGTCGGCAAGGCGGCGGATTTCCGTTGCAACGATGTGGAAGTTCTTGCCTGCTTCGCCCGCGCTGGATGCTTCAAGCTCTGCATTGAATGCGATAATCTTTGCCTGGTCTGCAACGGAGTTGATGAGCGACACGATGTCCCAGATGTTGTCTATCTTTTCGCTCAGCTTCTTGATGCCGCTTATCGTGTTCTGGTTTGCCTCGGCAATTTCGCGCAGCTGCGAAACGTTCAGCTCCAGATGGCTTACGCCGTCTGCAACGTCGGAAGAAGTCTTGACTGCCACGGAAGACACATCCTTTATCTTGACCGCAATGTTTTCGGACAGCGCGTTGTTGTCTTCCATCGTGGCAACAATTTCCTTGACGGCTGCGCTCTGGTCCTGGCTGGTCGCTGCATTTTCCTTGGCTGCAACGGCAAGGTTCTGCGTTTCAGAGAACATCTTGTCGCCCAGCTCGCGCTCCTTGCCCCGCATCCGGTTCATGTACCAGGCGGTGTATGCGACGCTCATCAGGATGAGGACGAGGGTGACGATGTTGATGACGAGCATCCAGAACTGCGACGTTCCGGTGAAGATGGAGGTCGGTCCCTCGATGACGACGGACCAGGGACTCACGCCTATCCTGCGCACGCCATAGTAGCGTCCTCCCTCGTTCAAAACCCGCTCTTTTCCGTCAAGGTACTCGGAGGCCTTGTACTTCTTTCCGATTGCAGAGACTTCAAAGTAGTTCTTAGTCTTTACGTAACTGGAATCGGTATGGGTCAGGAACATGCCCTCCGCATCGACTATGTTCATGCTCTCCTTGTCGGAAGTCGTAAGGCTCTTAAGCCCTTCGGCCAGCTGGTCAAGCATGAGGTAGCAGCCTGCCACGCCGACAAGCTGGTGGTTCTCCTTTGCATAGACCGCACGCGTGAACGAGATGACCGGCTTGCCGGTGTTCAGGTCCTTGGTCTCGCTGGAATACAGCTCTCCTTTGGCAGCAATCGGTGCGGCAAACAGCGTCTCGAGGCTTGTCTTGTTTGAAGGCGTATCTGCCCCGCTGCTCATAATCACCGTGTAATTCTTGGAACCGAACCCGTCCATCAGCACAAAATAGAAAGCCGAACACTGGGGATACTGCGAGCCGGAGCTTTTGACCAGCGCCTTGATGGAACTATAGCTGCGGTCAGAATCTTCCTCTACGGCACCGACAAGCGTGTTCAGCGCGATGGACGGAGTCTCAAACCTGAGGCGAATCTCGTATTCCGCGCTCTTTGCCAGGGCCACCGTATCGTTATGCACCTGCTTGTCAATCAGCGCATTCACCAGATAGGCAAACGAGAAGGACACGTACATGGCGATGATTGCGTACGGTATGACGCTGGTCACAAACTGCTTAAAGGAAAGCTGCACAAGTTTCTTCTTCATTTTCAACAACTCCTGCTTCTATTATAGCTGCTATATTGTGTATTCGCAAGCAAAGTTCTATTGAAATCATCCGTTCAGGTCTTCGGCTATTGTCCGGAGCTTTTCGGAGGCACTGGATATGCTTTCCGTCGCGGAACTGAAGCTTTCCACTCCGGCGGCTATCTGCCTGAGCGTAGTCAAAATCTGCTCCGTTGCCGCTGCCTGCTGCTGGATAATCGTGGTGATGTCGCCGGCGCTTTCTGCCGTTACCTCTGATGCGTTTTTGATGCTCTCAAAGCGCTCCTCAAGACTCCGTGCAGTGTCGCAGCCCTCCTCAATCTTAACCGTGCCGCTTTCGCTGGCAAGAATCAGGCTGTCGGAAGACTGCTGGATCTCGTTTATCCGTTCCTTGATTTCCTTGGTGCCGTCGATGATGCCGTCGGCAAGGCGGCGGATTTCCGTCGCAACAATGTGGAAGTTTTTGCCCGCCTCGCCCGCGCTGGAAGCTTCAAGCTCCGCATTGAATGCGATGATTTTGGCCTGGTCTGCCACCGAGTTAATCAGTGTAACGATGTCCCAGATGTTGTTTATCTTGTCGCCCAGCGACTTGATGCCGTCAATTGTCGTCTTGTTTGCTTCGGCAATTTCGCGCAGCTGCGCCACGTTCAGCTCCAGGTGGCTTACGCCCTCTGCCACGTCGCCGCTGGTCTTTTCCGCCACGCCGGACACATCCTTGATTTTCTGCGAGATGGACTCCGACAAAGCATTGTTGTCTTCCATCGTGGCGACAATTTCCTTGACCGCAGCGCTCTGGTCCTGCGCGGTTGCCGCGTTCTTTTTGGCGGACACGGCAAGGTTTTTGGTTTCGCTCAGGAGCTTTCCTGCCGTCTCCAGCTCCTTCTCCCGGACAGCCCGCAGGCGGAAGAACACAAAGATTCCCGCCGCAAGCAGGATGATGATCAGGATGCTTATCATAAAGGACAGGCCGGCACCTTTTCGGAATTCGTCAAAGTTGTATTCCTTGAACAGGACGATGTGCCAGCCGATTTCCCCGAGCGAAGCCAGGGAATACATGACGTTGCCGATGATTATCATCTGGTTGCCGTCTGCCTTCAGAACGTCCTCCCGGCCCTTGAAGTCTGGAATCAAGTCCGTGATGGGCTTCTTCTGCTCCAAATGCTTTATGTCGAGGGAACCGGTGGTCTCAAGCTCGTTGTTGTACAGGAACATCTTGCAGTCCCCCGGCAGCTTGGAGTACATCGTATCCACAAAGTTGGTAAGCGGGATTCCCGAACCGACCATGCCCACTGCCCGGCCGGCAGCATTCTTGACGACGGCGTTTACCCACAGGTTGGTTTTGTTGAGTGCTTCGTTGAAGTTTATGTTGAAATTGTAGGGGGTCTTGCCCTCCAGGGTCATCTTGTACCAGTAGCTGTCGGGATCTTCCGGATCCACGACATACAGCGGTTCTGCATCTGTATAAAAGACGCGGTCTTTGTCCGACGTCCAGAATACCGAATTGCTCAGGAAGGAGCTTCGGTAGGACTCGAACTCGTTTATGGCCATGGTACTCAGGGTTTTGTTAGCAGGGGATTCCAGGTACGACACAATAGTGTTGGATTTCGCCATCTGGAGGACAAGGACTTTCTGCTCGTTCAGGCTGACCGCAAAGCTGAGCGACATACTGTGCTGCGCCTGGACAAGTTCCTCCTGTGCCGTGCGCTCAAAGCTCCGCCGTGCAGAGACGGATATGAATATCGCGCACGCAATAACAGTAACAATCATCAGTCCGACAGACAGTATGATACTCTTGTTCTTCAGCATCGTTTTTTTCTTTCCTTCAATCATAGTCAAAACACCTTTGCATATAGAATTCTGATAGAACTAGCCATTCAGGTCTTCGGCTATTGTCCGGAGCTTTTCGGAGGCACGGGATATGCTTTCTGTTGCGGAACTGAAATTTTCCACGCCGGAAGCTATCTGCTTGAGTGTGGTCAGAATCTGCTCGGTTGCCGTTGCCTGCTGCTGGATAATCGTGGTGATGTCACCGGCGCTGCTGGCCGTTACCTCCGACGCGTTCTTGATGCTCTGGAAGCGTTCGGAAAGAGTCCGTGCGCCTTCCACGCCTTCGTTTATCTTGTCCGTTCCGCTTTCACTTGCGATGATAAGCTGGTCGGAACCCTGCTGGATTTCATTTATCCGTTCCTTGATTTCCTTGGTGCCGTCGATGATGCCGTCGGCAAGGCGGCGGATTTCCGTCGCAACGATGTGGAAGTTCTTGCCGGCCTCGCCCGCACTGGAAGCTTCAAGCTCTGCGTTGAATGCGATGATTTTGGCCTGGTCCGCCACCGAGTTGATGAGCGTAACGATGTCCCAGATGTTGTTTATCTTGTCGCCCAGAGACTTGATGCCGTCAATTGTCGTCTGGTTTGCCGAGGCAATTTCGTGCAGCTGCCGGACATTTTCCGCAAGGTAGGACACGCCTTCGGCAACGTTGCCGCTGGTCTTTTCGGCCACGCCGGACACGTCCTTGATTTTCTGCGAGATGGATTCCGACAGGGCGTTGTTGTCTTCCATCGTGGCGACAATTTCCTTGACCGCGGCGGTCTGGTCCTGTGCGGTTGCAGCGTTTTCCTTTGCGGACACGGCAAGACTCTGGGTTTCCTCAAGCAGGGACTGACCCAGCCGCTTTTCGCCTGCGCGCATGCCGATAATCAGGTGGATGTTCAGCAGCGAGAACACAATGCTGAACGCAACAAGCACGATGGCAACGATGACGATGGCGCGGATAAAGCTGCCGCTGAAGTCGCTCACGGGGCCTTCCACCACGATGAACCACGGTGTGCTGCCGATCTGGTTGACGGCGTAGAACGAACCCTTGTGGATAAAGGCTTTGGGTTCGCCGTCAAGGTAGTCTTTTGCGCTGTACGGCACGGCTGAATCGTCAAAGTAGCTGGCATTGGCAATCTTTTCGGTGTCGGGGTTTGTCATGTACTTGCCGTTCTTGCTGAGCAGGTAAATCTTGTTGTTCTGCGACACGGAGAATGTTTCTTCCATCTTTGCCAGGTTGGAAAGAAGCAGGTCAACGGCTGCCACGCCCTTTGTTCTGCCGCTTTCGTCCTTGACTTCCTTTGCAACCGTAACGCAGAGGTCGCCGCTCATCGCGTCCACGTACACTTCCTCGTATGCTATGACGCCGGACTGATTCAGTGCGGACTTGAACCAGTCGCGGTTTGCGGGCACCCAGTCGTCGGGCGGCACCCAGCCGTCGTTGCCCACGTAGAAGCCCGTGCCGCTTGCGGTATGGTAGTCCGGCGTGGCGTAGTAGAATGAAATGACGTACTTCAGGTTTTCGCCCAGCGCGTAGGTTAAGTCTTCAAGCGTCTGCGGATCGTCCATGTTCCGGGCAAAGTTTGAAAAGTCGTCCAGGTTCACCATGACCGGCGAAATGGTCTCCATTATCTGGCTGTTCAGCCGGGCGATGACGTTGGATGTCTCTGCGCGGACGTAGCGTTTTATGAGGTACATCGATGAAGTTGCAAGCGCGGCCACTGCCAGACAGGTAAGCAGGAGAAGCGGCCCCAGCGTGCTCCAGAAAAGCAGCTGTATATTCTTCTTAGTGTTGTTTTCTTTCATTTTGCAAGTTCCTCCGCAATGGTCTGGAGTTTCTGCGATGCAACAGAGATGGCTTCGGTTGCGCCGCTGAAGCTTTCCACTCCGCCCGCTACCTGCTTGAGGGTAGCAAGCATCTGTTCGGTCGCCGCCGCCTGCTGCTGGATTATCCTGGTGATGTCGCCAGCGCTCGTCGCCGTCATCTCCGATGCATTCTTGATACTGCCGAAGCGCTCCTTCAGATTCTTTGCGCCCTCGACGCCTTCGTTTATCTTGTCCGTGCCGCTTTCGCTCGCAATGATGAGCCGGTCGGACGACTGCTGTATCTCGTTTATCTTCTCTTTAATTTCCTTGGTGCCGTCGATGATGCCGTCGGCAAGGCGGCGGATTTCCGTTGCAACGATGTGGAAGTTCTTGCCCGCCTCGCCCGCACTGGATGCTTCAAGCTCCGCATTGAATGCGATGATTTTTGCCTGGTCTGCCACCGAGTTGATGAGCGTAACGATATCCCAGATGTTGCTTATCTTGTCGCCGAGTAGCTTGATGCCGTCTATGGTTGTCTGGTTTGCCGACGCTATTTCGTGCAGCTGCCTGACGTTTGCCTCCAGATATGACACGCCCTCTGCAACGTTTCCGCAGGTTTTTTCCGCCACGCCGGACACGTCCTGTATCTTGACTGCAATGTTTTCTGCCAGGGCATTGTTGTCCTCCATCGTGGCGACAATTTCCTTGACCGACGCGCTCTGGTCCTGGGCTGTTGCGGCGTTCTGCTTGGCAGAGACGGCAAGTTTTTCTGTTTCGGAAAACAGCGATTCGCTTACCGTGCGCTCGCGTCTGCGCATTCTGTTCATCGCAAAAGAGATGACGAGACCGGAGATGACAACCATCAGCAGCGTGTAGGGAATGACAAACACTATTACCCGGTTTGAAGTGTCATACACTTCGGACAAATCCTTTGCAACGAACAGCATGCCGGTTACATCCCCGCGGTCTGACTTGAGCGGCTCATACACGCACAGGTAGGATATGCCGTTAATCTTGTTCTTGCCGACAAAGCTGTTTTTCTCTTCCAGCACCTCATGCAGGATGGAGGCATTGTCCAGCCTGCTGCCGGCTCCCACGGCAAGCGTCGTCTCCATGCGTTCGCCGCCCTGGAATATCGTACATTCCATGTCAAAGCCGTCTTTCATGTGCTCCACGAAAGAGCCGGTCGTAAGGTCATAGGCGGAAACCACCGCCCCCAAAAGATTTCCGTTGTAATCGCGGACAGGAAATGAATATGCTACTGCGTACTTCATGTCCCCCAGCGGCTCATAGGTCAGCCCGTCGCGGCCAGCCAGCGCGTCCGCCACTCCCGCGTGATTCCGGATTCCTGTGCCTGCATTGATGTTATGGCCGCCGCCCGGCAGGACAACACCGTTCCTGTCCGTGACAGCAAAGAAATCCACATCGGTGGGCTCCGAAAAGGATGATACAATCTTTTCCATCTGTTCCCGGTCGCCCCCGTGCATGGCCTGCACCAGATCGGGGCGGACAGCGGCAGAGGAAGCCAGGCCTTTGAGCGTCAGGGACCAGTCGTTCATTATGCCCATCGCACCGTTGGCCGTATGGAAAATCAGATTCTGCGTGTTCTTCATGTAACAGACGCTGAACACGATGATGGACAGGCTGACGACGCTCAGCATGCCGAACGTCATCGAGCCGACGATAATCGCCGTAATCCTGCTGAGCGTCTTTGAGTCATTCTTGTTGTTTTTGTCCTTCAAAAAACTTTTGGCTGTAAGCCCTCTCACTTTGCAAGTTCCTCCGCAATGGTCTGGAGTTTCTGCGATGCAACGGAGATGGCTTCGGTTGCGCCGCTGAAGCTTTCTACCCCGCCCGCAATCTGCTTAAGGGTTGCCAGCATCTGTTCGGTTGCCGCTGCCTGCTGCTGGATAATCTTGGTGATGTCGCCGGCGCTCGTTGCCGTCATTTCCGATGAGTGCCGTATGCTGGAGAAGCGTTCCGCCAGGGCTTTGGCGCTCTCCACGCCCTCGCGTATCTTTTCCGTGCCGCTTTCGCTTGCGATAATCAGCCGGTCTGATGACTGCTGAATCTCGTTTATCTTCTCTTTGATTTCCTTAGTGCCGTCGATGATGCCGTCGGCAAGGCGGCGGATTTCCGTTGCAACGATGTGGAAGTTTTTGCCCGCCTCGCCTGCGCTGGATGCCTCAAGTTCTGCATTGAATGCGATGATTTTTGCCTGGTCTGCTACCGAGTTAATCAGCGTAACGATGTCCCAGATGTTGTTTATCTTGTCGCCCAGCACTTTGATGCCGTCGATCGTGTTCTGGTTTGCGGCGTCAATTTCATGCAGCTGGCGGACGTTTGCCTGCAGGTGGCTTACACCATCGGATACGTCTCCGCTCGTCTTTCCTGCCACGCTGGACACGTCCTTTATCTTGGAAGCGATGTTTTCCGACAGTGCGTTGTTGTCCTCCATCGTGGCGACAATTTCCTTGACCGCCGCGCTCTGATCCTGCGCGGTGGCAACGTTCTGCTTTGCGGAAATGGCAAGGTTCTGCGTTTCGGTAAAAATCTGCCTTCCGGTTTCCCGCTCGTCCCGCCGGATTGCCTTGAAATTCCGCAGGTTCAGCAGCGAACAGACGATGCAGAAGATGACGAGCGCCAGCTCAAAGATGATGATGGCGCGCTTGACGTTGCCGGTAAAATCGGTCAGCGGTCCTTCTACCACAACGTACCACGGCGAGCTTCCTATCTTGCTGGCGGCGTAATAGCTCTTGCTGTCCTGGAATGCCGAGCCGCCGTCAATCAGGTACTCTGCTGCCTTGGCGGGGATTGCTGACTCGTCAAAGTAGTTGGCGCTCATTATCTTGGACGTGTCGGGGTTTGTCAGGTACGTGCCGTCGAAGTTTACGATGTAGATGTGCCCCCCGGCTGACGGCGGATTTGTGTTAATGACCATTTCGGTCAGCTTTTCCAGCAGGATGTCTACGCTGACGACTCCGGCAACCGTCCCTGACGGACCGATGACCTGCCGCGAAATGCCAAGACACAGGTGGCCTGTGTCCACGTCCACGTAGGGGTTTGTATATGCAATGGAACCCTTGCTGGAAAGTGCTTCCTTGTACCAGTTGCGTGATGAAGGCGTCCAGTCGTCATCCGGCATGTAGTCTGCGCTGTCAAAGAACAGGCCTCCGTTGCGCCGGGAAGGCCCGGTTGCATAGTAGATGCCGCGCGCATACGGAATGGTGTGCCCCATCATGTGGATGACCATGCCGAGCGTTTCTGGCTCGTCCGTGTATGCAGCGGTAACCGCAAAGTCTTCGATATTGATGATGGCAGGAACAATCTTTTCCTCAACCTCGTTGGACAGTTTTTCCGTGATGCGGGCTGTATCGGCGGAGACATAGCGGTTCACAATCCTGAGTGACACTACGGCAAAAACCGTACAGGCAACGAAGGTCACCGTAAGCAGGGGAAGAAATGTTCCCAAAAAGAGTTTTCTGTTGTTGTGCTGTCTGCTGTTTTCCTGGCGGCTCATTTTGCAAGCTCCTCTGCAATTCCCTGAAGGTTCTGCGATGCAATGGAAATATCTTCGGTGGCTCCGCTGAAGCTTTCAACGCCGCTGGCAATCTGCCGCAGCGTCAGCAGCATCTGCTCGCTTGCGATGGTCTGCTGCTGGATAATTGTGGTGATGTCGCCCGCGCTGTCTGCCGTGATTTCCGAGGCATTCTTGATGCTGCCGAAGCGCAGTTCCAGACTCTTTGCATTGTCTACGCCGCGCTTAATTTTTTCCGTACCGCTTTCGCTGGCCAGAATCAGGGTGTCGGAGCTCTGCTGTATTTCGCCGATCTGTTCCTTGATTTCCTTGGTACCGTCGATGATGCCGTTAGCAAGGCGGCGGATTTCGCTTGCAACGATGTGGAAGTTCTTGCCCGCTTCGCCGGCTGCGGAAGCTTCAAGCTCCGCGTTGAATGCGATAATCTTTGCCTGGTCTGCAACTGAATTGATGAGCGACACGATGTCCCAGATGTTTTCTATCTTGTCGCCCAGGTCTTTTATGCCTTCGATGGTTGAACGGTTTGCAGCGGAAATTTCGTTCAGCTGGCGGACGTTCTCTTCCAGGTAGGACACGCCTTCTGCAACGTCGCCCGACGTCTTCTTTGCAACGCTGGACACGTCCTTTATCTTGCGCGAAATTGATTCCGACAGCGCCGTGTTGTCTTCCATCGTGGCGACAATTTCCTTGACCGCCGCGCTCTGGTCCTGCGCCGTGGCTGCGTTCTGCCGGGATGAATCGGCAAGCTTGTGGGTTTCGTCGATGAGCCGTTCGCTTGCGCCCCGTTCCTTTGCCCGCATGCGCCCCATGATGAGTGTTGTAATCGTCATGATGATGACAAAGAGGATGAAGAAGGAGAATGCAAGGATGCGCCGCATGGTGTTTGAAAATGCGTTGACGCTGCTGAGCGGCTTGCCCAGCACGTAGAACCAGCCGGTTGTCGGCATGACGGCTACCCGGAACACGTATTTTGTGTTGCCGAACTTTCCTTCTACAAAGCCGTCCTTCCCCGAAAGCAGTTTTTCTGCAATGGCGCGGTAGGCCCCGCCTTCCACCTCCAGCATGTTATCGTCGGGGGTGTACGTTTCGTGCATGAAAAACTTTCCTTCAGGGGAAAGAATAAAAGACTGCTCATCCTTGTTTGTCTTGCTGTCTGCAAGGATGTTTACCAGATCCGTCAGCGTGTAGTCAAACGCAACAACCCCGTCCAGAATATGCTGCTTGTAAACTGCCTGCGACAGGGTTATGACCAGCTCATTGGTCTGCGAGTCCGGGTACACGTCGGAATAATACATTTTGCCTTCCTGCGCAACCGCGCCCTTGTACCAGCCGCGGCTGGTGGGGTCGTAGGTGTCGGGCAGCACAAGGTTTGGGGAACTGTAGGTTTTCTTGTTCGTAAGGCCGCAGTAAAAACCCGGCAGGGTAGGGTAGGCCATGGACATCTTGACGAAGATGTTTCGGTTTGCCTCATCGTCGTCGGGAAAGCCGTCCTTGAAGAGCAGCGCCAGTGCCTCGGTCATCTTCTTGGGGGCAATAAGCTCCTTTTCCAGCTTGAGCACACATTCCTGCGCCTGCTCCTGCATCAGCTGGTAGGTCTGCTTCCGCGTAAAGCCGGAGACCAGTTCCGCCGCGATTATCGTGGTAAGCACGAAAAACGCGGCGACCGGTGCTCCTATTATCAGCATGGAGCGCTTGACTGCGCCTATTTCAAAAGTTCTTTTTTTTTTATTCTCCAGGTCAAGCCCTTCCCACACGGATTCAACTGACTCCAGGAATGCGCCCTTTGCGTCTTCGGCCAGGAAGGACGCCGTGAAGGAATTCCTGATGAGCTGCTTGAGCTCCTGCAGTGAGAAGCCCATTTCTGAGTAGGCGTTCCAGTATTCGTCCATCAGCTCCACGCCAAAGAAGAGCGGGTCATCGGAGTTCAGCGTTACCACAATGCCCTTGTCAAAGAAAGTCTTCATCGGGTGTTCGGACAGCTTGGTCACAAACTTGCGGGTAAAGACATTGCTGGTGGGGCTTATTTCAAGCGGAATTCCGCGCTCGGCAAGGGTTGCCATCAGCTTTTCGTCCTGCATGGACGCAATGCCGTGGCCGATGCGGTCGGAATGCAGGATGTCGATTGCGTCCCACACGGATTCCGGCCCCACGTCTTCGCCCGCGTGTGCCACCGTAAACAGGCTGTTGTCGCGGGCTTTGTCGAAGACCTTGCCGAAAAGCTTGGCCGGGCCTTTTTCTTCCGAGCCGCCCAGCCCGATGCCGATGATTTCGGGAATGCGGTAGGCGAGCAGCAGCTGCAGGTTTTTCTCTGCATTTTCCATGCCGAAGGTGCGGGAAACGTCTATCAGGATGCGGATGGTTCTGCCTGTTTCGGCCTTTATCTTCTGGATGTTGCGGCGGTAAATCTCCACCATCTTTCCAAAGTCAAAGCCCTTCTTTATAAAGGCGCTGGGGGCAGTAAAGACTTCTGCGTAGGAAATGCCGTTGCGGATCAGGTAATCCTTAAGGTCGGCAAACACGCAGTCAAAGTCGTCTTCGCTGTCGTACAGATCCTGCACCGCCAGATATGCGCGGATAAAGCCGTTCAGGTCTGAGTAACTGAAAATCTTGGCGATTTCAGCATCCGCCTGCTCTTCGTTCAGGCCGGGATACCGGCGCAGGTAGAACTTGCGGATGGTGGTCTTGCTGATGACCGCCTCAAGGTGCAGGTGCAGCTCTGCCTTAGGAACTTCCCTGAGTGCGCGGACGAATTCTGCCTTGCTTATGCCGTCAGCGGACACGAGCGTTTCCGTTGCCTCAACCGTTTCTTCAGCCTGGGCTTTCTTTGCTTTTCTGGCTTCCTTTGCCTCTTTTATGCCTTTAGTCAGCTTGCCTTTCATTCTATTCTCCCGTTACAGCAGGCTCGCTATCTGCCTTACGTTTTCTGATGACGATGAAATGTTGGCCGTGAAGCTCGTGAAATTCTCTACGCCGTCCGCAATCTGCCTGAGCGTAATCAGAATCTGCTCGCTCGATGCCGAAAGCTGACTGACGTAGTCCAGAATTTCGTGCGTGCTGCTGGCCGTATTGTCCGATGACTGCATGATGCTCTCGAAGCCGCTTTCCAGGCTCTTTGCGCTCATGTAGCCGGAGTCTATCTGACTGGTTCCCTTCTCGCTGTCCAGTATGAGCGAGTCGGAAGCCTTCTGAATCTCGTTGATGCGGTCCTTGATTTCCCTGATGCTGTCGATGATGTTGTCCGACAGGCGGCGGATTTCCGTCGCAACGATATGGAAATTCTTGCCCGCTTCTCCGGAACTGGACGCTTCCAGCTCGGCATTGAATGCGATGATCTTGGTCTGGTCGGCCACCACGTTGATGATGGACACTACGTCCCAGATGCCGTCTATCTTTTTGTTCAGTTCCCGGATTCCTTCTATCGTGAGCTTGTTCGTTTCCTTTATCTTGAGCAGCTCGTCTACGTTGTTCTGCAGTGCCTCGCGTCCGGACATAACGGCGTCGCGGGATTTTTCTGCAAGGCCGGTAACATGCCGCACCTTCTCGCTGATGTTGCCCGCAAGCTCTGTGGAATCCTGCATGGTGGCAACGATTTCCTTGACGGCAGCGGACTGGTCGTGGCTTGCGGCGTCCGATTCCTTGGTGGCAACCGCAAGGCTCTGGGTTTCCTTGAACAGGTTCTTGCTTATCTGCCGCTCCGTGCTCTGGATCCGCTTTATCAGGATGGTGAAGGCCGCGTAGCACACAAGAAAATTCAGCACCGCCCCGATGGCAAAGTAGAGGATGAACCTGGAGAAGTCCCCCTCCGAGGGATTCTTGAGCAGGCCGTAGGGTACGGTCCCTATGTTGATGACAGACAGGTAGATACAGGTTATGACGGAGATGTTCAGCGTGTTGGACAGGTTGTCGCTGATCCTGATTCCGACCTCGCGTATCATGCGGGTCATGAGCAGGCGCTTGACGAGGAACACGTTTATTGTATAGCACAGAAAGCCGACGCCCACGCTCTGCAGTTCTATGAGGGTAAAGGTCAGCGGATTGAAGGGGGCAATTCCCTTTATGGCTTCAATGATTGCCGTGGAGCCCGCCCCCAGCAGAAAACCGATTGCGTCTCCTGCTGCAATGGCTATGTCGAATTTCCGGTAGCAGGCCATGCAGTCGGAGATGTCCTCTTCCGTGAGCGAAGATTTGTCTTTCTTTCCCTTGGCAATGATTTCCTGAAAGCGGCGCAGGATGGGCCGCTCCACCAGGATACAGCCCAATATAAGGAAGAAAGTTATGCTGACGGTCGGTATGCACTCGCCGAGTATCGCCGATGGCCGCTGATAGATGAAGCCGTAGTGGAACACGCGGAGAAAGAAAACCCCCAAATACGTTGTGGCGTATAATATTGTAACAAAAAAACGGAAGACATTCCTGTTGGTAGACTCTTTGCTGATTCCTTTCTGTTCCATATCCTTAATTTTAACATATTTCGTCAAAAAAACAAGCAAAATTCCCTTTTCGCCCGCCCCTCTGGAGATTCTGGAGAAAATCACTGTAAGAAAATGCGCTCCCGGCGGCGCCGTTCACTTTTCCGCTTCCGCGCATATTTTATGCTGTTCTTCCCCCCTGCTTTTCGCACTTGTTGCTTGATAGTATAAAAGTGCCGTGTTATAATAGATAAGATAGTGACAATGAATTCAGGAGAATCAGAATGAGTAGAGATGAAATTGACCCGAGCATTGCGGCACTTCTGGCGGGTTCAGCTGCGGAAGATGACAATGATGATGTGGTTCTTGCGGATGATGCGTCTTCCGCTGCTTTGGATTCATTTTCAGAGGGAAGCGGGGAGCCGGAAGAGTCTGGAAAATCTTCCGATAGTATTGCTGCCGTTGATTTGTCCGTGCGCGCGTTCAAACCCATCGAAAAATATTTTGAGCAGACCCCGAACCCTGTGTTCAATGACCCTGCTTACTATAAAACTACGCTTGGCGGTGAAGGCGAGCCAGCCCAGCGCCTGCACGGGCTGTTGGTCAAGTACCTGAACTGCACCGACAAGAAAGACCGTACCGTGTACCGCCAGCAGATTGTAACGGCGTACTGGAATTTCCTGCGCTCCCTTGCGCCCAAGATGTCCAGCCCGCGTACCCCGCTGTGCAAGCGCATGGCGCTCCGCTTTGGCGTGGTGCTGCCGTCGCTGTTCAGCCCGGAGCAGAAGGAATTCTTCTCCCGCGTTATCATGGACAATCAGACCGGCGAACCGGTGCTCTATACGGATGAATGGATGCGCGAAATTGCCTGCGGCCGCCTTGAACCGAGTACCACGGACGAAATTCCCATCCGCGGCAAAGGCCCTGCCGCCGAACAGCAGCGGCTCCAGGCGCTCAAGAGCAAGAACGACGGCAAGATTCAGAGCACGGAAAGCCTTGTTACGGTAAAGGAAGGCGAGCGCGCCAACCTTGAGTTTGCGATGAAAGAGAAGGTGAACGCGCTCTGCGAACATGGGCCGGTGCCGATGCCGGGGCTGGACAAGCACATGCTGCCGTATACTGACATCCAGAAGAAGATGTTCGGCGAACTGGGCGTGCTGTTCCGCCAGCTGCAGCGCGTGGACAGGGAGCTTTCAAACTACATCAACGAACTGCAGGAAGCAAAGCAGATTGAAGCCAGCCTGGACGAGAAGGTTGAAGGCGCCGGTGAGGTGCAGGAAAGCGTCGATTCCGAAGTGATTCTGTCCGAAATGGGCACTGTGCGCCAGATGGCAAAGATGACGTGCGGCCGCCAGGGTAACCAGTTCCCGGTGTTTACGCGCGAATTCTTCCATTGTACAGAGACCGGTACCGGTTTCCGCGAAAACGTGCTGCGCGAGCTTTCATGGATTGAGTCGATTGACCCCAACTGCTTTGTGCGTATCCATAAGAACATGCCCAACCGCATTGTTCCCTATGTGCTGCTGGTGCCCACCTACGGCGATTCCGGCTTCTGCTGGGAACCGTTCAACCGCATGAACCGTGTAACCAGCCGCGGACGCATCGTTATCCCCATGTATCCGCGCGACCTGAAGATTGCCTGCCTTACCGCCGTTGCAGACTTGCGCTGGCAGGTTGCCAAGGAAAAGGCTTCCTTTGACTGGATGTCCGACGGCCTGACGGGTCAGTACTACCAGTACATCGATTCCCAGAAGCTGAAGGGCGACCTTAAGTCATTCTTCATCGCCGACTACATCCTGTGGATTACCAAGGAATCAACCGGTGCACAGAAGCTTCCCAAGGAAGTGCGTGCCATTTTCTGGCGCTTCATGCCCTTCCCGCAGGAGATGAAAGACCGCCTCAAGATGATGAGCCTGACGTACCAGGAGCTGTACCAGCGCGACATCAACCGCAGCATGAGCGACGGTTATTGATTCATTCTGCTGCTGCGGCTGGGTGCATGCCCGCCGCACTGTTGAAGCCTGCGAATTCTTCCGATTAATAAAGGGAGGCGCTGCAAGGGCTCGACCTGCTTTTGCAGCCGCCCGAAGGAAGAATCGCAGTTATGTCAACATTTTTTATATCAGAGCCGCTTATCATCGGTATTATTGCCGTCATCTGCCTTGACCTGCTGGTGCTTGTGGAGCAGAAACCTTCCAGCGAGCAGAAGTACCTGACGGCCACCCTGTCCATGCTGCTGCTGGGAAGCATTGGCGTTTACTGCTGCATACACGGGGAATCCGAGGGGCTCATCATCATGGGGGCAAAGCTGCAGTATGTCTCGGTGCTGGTGCTCTACCTGCTGATTCTTAAGACGATTGAGCGGTTTTACAACTTCCATGTGCCGCTTTTGGTGTGGGCGCTGCTTTTCCTGTGGTCGGGCGTACTGCTCCTGCTGATATTCTCCATCGACCGCTATTCGCTGTTTGAATGCAGCCACTGGTTCTTCAAAAATTATTTCATCACCTACCAGAGCGCGCTGCGCCGCTACCAGAGCCGCATTGAGTACGGCTGGGGCATGAGCGCCTACAAAGTAACCCTCGTTGCCTACACCCTGTCCGTGCTGGGTATGTTTGTGTATAAATTTACCCGTACCGACAAGGGCGGCGAGCGCAAGGACGCCATCATCTTTTTCCTGATGATATTCATTCCGGTCTGCTTCTTCATGGAAAACTATGTGCTTGCCGACCGGCTGAGCGGCTTTCCGCTCTACCTGCTGCTGTCTGTGCTTTCCGGCACAATTTCGGTGTACATGATTTTCCGGCGGCGCTTCAATAACCTGTACGACCTTGCCTTTGAAACCGTGGAAGAGGAAATTTCGTCGCCGCTGTTCATTCTGGACAGCCGCCTTTTTGTGCAGGACGTAAACGGCCCCGGTACGCAGCTTTTCCCGGAGTACAGCGAGATAAAGGGCATGTTCCGCGTGTCCGTCAAGGCGAATTCCTGGCTGCAGAACAGCATTTCTCCGCCGCTGGGCACTACGGAAGACAGCAGCGTGTTTACCATCGGCGGCAGAACCTATATGCCGCGCGTCCGCCGCGTTGAGCACCACGGGCACGTCTACGGTTTTGCCGTTATCCTGCGGGACGTAACGGAGCACGTGGAGCGTTCGTCTCAGCTGGAGGACGAAAACCGGCAGCTGCTTGCCCGCATTCAGGACATCCGCAGCAACGAAAACCTGATGCGCGGCAAACTGGTTTCCGGGGCAATCCAGTGTATTCTTTCGATTGATACTGACACCGGCGAGCACATGCGCCGTACCAGCAACTATACCTACGTTATCGCCAAGGAGCTGCAGGACGAAGGAAAATTCCCGGACGTGCTTACCGATGAATACATCGAAATCCTTACGCAGGTGGCGCCGCTGCATGACCTGGGCAAGCTGCAGGTTCCGCGCGACATTGTGCGGAAAAAGCTGGGGCTGACGCGGGACGAAATGGACGTTATGGAGCAGCACGTGCTCTACGGGGCCGACCTTGTGGACAAATTCGTGCTGAACGATATGGACGATCCGTTCTACGTGCTGGCGCATGATGTTGCGCTGAACCACCATGAATGCTGGGACGGCACCGGCTACCCGCGCAGGCTCCGCGGGCGGCAGATTCCGCTGGGCGCGCGGATTGTGGCGGTGGCGGATCTGTTCGACAAGCTTTCCTTTGAGGAAGGCGCAGACAAATCGACGGTCTTCAACGATGCCTTTATCACCGTTATATCCTATACCTGCACGCAGTTTGACCCCGATGTCATTGATGCGTTCCGGCGTTCGCGGCTCAAGATTGCGGATTTGTATACGCAGATGCGGGAACTGCACTAGGCGTGCCGCACGGGAGCCGTAAATGACAGACGATGAAGAACCGTTGCTGCCCGGTATGTCCGGGTTCCGCAGCGAAAAAGAAGAGAAACTGCTTATGAACCGGCTGAACCGCACCATTGGGCAGCTTGAAGGTGTCCGCCGGATGCTGGAAAGCGGGGCCTCCTGCACCGGGCTGCTGATGCTGGTGTCCGCAGTGCAGGCTTCCCTGCGCAGTTTCAGCAAGGAAGTGCTGCTGCACTATCTGACTTCTGATGTTGCAGAGGAGCTGCGTCACGGCGATAGTGCTTCTCTGGACGAACTTGCATCCATCCTGAAGAAAATCCTTTGATTCGCGTGGAAGGCGGGATCTTCCCCGCAGTGTGCAGTGCCGGGTGCTCTGCTGCCGGTGAGCTTTTTTTTTGCCGTACTGGTTACTCTAAATTAATTTTGGTTTGTTTGTGCTTTTTCTGCCACAGCTTCGTGTTTTTCTAGTATATTTATATATAGAAGGAAATGATTATGAAACAATATGCTGTTACGGGAATGAGCTGTGCGGCCTGCAGTGCGCGGGTCGAAAAAGCGGTGTCCGGGGTGCCGGGCGTTACCTCCTGCTCCGTGAGCCTGCTGACGAATGCCATGGGCGTGGAGGGCAGTGCTGAGCCTGCTGCCGTCATTGCGGCGGTGCAGGCTGCCGGCTATGGTGCCTCGCTGCGCGGGTCGGAACAGGCTGCCGCCCCCGCTGCTTCCCGCGATTCCCTTGCGGATACGGAGAGCCCCGCTTTGCTGCGGCGCCTCCTGTGCTCGCTTGCCTTCCTTCTGCTGCTCATGTACCTGTCCATGGGACACACGATGTTCGGTTTTCCGCTGCCGCAGTTCCTGCACGGCAACCCCCTGGCGCTTGCACTCACCGAGCTGCTGCTTTCCGCCGTGGTTATGCTGGTCAACGGCAGGTTTTTCAGCAGCGGTTTTCAGGCCGTCGTGCACGGCGCCCCGAACATGGACACGCTGGTTGCGCTCGGTTCCGGGGTTTCCTTTGCATACAGCGTCTGCGAACTGTACGCCATGACAGCCGCCCAGCTTGCCGGTGACAGCGCTGCCGTTGCGGCGTACCTGCACAATCTGTATTTTGAGGGCGCCGCCATGATTGTTGCCCTCATCACGACGGGCAAGCTGCTGGAGTCGCTTTCCAAGGGCCGGACGACCGATGCGCTCAAAAAGCTGATGAGCCTTGCGCCGGAAACTGCAACCGTCATCCGCGACGGCGTGCAGCAGCAGGTTTCCCTTGCAGATGTCCGCCGCGGCGATGTCTTTGTGGTAAAGCCCGGCGAAACCATTCCCGTGGACGGCACGGTGCTTGAGGGCGTTTCTTCCGTGAACGAGGCGGCCCTGACGGGGGAAAGCATTCCGGTGGACAAGGGCGCAGGCGACGCTGTTTCCGCCGCAACGCTGAACCAGACCGGCGTGCTCACCTGCCGCGCCGAGCGGGTGGGGCAGGACACGACGCTGTCGCAGATCATACGGCTGATGAACGAATCCGCAGCGACCAAGGCGCCCATTGCCCGCACTGCCGACAAAGTGAGCGGCATATTTGTCCCCGCCGTCATTGCCCTTGCTGCGCTGACGGTGCTTGTCTGGCTGCTGACGGGGCAGCCGCTCGGTTTTGCCCTTTCGCGGGGCATTGCCGTACTGGTTGTCAGCTGCCCCTGTGCGCTGGGGCTTGCAACCCCCGTCGCCGTCATGGTCGGTAACGGCGTGGGTGCCCGCAACGGCATCCTTTTCAAGACCTCTGCCGCGCTGGAGGAAACCGGGCGCATCACGGTTGCCGCGCTGGACAAGACCGGCACCCTGACCCGCGGGGAACCGGAAGTTACCGACATTATCCCCGCCACCGGAACCGGTGAAACGGAACTGCTGCAGGCCGCGCTCGACCTTGAGGCGAACAGCGAGCATCCGCTGGCAAAGGCGGTGGTTGCCCGTGCCGTGCAGGGGCAGCTGCATCCCGGCGCGGTGGAAGCTTTTTCCGCGCTTCCGGGCAACGGGCTGCGCGCGCTCCGTTCCGGCAGCGAACTGTGCGGGGGCAGCATCCGTTATGTATCTTCACTGCTGCCGCTGCCGCAGGACATGCTTGTGCGTGCGGACGAACTTGCTGCCGCGGGAAAGACCGTGCTTGCCTTTGCGCGCGGCGGAAATGTGCTGGGGCTTATTGCCGTTGCCGACCGCCTGAAGGATGACAGCGCGGATGCAGTGCGGCAGCTGCACGGCATGGGAATCCGCGTCGTCATGATTACCGGCGACAACGAGCGCACCGCACAGGCTGCCGCCGCTGCCGCCGGTGTGGACGAAGTGGTGGCGGGCGTACTGCCGGATGCAAAGGCTTCCGTCATCCAGTCGCTGCGCAAGCAGGGAAAAGTTGCCATGGTCGGGGACGGCATCAATGATGCCCCGGCGCTCAGCTGCGCGGATGTGGGCATTGCCATCGGTGCGGGTACGGACATTGCGCTGGATGCCGCCGACGTGGTGCTGATGAACAGCCGCCTTTCGGATCTGTGTGCTGCCGTCCGCCTGAGCCGCGCCACGCTCCGCAACATCCGCCAGAACCTTTTCTGGGCATTTTTCTACAATATATTGCTCATTCCGCTGGCGGCGGGGGCGTGGTACCGGCTGACCGGCTGGACCATGAATCCCATGCTGGGCGCGGCGGCCATGAGCCTTTCAAGTTTCTGCGTCGTCTCGAATGCACTGCGCCTGAACCTGTTCAGGGTGCACGGTTCCCGCCGTCCGGTGCATGACAAGACAGCAGAAACATCATATAGTGAAGGAAAGCTTAAAGCAAACACGGAGGAACAGATGGAAAACGTACAGGAAAGAACCTTGAAAATCGAGGGCATGATGTGCCCGCACTGCGAAATGCACGTAAAAGAGGCGCTGGAAGGCATTGCCGGGGTTACGGAAGCCGTTCCCGACCACACAAAGGCCCAGGCGCTCATACGCTACACGGGCAGCATTTCCGATGATGTGCTTGCCCAGGCGGTTACAAAGGCCGGCTATACCTTCGCCGGCTGAAAATCGCTGTGCTCCTGCCTGTCCGCGGAAAATTAATCATAAAAAAACAAAAAAAACTATGGCACAGCTGCGCTAATTGTGCTATTATCGCGGAAGGCAGTCCTTCAGCCAGTGCGTGCGGACTGCTGCAGTCGGGCAGGAGGGCGGGCGGAGTGCCTGCATTTCTTTTCCCGAACAGGGGGCTTCTGCAAGCCTCCCTATCACAGAACAAGGTAGGTAAGCCTTCATGTTCAACAGAAGTGAATATGTTTCTGACCCGGAGTGGGAGCGTTTCCGCGATGTGTCCAAGGACTTTGCGACACCGAACATCTTTACGAGCCTGCATGTCATCAAGCGCCGCTATTCGCAGCTTGTTGACTCCTTCCCCTATGCCAGCATCTATTATGCAGTGAAATCGAACCCCGGCATTCCGGTCATAAAAATGCTCGATTCACTTGGCGCAAATTTCGACATTGCCTCCCGCTACGAGCTTGATGAAGTGCTTGCACTCGGCATCTCGCCCGACCGGATTTCCTACGGTAATACCATAAAAAAAGCTGAAGATGTAAAATATTTCTATGAGAAGGGCATCCGCATGTTCGCCACGGACTCCAAGGATGACCTGAAAAACATCGCGGTGTATGCCCCCGGCTCCCGCGTGTACGTCCGCATCCTTGTGGAGAATTCCACCACGGCGGACTGGCCGCTTTCCCGCAAGTTCGGCTGCCATCCGGACATGGCGTATGACCTGCTGGTGCTTGCCCGCGATTCCGGGCTGACCCCCTACGGCATCAGCTTCCACGTGGGCAGCCAGCAGCGCGATATCGGCCAGTGGAACGATGCAATTGCAAAGACCAAATACCTCTTCGAATCCCTTGAAGAGGAAGAGAATATAAAGCTGACCATGATAAACATGGGCGGCGGCTTCCCCGCACACTACATTCAGCCCACCAATGAGCTGAAGGACTACGCGTCGGAGATTTCCCGCTACCTGCATGACGACTTTGGCGAAAACATCCCGCACATCGTGCTGGAGCCGGGCCGTTCCCTTGTGGGCGACAGCGGCATCATGACGACGCAGGTTGTGCTCATTTCCCGCAAGAACAACACGGCCCTGCAGCGCTGGGTTTACCTTGACGCGGGTAAGTTCAACGGGCTGATTGAGACGCTTGATGAATCCATAAAGTATCCCATCGTCACTGACAAAGACGGCGGGCGCGAGGGCGAAGTCATCATTGCCGGTCCCACCTGCGACAGCGCCGACATCATGTACGAAAACGAGAAGTACAAGCTGCCGCTTGACCTGAAGAGCGGTGACAACGTGTACTGGCTGGCAACCGGCGCCTACACGTCCAGCTATGCCAGCGTAAAGTTCAACGGCTTCCCGCCCATCAAGTCCTACTACATCACCGAGCGCGGCGTTGAAGACGACCTTGGCAATGTGGTAAAAGCGCGCAGCAAATAACAGCTGAGGCAAATGCGCCAAAAAAACTGCCCGATGCCGTCTTTGTAGCGTACAGCGATACAACCAACGGTATCGGGCAGTTTTTTTCTGGGAGTGCATTTTTTGCCTTTTGTTGTTCCCTGCTGCGCTTTGTAACCTTCCGCTTTCTCCATTCCTTTTAGATGTATGGGAATTGTTTCCGCGGGAACATGTTCCCGGTGGCATGCAGCTTCCGGGCTGCTTCCAAAACATAGTGAGTGGGGCGCGTTGCGGCGCAGTGCCGCGGCGTGTCCGGGAGATTACAAATTGACAAATCAACACAAAAAAAAGCTGCCGCTGTTTCTGGCGGCATGTTTCTTTTCCTGCCTTCTTGCCCTTTCCGGCTGCAGCAAGCGGCTGCCTGTTGAGGGCCTGCACCAGTACAATCTTGACAACGGCCTGACCGTCTTTGCACAGGAAAACCATGCGGTGCCGCTCGTCTACATCTGCATTGCGGTTCGTGCGGGCGCTGTTACGCAGACGCCGGAGAACGCCGGTCTGTTCCACCTGTACGAGCACATGATGTTCAAGGGAAACGAGCTGTATCCCACCGCCGCTGAAGTGCAGCGCGCCATCAAGGACATGGGCATCACCGACTGGAACGGCACGACGGGCGTAAACTGCGTCAACTATTTTTTCACCGTGCCCAAGGACCAGCTTGAAAACGGACTTGCGTTCTGGAACGCTGCAATCCGCAGCCCGCTCATGGACAGCGTGGAACTGGAAAATGAAAAGAAAGTTGTGCTTTCCGAGATTGAGGGCAGCTTTGCCAACCCTTCCAGCATTAACTATAATTACCTGTGCCGCAAGCTGTTCCCGGCGGAACCGTACCGCACTGATCCGGGCGGAGCGTCCGAGGTGGTGCGCAACGCAACGGTGGCGCAGCTGCACGACATCCAGAGCCGCTACTACATTCCGTCCAACGCGGCCCTCTTTGTTGGCGGCGACATTGACCCTGCGGAAGTGCAGCGGCTTGCAAAGAAAATCTTCGGCACCTGGAGCAACAACGGCAACCCCGTGCCGGAAAACGGCCGCCGCCAGAGTACGGAACCGTTCAGCGACGTGCAGTTTGCCGTGATGCCGAACGATCAGGTGGCACCCCAGATTGCGTCCGTGTCAATGATTTTCCGCGGGCCGGACACCGATTTTGACATAGAAGACACCTATGCCGCAGACTACCTGCTGAACCTGCTGGGCGACCCCGACGGCACATACCGCCGCACGCTGCAGGAAAATCCCGCGTACCAGATTCCTTCGTCCGAATACATCTGGTCGGGCTACCAGACCACCCGCGCAGACGGCATGTTCTCCTTCGGCGCTGTGATGCTTTCGCCGGAGCAGGGGCTGTGCGCCCGCGTATCGCAGATGCTTTCGGAAATACAGGACAGCATTCTGCCTGCCATGGCCGCGGATGAATCGCTGTATTCCAAGCAGAAGGTTGCCGACATCAGCCGCAAGCTGCGTGACAGCGACATCATGGGGGCGCAGACTGCCTCCGGGCTGCTTTCTACGCTGCAGTTCTGGTGGGTCTGCTCTTCGCCGGAATACTACTATACGTACAATGACCGCATTGCGGGCGTGACGCAGAAAGACGTGCAGGGCTTTGTTGAAAAATACTTTGCCGGAAAAAAGCCGCTGGTCGCCGTGGTGGTGCATCCTTCCGTCTATGAGCAGCTGAAGCAGGAATTCGACGCTGCCGGTTACGATGAAGTTACCGCGGAAAAGGCCTTCTGGTGGAAGGATGCGTCTTTTGCCCCTGACCCGCAGAAGATTGCCGCCGCCGTCTCTGTTCCGGAGAAGTCAGAAATCTATGTTCCCGGCAAGGCGCTTGCCGCAGAGAAGAAATACGACCTGCAGGATGCAGCCCGCGTGGACACCTACAAGCTGTCCAACGGCATTCCCGTGCACGTGCAGCACGTGAAGGGCAGCAAAATCGATTCCGTAAGCATTGTTGTGCGCGGCGGTATCGAGCACCTGACGCCGGAAACATCCGGGCTGGAGGCTGCGCTCTTCCGTCAGATGGCGGGCAGTTCCGAAAACTATGACAATGCCGCCCGCAAGACGCTTTCCTTCGACACGCAGGCAAGCATTTCCCAGTACACGGTGGCGGCGGGCAGCGCACTTTCGCTGGGAACCGTGGATGCCTATCTGTACAAGATGCTTCCCGTCCTTGTGGATGGATTTTTGCATCCGGCGTACGAGCAGCAGACGGTCGATGCAATGATGACTGACTACACGAACAGCGTTCAGTCCATGCTGAACGACCCGAACAGCCTGCTTTCCTACTCGTTGACTTCGGCGCTGTACAAAAATCATCCCTTTGCCACGCAGACGTCCGTTACTCCGGATTCCATCGACAACATCACGGTGGAAAACATGCAGGCGCTGCACAAGAAAGTCCTTGACCCGGCGAACATGTTCGTGGTTGTCGTCGGCGGTATGGACGGAAAGAAGCTGGTGAAGGAACTGGACAAGAGCATCGGGCAGCTCCCCGCAGCGAACGAGAGCGTACAGTACGGCCTGCGCAACATTCCGCCGGTGCAGGTCGGTTCCGAACCTGTCGTGCTGACCCATCCGTCTGCGGAACGTACCGGCTACATTGCAAGGGTCTTTGCTTCGCCGCCGGTTACCGACCCGGACTTTATTCCGGCAGTCCTTGCCTCCGACATGTACAGCACCGTCATGTTCAATGTTGTGCGCGAGCAGCACGGTGCCTGCTACACGCCGCGTTCCCGCGTGAACGCCTCCGCTGCGCCCGCCGGCATGGAATTCCTGTACCGGCTTTCCGACCCGGAGCATTTTGCAAGCTATATGGAAGAAGCCCGCAACTATATGCTGCAGGGCAAGCTGATTGACGCCATCGGCAAGGACGGCAATTATATCTTTGCCGACATCGAAGACCGCCTGCCGAGCTACAAGAACGCGTACATTATTTCAACCTACGGCTCTCAGGCAACCGTCGGGGGCGTCGCCACGAACCTTGTGTACAACATACTTACCTTTGATGACATGCATTACGACCTTGTGCTGGATTCACAGGTAGAAGGCGTGAGCGCCGCGCAGATTGAAGCTATATTCCGCAAGTACTGGGTTGATGCCCCCTCACAGTGGTGGGCAATGGTCGGCCCGGACCTGAAGGACCGGCTCCAATTCAACGCTGAATAAGTGCATTGACAAAACCGGGCGGGAAACCGTCGGTTCCCGTCCGGTTCCCGGACTGGTTCACCCTGCAGCCGTGATCCGGCTGCGCTTCAGTTCTTTGCGTCCCTGTTGTTTATTACCAGCGCGCCGATTACGCCCGGCACCCAGCCGCAGCAGGTCAGGAGCGTGACGATGAGGATGGAGCCGCAGCCTTTGTTGAGGACGGCGAGCGGCGGAAACACTATGCACAGCAGGACTTGTAAGCAACCCATATCTTGGACTCCTTTCAGCTGAAATTGTGGAAGCACCGGCCGGTGCGTCTGGCAGCAGCGGCGCTGCTTTCATTATAGCACACATTGCGCCGGGTGGACAGCAAAAAAGAATTCTTGCGCCGCGGGCAAATCCGTGCTACACTGAAAAATGTATTGGTGGTTCAGCCGCCGTACGCTTATCTGGCCGGGCAGTCCGGCCGGGATTACTTTTGCATAGCAAGGAGTTTTTCTATGGCTAAACAGCAGAGGACAATCGGAGTGTTCATTATTCAGCTGGCACTGGCAATTTATCTGGTGATTACCGGTCTGTGTCTCTTTGGAGTGGGCGGTTCAATTTCCAGCGCAGAGATTCAGGGCGTTGCGTCTTTCTTCAAGGGAGGCTCAAAGGTTGTTGAGTATGTTATTGCAATACTGCTCATTGCGTGCGGTGTGGTGTTCTTCCTCAAGGCGCTCGGCCTCGACTTTGGCAAGGCTGATGACCTTATCAAGTACATAACGCTTATCGTGTGGATTGTGGTGACCGCTGTAACCCTTATTTCCCTGGTTGGGGAACTCAGCTCCATCAAGGTGCTGCACTGGCTGCTTGTTCTGGCCAAGAATGCCCTGATTATCGGCGGCATCCTGACCATAAAGAACGGAAGATAAGCTTTGTTTCCGGAACTGCCGGGAAGAGCCGTCTGCACTATATGCTGCAGGCGGCTTTTTTTGTCGGCAGATTTTGGGAAGGCGGCGTGCCGGTTCGCTTTATTTTCCGCGTGCCTTGTGGAAAAGCTTGCGCAGCAGGCCGATTTTGCCGAATGCAAGCCAGTAGAGCAGCAGCAGCAGGAGCACGAGCGGCACTCCGCAGGCTGCCACGTACAGGAGCACAATCAGCAGACCGACAAAGAATTCCAGGATGTTGCTGAGGAATGCCCTGAACGAAGATTTTGCGTCCGGCAGCACAAATCCTTCCTCGGTCTGCTTGTACGGCAGCCGCGCTTCCACGGAAATCGTTGCGTAGTCCACGCGGGAGGCAAGGCGGTTCAGCTGCCCCTGCATGCTTTCTACGTCTGCCGTTACGCTGTTGATTTTTGTTTCAATCTCCAGCATGTCCTTCATGTCTTTTGCTGTTTTAAGGTAACTTTCAAGGCGTTCCAGCATCATGCGCTTGGTCTTAAGCCGGGTGGAAAGGTCGTAGTACTGTTCCGTGACGTCCTGGCTGCTGATGTTCTTGGATTTGAGCCTGCCGATGCCGGCGGCTTCTCCCATGGCTGCATCGAAGTTGCTGCTGGGAATGCGCGCGGTGATGTGCAGGCTGCTGCTCCATTCCCCGGAATCCGCGATGTAGCCGCCGTATTTCTTTGTCCACGCTTCCAGTGCCGCGCGGGCTTCCGCAAGGCTCTGCACTTCCATGTCTATGTTGCCGGTGCGGATAAGCTTGCGCTCAAAGGCTTCCTTTGCGGCAGTGCCGCCGCTTTCCCCGCCGCCCTGCACGGGAGCCGGCATGGGGGCTTCCGGCATCATGTCGGCTTCATCCATCAAGGCTTCTTCTGCAAATGCAGCCATATCTGAGCTTGCGGCTGCCTTGCTTGCCTGCATGACGGAGCCGCTGGATTTTGAGTAGGAGCCGGAAGCTTTGCTGCTGCACCCGGCAAAAAGCAGTGCTGCTGCGAGCACTGCGCTTATCTGTTCTGTCTTTTTCATCATGTTCCTCTGTTTCATGGAATCGGAGCGGATATGTATCCCGCGGGTTTCTGCAGATAAAATGCCCTGCACAGCACAGAGGTTACAGCCCGCCGCGGGCTTCAGCATGCGGCAAAAATGTGTTTCCGGTGAAAAACAGCCTCTCAGGGCTGGAATTCCATGCTGTTTCCGCCGTGGAGCCTGCACAGCAGCGGCTGCAGTTCTTCCTGCCAGAAGCGGAAGCCGATGTGCTTGCCGCCCGCGGTATGCCCCAGCTTGCGGTCTGCACGCACTTTTTCGCCGTGGAAATCGCTTCCAGCGGTTACAATCATGCCCAGGCGGTGACCCAGCTCTTCCAGCCGCTCGGCCTCTGCCACGCGCACGCCGGGGTGCCATGCCTCCAGCCCCAGCACGCCTTTGTCGCGGATTTCCTCCATTACGCCGTCCATCTTGCCCCAGGAAACGTACATGGAAAGCGGATGCGCCTGAACGGGGGCACCGCCGCTCGACTTAATGGCGGCCACGGCCTCTGCAAGGTCGGCCCCCGTGCGCTCCACAAAGCAGCCGCGTCCCTTTGCAAAGAAGCGGTCAAAGGCCTCCTGCCGCTGCTTCACAATGCCTTTTTCTACCATATATTGCGCAAAATGCGGGCGCCCCAGCATTTTTGTATTGAAACGGGCGCGTACTTCTTCCAGCGTGACCGGCACCCCGGCTTCCTGCAGTTTTTCTGCCATCTGGCGGTTGCGCTCCTCCCTGCCGTCGGCAAGCAGCTGGAGCACGGCGCGCAGTTCCGGTGAAACCCGCTGCAGTCCCAGCCCCAGCAGGTGGAATTCGCCTGTAGGCCAGGCAATATTTATCTCTATACCAGGCACAAAGATAAGGGACTGCCGTTTTGCCTCTTCGGCAGCCTCCTGTAACCCGTCAATTGTATCGTGGTCGGTGAGCGCCAGCACCTGCAGATGCTTTGCGGCAGCATAGGCAACAAGCTCCGCGGGCGCAAGCGTTCCGTCCGAAGCCGTTGAATGAGTATGCAAATCTATGATGTTTTCCATATTTTCGTCAAAATCATAGCATATTTTTCCGGTTTATGGTATAATGGGGTAGAAAATTCTCGTAGACTAAGGTGAGAGGAGGGGAACTCATGCCTAAGGTTGTTCCGTACACAAAGGGTTCTGTCATTTTCTTTGCAGGGGACAAGGATGAGCGCATTTTTATCTTGCAGACCGGCAAAGTTATCCTGAAAAGCGCAGACCTTGTGACCGGCGAAATATTGAGCGAAACCCTCACAGCGGGCGAATTCTTCGGAATTAAAAGCGCACTTGCCCGCCGTCCGCGCATTGAAACTGCATCTGCTTCCACCGACATTCAGCTCGTCATGCTTTCGACGCAGGAATTCGAGCGCATTTTCTCTGCAAACAAGGCCGTCATCTCCAAGATGCTCACCGTGTTCACAAAGACGCTGGGCGAACTGTATGCAAAGACCGAAAGCATGCTGCACCTTACCCGTGCTTCCATGCAGCCGGAAGAAGGCATGATTGCGCTTGCAAAGGTCTTTTTTGATTCTTTCCAGTACCGTTCCTGCGTCTCTGAATGCGAACTCATACTCCGCACGTTTCCCCAGACGGAGCACAAGGCCGAACTTGAAAAGCTCCGCGACGAGGCAGAAAACCTTTCCGCCGGGCAGGCTGCCGGGCAGGATCTGGGGCTGGGGGATTCCAGCCAGAACGAAAGCGAAAAGTCAGCGCTTTCCCAGTTCTCGCTGCCGGTGTTCAGCCGCTTTAGAAAGGAATATTCCGACGGTTCCGTCATCATCTCTGAATTTATGGAGCCGAATCATTTTTACTTTATTCAGTCCGGCAAGGTGCAGGTAAAGCGCTGCGTCAACGGCACGCTGAAGAACCTTGAGCTGCTGGAAGCCGGAAACCTGTTTGGCGTGCGTGCCATCATCAGTGGCGGAAAGCTGCGCGATGTCTGCTGCATTGCAAAGGGAACCGTGCAGTGTCTGGAATTCGCCAAGGAGAATTTCAACGCGATTGTGACCGGAAACCCGCACATGTCCGCGCTGATGCTCAAGCTTGTCTGCAAGCGCATCTACGACCAGCGGCGCCAGCTGACGGTGCTGGGCATTCCCGACCTTTCCGTGCGCATTGCCGACGTCTTCCTGATGTACAATGAACTGTACTATGTTCCGCCCAAGCTGGAGCCCGGCACGGAGGAATCGCTGTGCCGCAAATTCTTCATCACGGTGGACGACGTTGCCTGCTGGGCGGCGCTTTCCCCCGATGCAGCCCGCGACGAGCTGAACAAGTATGTGTCCCGCAAGAAGCTGGATATCTACGACTCCTACATGATTATCGGCAACATCATGGACATGAAGCGCACCGTCGATTCGTGGTACCAGAACAAAGAAACGGCAGCCCAGCCGCAGAAGAATTAGGGCCGGATTCGGGATAGAGAGCTCAGCTTGAACTTCTTTTGTCAATAAACCTGTTCGGAAACTTCAGTTTCAGAACAGGTTACACTAGAATGCGATGTTTAAAATCGCGCTATTTGAGCGATTTTAAACTCGCCGACCTGAGCGGAAACGTAGTTTCCGAACAGGTCTGATCACTTCCGGTGGCTTGTACGAATTCTAAATCTGTTCCCGTCATTTATGCCTGCGCTTCCAGAATCCGCAGGATTGCCTGAGTGCAGTCAAGGGTATGGTATGCAGGGTAGAGGGTGTGCATCGTCTCGGCATTCTGCCTTTGGGCAATGTCACGGCTGCTTTCCCCCGTCAGAAAATGCCAATAGCGGTATATATAGCCCATCCAGAAGAGTGATTCAGAATCGTAGACGTTCCCTTGAGGAAGGTCGGGCTTCTCCTCAAGCACGTCATACAGAAGGCTCTCCTCACCAAGCCACTGGGTTCTGTCGTATGGAAGGTCAAAAAAACTCGCGGTCTGGCCCTGCATGTAAAAATCGATGAAATCCCTGCTTGCAAGCTGCTTCTTCGCAGAAAGCTCAAACATCTTTCCCTGTACGGAGCACAGCTGCCGCTCGAATTGCGACGGCCTGTGCAAATCACTGGTTGACAAGCTCATCAAAGTACTTCCCCTCCCTGCGATAACTGCGGCAAATCTCATTCGCAAGCGAGATGCCCATCTGTCTGTTCTCCTCGCTTTTTGAAATCAGGAGCGACTTTTGCTCCTGAGTCAGGATTTCCTCATTTTCAACCGAGATGGCATCACAAGCTTTTTGGGTTATGGCGACATATTGAATTCCAAGCTTCAGCGCAGAAAGGCTCCTTACCAAGGCAACATCGGTTATGTCACCGTCAAAGAAACGGTCAAGCACGACAAACATCCTGTCATTCGCAATGTATCCTCGGAATACATCCACATCATTTTTGTAATCAGAATATTTGGCATATAAATCTGGGGCAAGCTCCTTTGTGAGCCTTCCCCTGTTGAAGGCGACAAACATAGCCCAGTCCAGCCCTAGGGGAATGTCCTTTATCCTGAGCCCCGTGGAATCCAATCTCAACTCATATATCGTCGCATTTGGATAGTTGCAAATCAGTGTCAAAGGCTGCGTCCGCTCTGTCCCCATGTAAAAGCCCTTCCCAAAATCACAAAACTCCCTGCTTGATGGTCGTATTTTACTTTTCAAGCCGCTCTTTGAGCCATGAAACAGATGTATGATGCCATCTTCAATATTTGCAAGCACCTTGCCCTCCAGCAAATCCAATGATAATCAAGTTCGTGGAGAAAATCAAGCAGGAGACCTGCAAGCATTCCGATTGAAATCAGAATGCGAGACAGAAGCTCTTGCTGCAATGGTGGCCCTTATGGTAGAAGCCTTACTCGATGGGGCATCCAAGGCGTTCCCGGAGGAACACAATGTCGCGGCTTATGCATCAGCCATAAGTCCGCCGCCTGTCTGTAATATAGCATTTTTCCAGAAAATTGCACCTGCATTTGTACCGTCTTGATACTTGCGCTTGTACCGTCCAGGTACACGTGTTTGTATCGTTAATGTACTCGCGCTTGTATCGTTCCTGTACAAGTATTTGTATCGTCATGATATTGGTGGCTTCATATGAAGAAAGTCGAGTTGATTTTATTCTCGTATAAATTCTTCGGATTACAAAAACGCCCACTCTGCCGCAAAATGACAGAGCTGGTCTTTTTGTTTAACGTCTCCGCGTGGCACCGAGCGCGTAGGCGGTCAGGACAACCCCAAGTCCTACGGCAAAGGTCGTGCCGACTGTAGAAAGCAGCTCCAGCATCTCGCTGTCATCGCTCTGATGGGGGAGTGACGGCTTCCATGTTTCCCGGATAGATTCAGTGAGGAGCTTCCTGGGCATGAGCAGGGCTGCGGCAAAGCGGCTGGCCCCGTAGTCCTCATCGTCGTTCGTGCTTGCCATCATGCTCACGGGGGGCGCGGCCTTGTCCGTGCGTATTCCAGAGAAAGACTTTGACAGGAGGTAGTGCCCCAGCTCGCGGGCCTTGGTAAAGCGGGCTTCCCTGTCGCTCAGCTTGCTTTCGGTGACGAGCAGGGGATGCCCTTTTTCGGTTGTATCAAGGATGGCGACAAGGTCTTCCGGCAGCTCACGCTCAATCACGGTGAAGCCCTTGACCTGTAGAATCATGTCTATGTTTACGGGCAGGTCGCCCATGGCCTGTATGCCGAATTCTTCTATTATACTATTCGCAAGGAATATCTCATCCCTTTCAGTTGCCATATCGTATACCCTTTAAGATTGCTTCTACCTGGCTTTGCGCGGACTCGCTGATTTCATCCCCGCGCCGTTCGACGGGCGGACTGTCCAGCTTCCGGGCTGGCATGAAGTCCGTGACCGGGCAGTCAAAGACTTCGGCAAGGTCGTAGATGACCGAAAGGCTTATGTCTTTTTTTCCGCCCTCCATCTCCACTACAAAGAGACGGCTCTTTTCAAGCTTTTGGGCAAGGACGTTCTGGGTCAGCCCAGCCTGCTTGCGCTTTTCTGAAATTTTGAAGCTTATGGACTTAAGTGTAGGGGCATTATCCTTCAAAGAGGATGTGCTGTCTTGCATAATGCCAAATAGTATATATGAAATGGCAGGAAATGTCAAACATTTTTGACAAAAAGCGAAAAGTCTACAAAACATTACAAAATAGTGTTAAAAGAAATTGTATACAAAACTTGACACGATGCAAGCGATATGATACACTGAGCCAACATGACGGTTGTGTCAGCAAATACAGACACATCAAAAGGAGGCCGCTATGATTGTTCTTGCTTCGGCGGAAGCTTAAACACGCAGAACGCCAGGCCGTTGTGTCGCGGTGAACAGTTTTTATTGAATAATACTTAATTTCAAAATTGAGAGGCTAAACATGAGAAGCATCGAAAAAGAGTTGGTTTCCGAGGAGACCATTGAGCAGGGGCTGAACGTTACCCTGCATGCGAATACATTAAAGAAAGACGGCAGCTACTATGCAAGGGTAAACTCTCGCGTAGCGAATGTTAAGGCCGCCCTCAAACTGATAAAAGATGAAGATAAAGGTGTTGACATTAGCGCCATCAAGCATGGGCTGGAACTGTACAATAAGCAGGTCCTGAACTTGCTGACGCTTGGATTTTCCGTAAAGGTTCTGGACTTGGGCATTCTGACCATCAAGCACCGGGGCAAGGTGAAAGACAAGAGTGAGGCTGAGTCCATCTCAGACTTCACCGTGGAATTCATTCCGTCAGTAGACGTAACCAAGGCTGTCGAAAAGCTGAGCGTTGACGCGGTACTGACGGTTGACAATTCCCCTGTGGTTGAAGGCATTTCCGACCTGAGCCGAAAGGCGAGCGATGGGTTTGTGACGGTGGGTCAGCCCATCCAGGTGTTGGGCAGGAACCTCAAGCTCAATCTTGAGGAGGACGAGATATACTTCGTCCCCCAGACTGAGCAAGGTGATGCAAAGGACAAGTCTGAATGGGTGAAGGTTCTGGAGCCTCAAGTCTTCAGGAACAAACCTACGGAGTTGAACTTGTTCGTCCCTCCATCACTACCGCCGGGAAACAGGTACCGCCTGTTGGTCAAAAGCTCGTACATAACCGGGGGCCGGGCAAGGAAGACCGTGCTCTCCGGCACGAGCGATGAGTTCATAGCTCAGGCTGAGACGGTGTAACACACATCTTCCTCCGCCCACCCTGCCATAATACGGCAAGGTGGGCGGTCTGGCCGGGCGCTCGGCTTGAGGCAACTTTTTATTCAATTTTCTATAAAGCTTTGCAACAGCTTTAATTATGGTTGCCCCTCTGTACCGGTGAATCTTTTGCACCGGCCTGTTTTTGCCCCCTCAGCTCCAATCCCCGGATGTCATTCCAAGTGTCTTCAGGTTCTCGTTGACGGCCCTGACAATTCCGTCTTCCGCACCGTCATCATACTGGGCTTCTACCGTAATGCTCACATCCAGCTTCACATCCGGCGACTGGTTCAGGACGGAGATAATTTCCTCATAAATCTTGTTTGCTTTTATGACCAGCTCGCCAAAGGGCATCTTCTGTTCCATATAGAAATGGGTCTTGACTGCACTGCGCCCCGTATCCCCTGTCGAACCAGATTCCACTGCGTCAGGTCCAGAAGACGTATCCGCACTTGCTCCACCAGAAGAGGAACTTCCATTCGGTATCCTCGCCTCAGCCTTGGCATTCACTGCCTGTTGAGCGTTTTTTTCCGCCGCAAGCGTAGCTTTCGCGACATCCAGCGGAACCAAGATGGAATCATCGGAGATAAGGGTAACCTGCCTGCCGACGGACAGCCCCAAGAGCTTTCCGTCATTCCCGATTCCGTCCGCAATGCCAAAGTAGTCTGTGGAAGCGGCAGCCTGCCTTACGGTGTCTTCGAGCGTCCGACGTTTTTGAAGTCTCTCAAAGTAAATGTACTTTGTGGAGTCCTCCCATACTTTGGAGACTGGAACAGGCACGCTCCCGTTTCTCCAGTAGACAGACTTCAGGATATTGTTCAGATGAACCGGACCCCACTTGCGGATGACGTATTCATTCTCCGTGCAGGCATCCTCTATGGACTTGATGAATGAATCCCTGTTGCTTATAGTCTCGTGCTCCAACTCAAACGTAGCTTCACCCACAGTCTGAGACGGAACCAGCAGGTGTTTCCAGCAGTTTTGAATCTGGCTGGCAAGGGCTCGCTTCACCGACTCAAGTTCCATCTTAGCATTCTTCATGTTGTACGTATCAAGATTCAGCCTGTCACCAGTGGCATCATCGATGATTGACTCCCATGCAATGCACTTCTTTGCAGCCTGCTCCACGATACTTATCGTCTTGCTGTCCGGCGCGACGAATAAAAGCCTGTTCTGATGACTCCGCAAATTGTCCCCGATATGAGTGACATACTGCTTCGCAGCATCTTGGGCATAACGGAGTTCCTCGGAAGAACTGTAATATTGTACAGGGCTCAGGTAGACCAGCCTGAGGGACTCGTCATCAGGCAGCTCGGAGGAAACAGGAAATGGATGGACATAATCGAACAAGGTGCCCATGTCTGAAAGTTTTTTCAATTTATTCTTCAGCAAATCCAGAACCTTCGGATCATCATCCTTTATGCGGCTGCACCTGTCCTCCAGCTCCTTGTGCATGTTGGCGGTAGTGGCAAAGCGGTAATACCGCTTGTCGGCACCGTTCCCGCTTCCTGAGATATTCAGGTAATGAAGCTTGTCCGCAATCTTCCTGAGGGCATCGATGTACAGAGCGGCATTTTGCTCGGGCTGCAGGCAGCAAAGCAAAATATAGTCGGAAGCAACGCCCCGTACCGGCTGTCTGGATTTCGGGCCTGAGTTAAGCTCATTTGCAAGGGGTGCAGTCTTCATAAAGATAGAACGGGAAACCATCTCTGCGCACTGGTAGACACCAATTCTGGAATCCGCCGTGTCTATCTTGGAACTTTCGCTGTTGTCACCGTCAACATCCTTCGCAATAACCTGTTCCCAGCCGATTCCATTCAAAACGGCACACAGCTCGGTGGATACTTTTCCCTCGGCGACAGGAATGCTGGAAGGCATGATAAGGCAGTCAGTGTTGCGCTGCTTCCACAAAACGGCTATTACTGTAGAAAGCAGTTTGAGGGTTCCGCGCGTCTTCTGAAACTTGTCCAGCGTCGCCCATTCCTCATACAGGCAGTCGAACAGCTGTGGATGAATGGGGTATGCGCGTTCCAGACGTTCAAGATATGCGGACTCCTGCGTCTCGGACGGAAGCATAGTGTGCTCCGTATGGTACATGTCAAAGAAAGCGCGGCACACTTCCTTCTTTGCCTTTTCATCCGTTATGTCTTTAAATAACCTCCTGCGGACAATCTCAAAGGATTCCTCCGTGCCGACCGGCTTCCAGATAGCCTGGACACGGCCAAAATATTTCTCAAGCGCGTCCAAGGCTTCTTTTGCGCCGACCGTCCCAAGTTCCGACTCGGATTCCGGCAGGGATGCGAGCAGGATGCAGTTGGGAACTATCTTGCAAGCCTCGGTCAGGGCCTGCACAAACGAGATGTTGCTGTTGAACGTCCCGGCAGGCAGGCTGTCATCACCTATGAGCTGGCGGACAAAGGCGAGCAGCTCGTCCAGAAGTATGACGCACGGCCCGTATTTGGAGAATATAGAAACAAGCAGATCCTTTCCGGGCGAAGTCCTGTTCCTGTCGGACTCCTCAAGCATCCTGTAGCCTTCCTCACCGCCCAGCTGCCAGGCAAGCTCGCCCCACAAGGTTTGAATCTGGTATTTGCCGCGAGACCAAACCTGACCGGGACTCAGGCTGTTGCCGTCAATCACGGCAACCTGGGCCTGCGGAATGTCGTTGAATCCCAGCGTGTCAAGCAGTACAGGAATTCCCTGCAGCTTATTGAGTGGACAGGTCCTCTTTGCCAAATGGTAGACGGCAATCAGAGAGTGAGTCTTGCCGCCTCCGAACGAAGTCTTGAGCTGTATAACCGGCTCACCACCTTTTCCATTGAGCCGCATGATTACATTCCTGAGCAGCAGGGACATTCCTTCGGTGATGTAGGTCCTGCTGTAGAACGTCTCCGCATCCTGATACTCCGCACCTGCCTTGCCGGACGCAACCGAATTCAAGTCCGCAGCAAATTCCGACTGGGTTGACGTTCCGTTTAATACGTCATCGTGAGGTATCGCAATCTCCCGCCATGCTTTCAACGACATCTATGTATCCTCCTCGGTTTTATCTGAACCAGCGACTCTTTCCCTGTACCCGCTCGGTCGGATATGCACAAAGCTCCTTTAGCTTGGGTTCAATCTCTGTCACGGTCTTTCCCCTACTCAAACAGTGTCAGCTGTTCAGTAACGACTACCGTAGAACTTAACGCCTCTATGTCGTCCCAAGCAATGATGAGTTCATTGTAGGCGCGGGCATCTTCCGCGCGGTCACTGCGCTCACAAAGGGTATACATCGTATAGGCGAGACTCCGCACATCGGAGCTGCGGCTTGAGTAGCGTGCATACACGACTGCGGCTCCCTGGGTCCCATGCAGGTTCAGCTCGTGGATGAACTGGTGCAGCAGGTTCCAAGTGCTGAGGGTTGGATTTATAAGTGTCTCGTCAATATCTTTATAATCCTTCCATGCCGTAAGCCGGACCTTGCCCTGTCCGCTTACAATCGTACCGTTTGCCTGCAGCTGCTCAAGGTGGGCATTCTTTGCACGGGCAAGCACATCGGCTTCTCCATACAGGCCTTCACTCCAGCCGTTCTGCGCATACCAGTCCTTGCAGAAGAGCGTGTTGGCGTCGTAGTCGTCCTCTTCCATGTAGCGGTTGATGAGCTTGAGTGCCTCCTTGACGCTCATGGCGGAACCGTCTGCCTCCAGCACTGCCTTGTACTTGCTGAACACCGCCATGCCGGGGCCGATGATAGCCTGCGACAAGTCCACGGGAGCTACAGGCGACCTTGTTTCATCCCCCTGTGTCATTAGTTCCTTTGCGCCGTCCATGACTTTTTTCAGCTCACGCAGGAACTCACGGCGGCCTATTTCTGCTGCGTGTTCCGGTCGACGGCGGCAGACAAGGACGATGGAGGAGGCGAGAGCATTGGTACCACGAGCTATTATTCTTCCAGAACCTTCTGTTCGTATTGGCCAGGTTCCATTTACAGAAAAGCCTGCATCTATCACTGCCTGAAGGAATGTTTCCCAGCCGGTGTTGGACGTAGCGCCGCTTTTTTCGGTTTCCGACTGCTTGAATGCGTAGTAAATCGTAACCGGAAATGCCTGATTGCTGATTTGGGCAAGGTTTGCCATCACTGCCGTCATACCGTCCAAGAAGAACTTCTCAGCAGCCTCCTTGGAAGCATGGCGGTAGGGGACAGCGATAAGCTCCTGATCCTTGGGCGTGGCGATGGTTGTGAATACAGCTGGAAAGTAAGAACGTAAATTATGCCGCAAGTAGACATAAAAGAAGTCGCTCAAATCTGCATAGCCTATGTTGTCGTAATAAGGCGGATCCGTCGAGACGACCTTGTTTATGGAAACTGTCTGTGTCTGTGCATCGGCTTGGATAACAGTCCCAGAAATATCAGTATTGAAATAGTCGATGACCATTTTTGATTTTTCAATCGCAGTTTCAAAATTGCCACCAGAATTTGAGAAAGGATTTGATTCTGCAAAATCCCAAGTCATTGGGATTGCTTGTCTTGCGAATGTTTCTCTGAATGCCCCTCTATCATTCATCCAACTTGTTATCGAAGACCACAGGTTTTCACACTTGTCTATCGCAAAACTCAGATACACGGCGACAGCCTGTGCATAAGCGGTCGCTCCCCTGCCGAGCTTCTCTATCCCGACTGCATCATCGGTCATGCCTGCTTTGACGGCATCCGTCCGTATCTTGTCCACCACGACAGGAATGAGGTCAGAGAAGCAGCTCAGGGCCGTAAGCTGGCGAGGGGTAAAGATTTTATACCATTCGTCCAGACCGTAAGGGACGCAAGTTCCACCAGTGAGCCGAGAAGGAACCTTACCATCAGGCTTCCAAGAATACACATACTCCTTGTCATCGGGAAGGCATACATGATTTCCCGAAATATACACGCGACCATTCGTACCTTCACAGACAGCCGCAAGAAGGACGGCCCCCATTTTGCCATTCTTTCCTTCCGACTTGATATAATCTCCCATGATGGGAGTCCCGGAAAGCAGGCAGACAAAGTTTGCTCCGCGTCCGCTGACCTTGGTTCCATCCTCCGCTTCCTTCGGGTATGCTCCTGTCCGCACTTTGAATCTGTAGCTCTTTCCCTCGACAATTGGCTCTATCCATGCTTCCTTTCCCTTTTTCTTGCTCAACACGAAGGTGCTCGCCAGCGGCACGTCCACGTCGCTGAACGCGGGGTTGGGGCTTTTGACGGTCCGCGCCCAGATATAGGCGATAACCGTAAGCTCGCTATCCCTGTACGGAGCAAGGTCGGGCCGCTCCTTCACCATCTCGGACGTAACCTTCACCTTGGGATACAGATGGCCGATTTTCTTTTCTGCCTCATCCCGCATCCATTTGCCGTAATAGGCGACATCCTCGGCAAGCCCCTGCGCCCCCTTGTATTCGATTGCGCCGGTCGCGGCCATGTCGGACGGGTCGACAGGGTGCACAGGACGGCAGCCCGCAAAAAGCGGCGGAATCTCTATCATCGCCTTGTTTATCATGACAGGCACCGGGTTCAGGTCGCTTGCATAGCTTTCAAGCCCCAGCCGCTGCGCCTCAAGCGGCAGGGCACCTCCGCCCGCAAAAGGGTCATGGAACGCGGGGAGCTTTGCCGGGTCAAAGAGCTCGGCGGCCTGGGGATGGTCCTTGTTCAGCTCGCAGGTTTCCCGCCAGCTTGCCTGTATCTCATTGCGGGCCTTCTGCAGGACCGCTTCGTTGGTCGTGTTTTCCCACTGCACAAGCTCGCGGATTATAGCAAAGAGCTTGTCGCGCTTCTTTGTGGCGGCGGATTTTTCCTGCGGGGAAGGTTCCCTCCCTTCCATCTCGAACCTCCAGAGCGGGTCGTTCACCATCTGGGCAAAAATCACCGCCCTCGCGCTCGCAAGGGGACGCCGCGCCCACCATAAGTGCAGCGTGCTCGGATGCCCGTGGCGGATGCTCTTCTCGCGCGAGGAAGCCTCGTTTATGTCGTCCAGCGGCAGCGCAACCTCTATGAGTTTCTTCGGTGACTTTATCGTATATTCCGACATGACTGCTGCTCCTTTAGTTTACTTCGATGTGCTTGTTTTTGTCAGCCTTGGAACAGTCCAAGACACCGGCCATGCTGGCCTCCGCTATATGAGAGCCAGTCCTGTCAAAGACTTCAAAATGAGCCTTGTTGTCCCTATGGAAAAAATCGTTGTACCAGTAATATCCGGTCTTTATCTCCTGGTATACAGCCTGCTTTTCATGCAGGAACCGAGTTCGCCTGAACCGACTTTTATCAGACAGGGAAAAGGGAGGCAGTTCTATTGGCAAATATGAATAATTAGAGGAGAACAAGTTGTACAGTTCATATCCTGCTTTACCGTCGTCAATCAGCCAGAACTGTATTTTTTCTCTCTGCCAAATATGTTCCTCCGCAATGCTTACCAGAACAGCACTGTTCATACAAGCATACTTCACAGAAAGGACATTGGAAAACCTTGTATCGTCTCCAACCTTCAGTTTCATCCTTGAAAACTCAGAAGTATCTTCTATCGTTTCAAAGTATTCGCTGAACTCAGACATAAAATCTGCAAGCTCTCGGTTACGAAGCGTCAAATCATCGCTGTAATCCTGAAAAGAGAAATTCTCTGCCAATAAGACTGCATTTCCGTCCGCATCAAAGAACAGCTTTGGCTTTGAATTGTCCCCGACATACTGAGACAGAGCGTAAAAAACATCATCAGCCGTATTCTGCGCAACCGTTTTATCGCTCAGAGGAACAGATGCAGAATTGAACACAAAATCAGCCATTACATTTTCCTTGCGAGCAACGCCTTGTCTTTCAGCCCCTGGTCAAAGAAACCTTCCGGCCAGAAAGAAAGCTTGCCGTCCTGATTCAACTCAGGGGTTTCCACAGTCGTTTCCTCTTCAAAGCTGTCCCTGCGCAAGAAATGGAATTTGACATCATGCGCATCTATTTTTCCTTGCTTTGCTGCAATCCTGATACCGTCCATGATGTGGTCGCTGTGGGTTTCGATTATAACCTGCTTGCCATTTGCCGCTGCGAGCGCAATCAGCTTTCCGATTTCTGCCTGCGCCGCAGGATGTAAGTGGGACTCCGGGTTCTCAATCATAATGACTCGCTCAGAATTCTTTTCATCAGCATAAAGCAGGGAGACAATCACAGGCAATGTAAAACTGATTCCATATCCTGTTTCTGTAGGCACAATACCGTTGTAAAGCGGGTAATAGACATTCAGAGACTGATTCTTCTCGTAACTCAAAATCGAATCTTTTGCTATGAGCGAAAGCCATGAGTTTGCATTGTCCAAAAGATTTTCATCCTCTTGCTTGAGGCGCAATCGCTCCGGCACCTTTGAATACTGGAATTTATCGAGAAAAGCAATCACATATTCTCCATAAATACCGACATCACTTATCTCGTTTGCATTCCCGGCAGGCAGCTGGTTTTTAGGGCCATACCTGTCTGCCGAGATGTAAGATATGCAAGCCAAATCACTTTTCCTTTTTCCGTCATCGTGAATAAAACCATAAGCTCCTGATTCTATGCCGTTAACCTCAGTCGAATAGGTTTCAGAATCCTTTTTCAAGATTAAAGAATATCTGTTCTCTTTCGTCAGCTTTGACTTCAGCTTGTTCGGCAAAACATGGTCATCCAACCTAGGGTCTCCATATCCATCCCCACAGCTTTTCTGAATCATTCTGATTGCCTGAATGACAGAACTTTTTCCTGACCCGTTCATGCCAGTCAGAACAGTAAGAGGAGAAAAAGCAATCGTCCGTTCCAGAAAGGACTTAAAGTTTTTTAGCTTCAGCTCAGTTATCATTGTATCGTCTCCTGAATCAGGCTCTCAATTTCCTTAAAACGGACATCGACCTTCGACTTCTGCCATGCAGTCCGTGATACCGCATCATAGAACTCTCCTTCTTCTTTTTTATTGTCATACTTTGAAAGCAGAACCTCTCGTTTATCCAGCAAAATTTTATAGTCCGTTTCTGACAAAAAAGCCAAAATAGTTCCCCAGGAATCAAACAGAGCCTTGTTAATTGGAGAACGTTTCATGCCGGTCTTTGAAATACGGAATGATTCCCTTCCAAACAATTCAAAATTTCGCTTCATTGATGTCAAAAAAAGCCTTTTTAGTTCTTCATAGGTTTTCACACGAATTTGAGGAACAATATTATCCTTAAAAACTTTTTTTTCGATTAACATGTCTCTATCGTCAAGGAAATTCAGCACCTGTATACCTTTCCGTAAAAAAGAGTCCATATTGTCATTTCCCAAATAACCTTCATTCCCTAAAAGTATGAAAGAAAGGCATCGCAATATAACCTCTCTGGCTGCCATGCGAGAATCATTTATGCTTCCGTCTGTAGCTTCCAGAAAAACTTCATTCTGTGCGAGTTCAGAAAGCAGACGTGTACCTTTTCCCTGAAAAAGGGCATGCCGTATTTCTTGAGCCGACAATGATACGCCACCTGTATTTATACGCTTAAAGATATTGTATTTCACAGAATCAGGAGTTCCTGGTTCAATAATGACAAATGAAAATTCAGTCTCATAGATTCTATTAAATAGAATCGGACTAAAATCATTGTCATCTATCTTTTTGCCATTATACTTCTCTCCTAGGAATTCCAAATCAGTCAAACATAATGTTTTATCCACCAAAAACTCTTTTATTGCGGACAATCTCTGTAGGCCATCAACGACATCCCACACCCCATTACTATCTGCGGCAACATAGAAAAGAGGAATAGGTATATTCAGCATAAGGGACTCAATAAGCTGGCTTTTTTTTGTTGGAGTCCAAACCTCTGACCTTTGAAACTCTGGAGCAAGACATAATGTTTTTGCGGAGAGTCTTCTTACCACCTGATCCATAGAGATTGTTTTCTTTGAGATCCGAATATCTTCAGGATTAAAAGGGTCTTTTACGCTGTCATCATCTTCTGCAATAACGCCAGCCTTTTCACCAGACTCCGTTAAATCCTCCTTATAAAGCTCTTCCATCATACCTTCCGTACTCCCATTTTCTTTATCACTTCTATGCTGAATTCCGCATGGTCCACCCCCGCGTTCAGCTCCTTGGTGAAGGGCTTGTTCCAGTACCAGACTCCTTCCACGCTGTGGTCAGCGGGACTGACCAGAACGAGTGCAAGCGTATACTGTTTTCCCTTGTTCAGGCCCGCTATGTACTCGTTGTGCGTCACGGTTATGACGTCGTTCGTGCTCACCCGAGACTTCACTTCTATGAGCCTGTTGTCAGGCACCTGCTTTCCGCTGGCAGGCGGGGTTGACGTTATGTCCCAGCCGCAGTTGTCCATAGAAACGTCATGTACGGCATTCCCCGCTTCCGTCTCTATCCGGGTAACGACATCCATGCCCACCAGTTCTATCGTCCTCCGTGTGGCCGCATCAACCGAGTAATCCGAGGGAACATCCTTCGCGCCTTCCATACCGTGCTCCAGGATGTCAAGCTGCTGCTGTGTCACGACGAGCGCGGCACCTATCAGGACAGGCTGCAGGTTCACGATGTCTTCCTGCTTTGCCAAAAGCTTTTTGCGCGCATCAAGACGTGCGGTCAGTTCCTCTATGCGCCGTTCCGTCTGAGCGGCATTTGCCTTCTCACCTTTCCTGTTCTGCTCCTGAAAGAGCTTGTTCTGCCAGTTTATCTCGCTCGTAAGGCGCTCATGCACGAGGGCTTTCACCTTCTTGATGTACGCCTGCTTCTGCATCTTCACTTCATTGTAATGACCGGGGACGGACTTTTCCACGACGGCCTGCATGGCCCTGCCGGCAAAATCATTCGTAAGCCATTCTTCCGCAAGGATGTTCTTGAGCAGATGCCTTTTGTCCTCCGGGAACGGCTGCAAATCCAAATGCGGTGCGTACCCCGCATCCGCTGTGGAGCCGTCCGGGTCCATGCGCACGAACTGAAAGCTCTTGGAGATGACGGTCCCTGTTCCGTCCTGTATCTCATGGGTGAACATATAGAGGATGTACGGATGCTCGCAGTATTCGTTTTGCGTCAAGAAAACGGTCCCCTGCCGCAGAAGGTTCCCGAACCTACGGGCGACAGTCTGCGTCAGGCTGTACATAAGCGGATGCCCCGGATGCAGCAGGTCTGCGACAGCGGCATCCGGCCTGCCCTGTATGCGGATCCCCGCCTTTTCAAAGCAGACACGCTCGTACTTGTCCTGCACGGGGTTTGCATCGACATGCCCCTTGTTCTGTTCCTTGAGCGAACGGTATGTTTCCATGACGGCAGCGGGCACATGCTTCACTTCATATCGGCCCGGCTCGGCATGAACCTGCCTGTAGGAGCCTTTCAAATAGTCAAAGGCCGCCACAAAGAACTCCCGGAGATAGTGGGGCTGCAGTTTACGGGCTTCTGCCCTGTCCATCTCTTCCTTTATCTTATAGATGTCAGCGTTCGTCAGGACCTGGCTTGCAAGCGCATTCTGCTCTATGAGCCGTTTCAGATGCTCCGGGTCAAAGCTCAAGTCTATGTCGTTCTCGAGCCGGGCCTTCACCTCCGGCTGGTCGCCGTACTGAATGGCCTCAACGAGCATGTCCTTGAGGCTGCGCTCCTGGAACAGTTCTCCCAGAATCTTGAACACCTTGCCTCCAAGGGCCTCGTTCTCAACCTCAATTTTTTCCAGAAGCCTCTTGTATACTGCACCTTCGCGGGTTTCGGCGGCGACAAGGCTCCACAAGTGGCAGACTTCCGTCTGGCCGATGCGGTGAATGCGCCCGAACCGCTGCTCCAGCCTGTTTGGATTCCACGGGAGGTCGTAGTTTATCATCAGGTGGGCATTCTGCAGGTTCACTCCCTCGCCGGCGGCATCCGTCGCAATAAGGACGCGGACATCCTCGTCCGTCCTGAAGCGGGTCTGGATGTTCCTGCGCTCGTCTCTGTCCGTCGAGCCGCTTATCGTCACCACCTGGCTTGTGGAATCCGTCGTTCCCAGAAGGCGTTCTATACGCCCTTTTAGATACACCAGGGTATCCTTGTATTCCGTGAATATGATGAGCTTGCGCATCCTGCCGTTCGGAGCGAGAAGAAGGTTCTTCTCGGACTTGTCATGCGTGCCCAGAATGACTTCTCTGAGCTTGGTCCACTTGCTGTCCTGCTTGCTTTCGACAACTGACTTTGCGAGGACAAGCAGGGATTCCAGCGTAAATATCTCCGCCTGAAGTTCCTCCTTGGAGCGGGCGACCGTGGCCTCGTCCGCGACCCGATCCTCTATTGCCTCCTGTTCCTCTCCGGTGTAGTCGTCATCATCGTAACCGTCCTCACCGCCGCCGAAGTTCAAGTCGTCCTGCATCCCCTGCAGGGTCTTGACCTCATCTTCCTTAGGTCCATGCTCCAGTTCTTCAAGGAGCTTTTTCATCCGCAAAAGGCGGCGTTCAAGGGATTTATATATCGCTTCCGGACTGGATGCAAGCCTTCGCTGGAGGGAAGTGAGGGCAAATCCTACCGAAGCCTTCTTCTTTTTCTCAAGAATCTGCTGGGCCTTGCCCATTTGCTCCTTTACGTAGGCCGTCACCTGCTCATAAAGCTCGGACTCCTTCTCGGAAAGGGCATATTCCACGGTATAGGCCTTGCGCTCGGGGAAAAGCGGGGTACCGTCAAAGCGTCGCAGTTCTTCTTTGACCATACGCCGCATCAAGTCAGACGTCTCAACTTTCTTGACCCCATCCCGGAATTTGCCTGCGAACCGGTCAGCATCCAGAAGGGACATGAACAGCTGGAAATCAGCTTCCTTGCCGTTGTGCGGGGTCGCAGTCATCAGCAGAAGGTGTCTGGTGCTGTCCCGCATCTTCTCTGCAAAGCGAAATCGCTTGGTCTTGTTTATTTTCTCACCATACGCCTGGGCAGATAGCTTGTGGGCCTCATCAAAAATCACCAGATCCCAGCCAGCCCCCGCAAGCTTGTCCTGTTCTTCCTCGTTCCGGGAGAACTGATCCAGCCGCACGATGAGGCGGTCAAAGTCGTTGTAGGGGTTCCCCGTCTGCGTCGTCCCGGCCAATGCGCTCGTGTAGACGGTGAAGTCAAGGTCGAACTTTTCCCACAGCTCCTCCCGCCACTGCTCGACCAGGCTTCCGGGGGCGACGACCAGAATCCTGCGGGAGTCCGAGCGGATAAGCAGCTCGCGGATCAAAAGACCCGCCATAATCGTCTTTCCGGCACCCGGGTCATCCGCAAGCACGAATCTTAAAGGCCGTTTGGGCAGCATGGCCTCATACACCGCACTTATCTGGTGGGGAAGCGGCTCTATATTGGAGGAATGGACGGCCATCATAGGGTCAAACAGGTAGGCAAATTCAATACGCTTTGCCTCAAGGGCAAGCTTGAACTCCAAGGCATTCCCATCAAACGAATAGGGAAGCCCCCTCTGTGCAGGCGAAAGGGATGCAGCATCTACCGCTGAAACAAGCCTGGACTTCACAGTTCCGTCAGGAAGCGTGTAAAAGACCGTAACAGAGGTCCCGTTGATGGGTGCAACAGCCTGTATGGTTATGGGACAGTCCTGTTCCAAGCCGTCGATTGTGACATTTGCCTGTATCTCTGAAATCAGCATCCGTTTGTTCCATCCTCACTGCCACTGCTGTATGTTTTTATATGCAACATAGGCAATTATAGAGCATCCCCTTTTTTTTGTAAAGAAATCGGCCTTAAACAGCCCAAGGCGACAGACTGAGACCTGTTTGTTCTCAGCCGATGGCGGGCACGATGTCTTCCCCATAAGGCTTGTTGACCGCATTCTGGACAGAAATCGCAAGGGAATACGAGTTGATCCCCGAGCGCACTGGACAGATGGATTTCAAGAATCAACAGAACCTGTTCGACGAGGCGATGCATGCCGTATTCGGGATATAGCGCTTTCCAATGCAGACTTTATTCAGCCTCCGCTTGTATGCAGATGTCCTGCAGCGGCAGGGCTTGCGGGCGGTAGGCAGCCAGGGCCTGCGTAAGGCTCATCGGTTCCGCCGCTTCGGTGAATGCGCACAGGTGCATGAGCCTGCCGATGACCTGCTGCGGCGTGTACCGGCTGCGGATGAACGCCATGTCGGTGTCCCTGCTGCGCTTTGAAAGCCGCCGCCCGTCGGTGTCCGTCAGCAGCGGCAGGTGAAAGTGCCGCGGAGGCGCAAATCCAAGCTTCCGGTACAGAAAAAGCTGCTGGTGCGTGGAACCGAGCAGGTCGCGCCCGCGAACCACTTCCGTTACCCCCATGAGCGCATCGTCCGTGACCACCGCAAGATTGTAGGCAAAGTTGCCGTCGGCGCGGCGCAGCACAAAGTCCCCGCAGTCATGCAGCAGGTTGCAGCGCTGCACGCCGTAATGCCCGTCTGTAAAGGAAACTTCTTCGTCGTCCACCCGGATGCGCTTTGCAGGGGGGCGGAGCGCGGAAAGCCGTTCCCGTTCTGCCGCGGAAAGCGAGCGGCACCGCCCCGAATACACCGGGGTTCCGTCGCTTGCATGGGGGGCGCTGGCTGCCAGCAGGTCGGCGCGGCGGCAGAAGCAGTCGTAGACCAGCCCCTGTGCTTCCAGTGCGGTAAAGCTCTGCCGGTAGCAGTCGTCGCGCTGCGACTGAAAATAGCCGTCTTCCGCTCCTTCGTCCCATTCAAGCCCCAGCCAGTGCAGGTCGTCGATAAGCTGAGCGGCGTATTCCGCCTTGCAGCGCTGGCGGTCAAGGTCTTCGATGCGCAGCAGCCAGGTGCCGCCCTGCGACCGGGCAGACAGCCAGGAAAGCAGCGCCGCGTATATGTTGCCCAGATGCATCCTGCCGCTCGGCGAAGGCGCAAATCTCCCTTTCATCGTTTTCCTTCGCGGGGGCGTTCCCCGTCCAGGTGCCGCATGTAGCGGACGTATGCCACGATGTTTGCGGCGAACGTCAGCGTCCAGCTGAGGGGGTAGGAAAGGAATATGGTGAGCGGCCTGTGGAACTGCGGCATCATGAACACCGTGCTGAGCCAGATGATGCGGAACACGCAGGCGCCCAGCAGCGACGTGATGACCGGCAGCAGCGAATGCCCGATGCCGCGGATTGCGTTAGACATGCCGTCCATCATGCCGCACAGGTAGTACGTGGTAAAGATGACCCACAGGCGTGACATGCCGGCTTCCACAACGGCGGGGCTTGTTGTGTAGATGCCCAGCAGCTGCCTGCCGAAAAAGAGGAAGACCGCGCTCATCACCGCGCCGATAACCGCGATGGACAGCTGCGAAATCCAGACCGTGCGGCGGATTCTGTCCGTCTTGTTTGCGCCCAGGTTCTGCGAGCAGAAAGTGAGCGCCCCCTGCGAAAAGCCGTTCATCGAGGTGTAGATAAAGCCTTCAAGGTTGCAGGCTGCAGAATTTCCGGCAATCAGCACCGCCCCGAAGGAGTTCACGGAAGACTGGATGATGACGTTGGAGAAGGAGAACATAATGCCCTGAAAGCCGGCGGGCAGCCCGATGCGCACAATCTGCATGAACAGTGCGCCGTCAATCTTCATCCTGCGGAGTTCAAGGCGGAATTCGTCCTGCTCCCTGCACAGAATCAGCACCACCAGCGCCGCGGAAAGGCACTGCGACAGGACGGTTGCAAGCGCCACGCCCGCCACGTCCATCTTCAGTACGATGACAAAAAAGAGGTTCAGCAGCAGGTTTATGATTCCCGCAAGAAAGAGAATGTAGAGCGGCCGCTGGGTGTCTCCTTTTGCCCGCAGAATGGCGCTCCCGAAGTTGTAGACCATGGTGGCGGTAATGCCGCCGAAGTAGACTTTCAGGTAAGTGGCGGCAAGGCCCAGCACTTCTTCCGGTGCCTGCATCAGGATGAGCAGCCCGCGCGCGCTGCCCACGCCCACTGCCGTCAGGATAAGCCCGCTGTAAACGGACACAAGCATGGCAGTGTGGATGGTTTTCCGGAGCAGCCCGTGCTGCTTTGCCCCAAAGTAGCGCGCCACCACCACATTCGTTCCGATGGAAAGCCCCATGAAAAGGTTGATGAGCAGGTTGATGAGCGAGCCTGTTGAGCCGACCGCCGCAAGTGAATTGTCCCCCGCAAAGCGCCCCACCACCACCACGTCGGCAGCGTTGAAGAGCAGTTGCAGGAAGCTGGAGAAAATGAGCGGGATGGAAAAGCGGAGCAGCTTGGTGAACAACGGGCCTTCCGTCATGTCAATTTTATTCTGCCCCGGTAAAGCGTGCGACACCCTTGCCATGCCTGTTATTCTATTGGAATTACACTTTTATTGCTAGTGGCGGACTGGCGCTTTTTGTGGTATACTGAAGGTGTCCGGGAACGTGTTTTCCGGGCACTACTGTTGGCACTTGCCGGTTGATACAGGAGGAATCCGGGAATATGGACGAGAAAGCGGCGAAAAAGAAGCCTGTAAAAAAAATAGCGGGCGTTGTCACCTTGGTCTGCATGCTGCTTGCGAGCGTCGTTTCTTCGCTGATGCTGCGGGGCACTCAGGAAAAAATCATCAGGCTGGAGGAGCGTATTGCCTTTATGAAGGAAGAGTGCGTCCCGCTGCGCTTTGAAGTCCTGAAGCACAAGGATTCGGAAATTGAGGTGGAACTTGCCGCCTACGACTGCCTGACGGGCCGGAAAACCGGTGAAAGCCGCGTCTTTTCGCTCCGCGGAGAAGAACTCTTTGTAGATTTTCAGATTATCCGGCTTTCGGATGACGATTTTGTGTTTTTCCCCAGCGGGCTGTACACCGACATCATGGCGATGGAGGATGCTGAAAAACTGTTTTCCCTCTACGATGAAAACGGTTTTCCTTCCATATACCGGGGGCTTATCGACGGCCTGCCGGAAGACGAGCAGAAAGAACTTGAGCTGCAGCTTTCCCAGTATTTTGCCATGATAAAGGAAGGCTGGCAGGGCAGTTCCAGCGGGCAGTACGGTACTTCCGTCCACGACCTGAAATCCGTGGTGCAGTTCAAAAAGGGCTTTACCTACAAGGTGCTCTGCCACCCCCACACCGGCGGCATGGAAATCGTCAAGGAATAGCCCATGAATACACCCGCAACGTCCCGCAAAGCCGCCGGAATGCCGCCCCCGCCGCCGCCACGTAAACCGGCGGCAGGGCGTTTCTTCTTTTTCCGCTATGCGCTGCTGCTTTTGTGCTCGCTTGCGCTGGTGCTGCTTGCGCTGTATGCTGCCGTGAACATCCTTGAATCCTGCCGCGGGCTGATTTCGCTGGAAGAACTGCCGCTGGCTTCCCTGCTGCTTACCGTGCTGCGGCAGCTGCGGGCGCTGCTGCTGCCCTTTGCCGTGCCGGTGCTGCTTGCCCTGCTGCTCTGCTTCCTGCTTTGTGCCGCAAAGGCTGTGCTTACGGAGGAGCGGCGCTACGGGCGGCTTGGTGCTGCCGGAAAAATTGCGGTTTCCCTCGACGCGTTCCGCTCATTTTTCATCTCGCTGCTGCTGCGGCTGCCGGAAATCCTGATGGTGCTTGTTGTTGCCGTGGGACTCAATTCGCTCCTTCTGGGCATAAACCGCTTCCGCCGCGTTGCCGACGATCTGCGCCGCATACAGGAGCTGGGCGTGATGATCAAAAATTTGTCGCGCGTGGAGGACATTGCGCAGGTAACAATGCTTTCGCAGCGGAATACCGGCAGCGGCGTGGAAAAGACCTACCGCATTGAAATCCTTTCCGAAGACGGCGATGTTGTTTCGCAGCAGACGGTAACGCTGCCGGGCAGCCGGATTGCCATCGATTCCATCACGGTAAATTTCGACTACTCGCAGATAGAAAGCGGGCAGCAGAAAAACATTGCCTATCCCTACCGCGTCTATTCCGAGCGCATGAAACCGGACGACGCCGTGCCGCTTACCTGCATGTTCAACGACGAGCAGCTGCCCGTCATCTACTGCCTTGAAGCTTCTTCCATCTACGGCATGGAGCAGGACGCTTTTTTCCTGCGGCTGAAGGAACTGTTCGGAATCCTTAAGGACGAAAAGCTCAGCAGGGAACTGGGCATCCGCAGCGTGAACGGCACCGTGAACCATGTTGCCATGAATCAGGGCGAAGTCTGGCGGCTAAGCGTGGAAGCGACCGGCGGGCTGAGCATCCGCAGAAAGAAAAGCCTGGGCGAAGCTGCCGCCTTCTGAATGCAGCGGCTGCGTGTCGGCCCGTCTGTGCGGGGGAATAGACCTGTTCTGAAACTGAAGTTTCCGAACAAGTTTAATAAAAAAGGCTGCCCGAATGGACAGCCTTTCCAGCCAACTACCCGACTTGAACGGGTCACCTGCTCTTTACGAGGGAGCTGCTCTACCGGATGAGCTAAGTTGGCATATTGTGGTACTATTATAATTGAAATGTTTTTTTTGGTCAATGCTTTGAACTGTTTTGCCATAAAAAAATGGCAGAATTCGGGCAAAGCCCTTCCAAAGACGTAAAAATTTAGTGTATGCTGTGATTGAAATTTTTGGACGGCGGCATTCCCGGTGCGGGGCGTGTCTGCCGTCAGGAGGTCAGATTATGAAGAAAAGGACAGGCATAGCGATAACCGCTGCATTCCTGCTGGTGTCTGCTGCGGCGCTCTGCATGTGCAGCAGGCTGTCTACCAAGGCAAAACTTGCCGACGGTGACTGGACGGGCAGTGCGGAAGGCCGCAACGGCCCGATTGAGCTTGTACTTACGGTACAGGACGGCAAGATTGCCGGAGCACGTGTGCTTTCCGAAAGCGAAACCGATTTTGCAAAGCCCGCGGAAGAGGAAATCATCGCTCAGGCTGTGAAGAAAAACAGCGCCGACGGACTGGATGTGGTTTCCGGTGCAACAATTACTTCCAAGGCAACCGTGCAGGCACTCAAGGCTGCCATTGCAAAGGCGCAGGGCGCTTCCGGCACTTCAGCTGCAGCTGCCGCGGCCGACACAAGCTGCGACATTGTGGTTATCGGTGCGGGCGGCGCGGGGCTTTCTGCTGCTACCGAGGCTGCGGGCGCCGGTGCCAGCGTCATTGTGCTGGAGAAAATGGGCATTGCGGGCGGCAACACCAATTCCGCAACAGGCGGCCTGAATGCTTCCGAAACTTCCGTGCAGAAGCAGCTGGGCATTGCCGACACGAATGAACAGTACTATCAGGACACGATGAAGGGCGGCTACAACCTGAACGATCCCGATCTGGTGCGCAACATGGTTGAAAAGTCCGCGGAGACCGTCGAGTGGCTTATGTCGCTCGGTGCCGATTTGAGTGACGTGGGCAAGATGGCCGGTTCCACGAATAAGCGTACGCATCGTCCCCAGGGCGGCGGTGCAATCGGCGTGCATCTGGTTCCCGTGCTGCAGGCCGCCGCAGAAAAGGCCGGCGCGGAAATCCGCTTTAACAACACGGTTACAGATCTTGCCCGCGAGGGTTCAGGTTTTGCGGTGTCCGTCTCTTCTGCAGCTGGAACATACAAGGTGTTTGCCAAGGCCGTTGTCATTGCGAGCGGCGGCTTTGGTGCAAACCCGGACATGGTGGTAAAGTACCAGCCGGGCCTTGCGGGATTCGGCACGACGAACCACAAGGGTGCTACCGGCGATGCATTTGCCTGGGTTAAGAAATTCAATGCGGAACTTGTGCAGATGGAGCAGATTCAGACGCACCCGACCGTGGTGCCGGGCAACGGGCTGATGATTACCGAGGCCGTGCGCGGCAATGGTGCTATCATGGTGAACCGTGAAGGAAAGCGCTTCAACAACGAAATGGCAACGCGCGACGTTATGTCTGCGGCCATCCTTGAGCAGACCGGAAAGACTTCGTTCCTGCTCTTTGACCAGGGAATCCGTGAATCGCTGAAGGCAATTGAAGGCTATGCAAAGCAGGGCCTGCTGACGGAAGCGGACACGCTTGCCGGTCTTGCGGAAAAGCTGGGCATGCCTGCAGCTGCACTTGAGGAAACCGTGGCTTCCTACAACAAAATGCAGGCTGCCGGAAATGATACCGAATTCGGACGGGCCGCCGGTGACATGCCGCGCCAGGTTGCAACGGCTCCGTTCTATGCGGTGGAAGTCGGCCCGGCCGTGCACCACACGATGGGCGGCATTAAGATTAACACTTCTGCCCAGGTGATTGACACTGCGGGCGCTGCCGTGCCGGGACTGTTTGCCGCGGGCGAAGTTACGGGCGGCGTGCATGGCGGAAACCGTCTGGGCGGTAATGCCGTTGCAGACATCACCATCTACGGAAAGATTGCAGCTGATTCTGCCCTTGCATACATAAAGACTGTGCAGTAATTCGCTCGGTCTTCATCACTGCTGTCCGGGTGATTCCCCCGATGCCCGGACAGCTTCCCTTCATTCCGCCTGGTGCGGGGGCTGCTTTCCCCTGACTTCCCTGCGCTGTAACGGATGGGGGCTGCTCCCTGTTATATCAGTATGGACTCATACTGCATATACTGGCTCCTTGATGAGCTGGATACCCTGCAGGAAGCAGGTGTGATTGACAGTGCCGCTGCCGGACGGATTGCCGCATATTACCGCGGAAAAATCCCGGCAACGGCAGAAAACACTTCTTCGGCGAAAGCTGCCGCGCCAGCCGTAACGCGCCGTGCGTGGAATGTTCCCGTCATATTGAGCATCATCGCCGCCGTGCTGATTGCCGCGGGCGTTATTTCTCTCATTGCATATAACTGGGCGGCCATCGGGCGCGGCGTAAAGACGCTGTGTGCCTTTGTGCTGCTGGTGTCCGTGCAGGCGGGCGGCGTGCTGCTTGCCCTGCGCCGTCCTGCTGCGCCGCGTGCGCTCCGTGAAGGCATGGCCCTGCTGTGGGCACTGCTTTTTGGGGCGGCGGTTGCCTTTGTTTCCCAGATATACCGCCTGCCGTCAGATACGTGCGGCTTCTTCTTTGTGTGGGGTGCATCGTCGGTACTGCTTGCCTATGCCATGCGTTCCGATGCAGTCTTTGTGCTTGCGCTTGTGCTTTCTGCCGCGTATTGCTGTGCCCGCTCCACAAACGGCGCATCCGTGCTTCGCTTCTATCTGCTGTTCGCATCGCTCGTTCCGTACGCTCGCCGCAGAAAACACGGGCTGTACCTTATGACCGTGCTTTTTTCCGTGCTGCTGGGCTTTGTGCTTAACCACCATGTGCCCGGCCTGTGGATTCCCTGCGCGCTTTCCCTTGCGGTGCTGTGTACGGTATACGGTGCGGCGTGCAGTGAGCGGCTTCCGCGGATTTCCGGCATTGCAGGGCTGTGCGTTCTGTGCGTGGTGCTTTCCTGGCGCGGGTGCTGGGACGTGTCCGGCAATCCGGAGGACATGCGCGCGCTGCTGTGTTCTGCCGCCGCTCTTCCGGACATACTGCTTGCCCTGCTGCTGACGGCGGGTGCCGTTTTTGCGTGCTGTGCCGCTGCTGCCCGCTGCTGTGCGCTCGACAGTTTCCCCGTGCGCTGGCTGCGGCTGCTTGCCGCTGTGCCCTGTGCGGGCGCCGTGCTGTATGTGCTGGACTTTTTTGTCCTGCTGGATTTTAGCCGCGCTGCGCCCGCCTATGTGCTGATCTGCATCTGCATGTTCCTTGTACTGGCGCTGTATACCTGCCGAACTCCGCTGCTGCCCGTGCTGCTCTTGTGTGCCGCCGTTTTTTCTGCCGTGCTCCAGAGCCTTGCCTTTCCGCTTGCTGCACTTGCTGCTGCCGCACTCTTCCTGGAGGCTGCGGGGCGTATCCGCGCAAAAAATTTCCCCGGCGGAAAAGACGCTGCTGCATGCCGCCTGTGCAGCCGCACTGTCATTGCGGCCTGCCTGCTGCATGCGTATGTGTATGGAGTACAGCTTCCTTCCCCGCGCATCATGCTGGATGCCGCCGCCGTCCTGGTGCCGCAGCTTTCGCTGTACGCACTCTTTTTTGCTGCCGCCGTTTTTGTGCTGCTGCGTGACGGCGCTGCCCGGCATTCACTGGATGTCATTGCATTGGGCGGGCTGCTGTGTGCCGTTGCGCTGCTGCGTGACTGCTCCACGGTGGCGGCGCTGTGCTGTTTCCGCGTGATTTCCGTGCTGCTGCCCTGTGCGGCAGGATATGCATTTTTACGCTGGGAATTCCGCACGCTGCCTGTGTGCCGCCGGGCCTTCCCTGCTGCAGGAAACTGCCGGGAATATCTTCCCTACCTTGCAGCCTTTGTGCTTGCCGCCTGCCGCCCCGCTGCGGATAGCAGCGCCGTTTTCAGGCTATGCGCCCTGCTTTTCTGCTCCGGCATGTACTGTTATGTGCTGCATGCCCTGCCGCAGTCCGCCGCAAGTTCTACCGCCGGAAATTTTTTCCTTGCTGCTTCCGCCGTGCTGCTTTTTGCAGATGCATTTTCCGGAATGGAATTCGCCGCGCTGCGCGCTGCCGGACTGGTGTACCTGCTGCTCTTTGCGGCGCTGTCGCTTTATCCTGCGGTCCGGCTGCTTGCGGCCCGGCGGCGCTTTAACCGCGTACCTTCTGTGGCGGCGGCCGTGCAGTTTACCGTGCTGCTGCTGTCTGCTTCCGGTGCTGTGCCGGGGAATGCAGTTCCGGGCAAAGCCATGGAACATGTGTGTTTTGTACTTGCACTGTTCCTTGCACTTGATGCGCTCTACGGCGCGTGGAAGGAAGGCCGGGTTGCTGCCGCAAATGCCGCCGCGGTTTACGCCGCCGCGCTGGTTGCCGTTAAATTTTTCTGCGGGAACTACGGACTGCTTGCAAACGGCGTGCTGTTCATTGCACTTGGCGTGGCGGTGCTGGCGCTCAATGTCTGCATCCTGAAATACGGCAGAAAGATGCAGGAGGAGGATTCCGATGGAGAAGCGTAAAACCTGTGTGCTGCTTGCTGCTGCCTGTGCGCTGCAGCTGTTTGTTGCGGCTGGCGTCTGCACGTCGGCGCTGCGGATCCGCCGCGATGCCGTGCGTGCGGGGCGGGTGATTGTGCTGGAGTGCACGGCCTATGATCCGTACCATCCGTTCAAGGGTCGCTACATCCGGCTGGATTTCCCTGCCGCCACGGTGGAAGCCGCTGCCCTTGATTCCCGCAGCACCGATGAATTTCCGGAAGTGCGCGGTACCGAAATGGGAAGCCCGCTGTACTGCTGCATGGAGTGCGGGGCCGACGGACTGTGGCACATTACCGGCGTGCGCCGCAATGCATTTCCGCAGCCGGGCCGCGGGGAAGGCGGTGCCGTCTGTGTCAAGGCAAAGGCGCGATTGCGGCTGCGGCTTGCTTCCGGGGGCGTTGCCGTCAATTTCCCCTTTGCCGAATACTATCTGCAGGAAAACTTTGCCCGCCACGTGGATTCCCTGCGTGCCGACGAATTCAACGCGCTCCGGCCGCAGCTTTCCGTTTACGTGGACAGGCGCGGTAACTGCGTGCAGCAGGGCCTGACCGTCGCATACGGCGGCAGCCGCATATCCATAGAAGACTACTGCAAAACAGCCTTGCACCCGCCGGCTGCAGCCCGTGCGGAACCGTGAGGTCCTCACGCCTTTTAATGGTGCGTGACCTTCGGAGATGGTTGTGGCTGCTCCCGCGGGAACCCCATGCGTGTTCGTTGTTTCCATGCATTCCCTCTGTACCCATGCATGGGGCTAACAGCCCCCCGCTCCGCAGAAACCCCATGCATTTCCGGTATGGTACGGCGGTGCTATCCCCATGCATTCCTGCCCCCTTCTATAAAAAGAAGCAATGCGCTATACTACAGGGCGTATGAAAGTGTTTTTACGCATCATTGCGGCACTGTTCCTGGGGGCAGCTTTCTGCGCCGGGCTGTGCAGCTGCGAAAAGAAAAAAACTGCCGGTTTTGCGGGGGCACAGGGGGGCGCGGCGCCGGCTGCCGCAGACCAGAGCGAAACAATCCAGTGGCACCCTGAAGACGGCTACATCTGCATCGTCTTCGGCTACGGCTTCAACAGCCCTGAATTCCACGAAGATGCAATCAAAAAACTTCAGGACAAATATGGTCTGGAAGAGGAAGGCGGCATCATTATTCCCCTGATTTATCCGGACAACCTGAACGGCAGGATTTCGAACATCTACGACATTATCACCAGCCACAAGATGAAGGGGCTCATCCTGCTGGGCGCACCGGAAAACACACACCGTACGCTCACCAAGCTCCGCGCTGAATGGGAGCTGCCGGCCGATACGGCTGTGGAAGAACCCGACGGAGCGGAAAGCAGTACGGCCGAAGTACAGCAGGACAGGCAGCAGCCGTACCCGATATTTTCTTTTATGCCGCAGGATGACATTCTGGGGCAGGAGTCAAATTGCGACTTTGTACTGGAATATGAGCGGAGTTCTTCCATTGAAGAAGAGCTTTCGCAGGAGACTGAGCTGCTGGACAAAACCGTGGAGCTGATTCTTGTGCGCGCGGTGCGCTACATGGATGAGCACAGGGAACCGCTTGAGCCGGATGACAAACTGCATGCCCATGTGCAGACCATCGTGGGGGATCACAAAATCCACCGCTACACGGACAGCGAGTCCGGCATTCAGGCAATAAATCATTTTGTCATCGAACAGAGCCAAGAGCCGGAAAATTGAACGCATTGGAACAGGATTCGTCATTGCTTATCGGCAGTGCGCAGGACATAGAAAGCCTTGCCCGCAAGGACTCTGCGGAAATTATTGTTGCGTCCGATTCCCACGGAGGCGGTGCGCAGCTGCTGGGCATCCTCACGGAATGCGGCCGGCAGGCTGATGCATTCATTTTCTGCGGGGACGGCATGAGCGAGTTGTGCGGCATTCTGCATCAGGCGTCGGAAGAAAGCGGCATTCGCGAACTGCTTCCCCCGGTTATTGCCGTGGTGCAGGGGAACAACGACATTCCTTCGTATCCGCTGCAGACGGCGGCGGGTGTTGCAGAGCTGCGGGTTCCCGTGACGCAGACGGTGTGCGCCTGCGGACATACGCTGTTCATAACGCACGGACACCATTTTTCCCTGTACGGCGGCACGCAGGAACTTTCGCAGGTGGCGCTTGCCTCTGGTGCAGACACCGTGTTCTACGGGCATACCCATGTTGCTGCCGTGGAATATTCGAACAGCGTGCTTCTGCTGAACCCCGGCAGCTGCAGGCTCCCGCGCGGAGGCCAGCCGCCGTGCTATGCACGGTTCCGCGTCAGAACCGGTGCCGTACCGCCTGATTTCACGTTCTTCCAGCTGAAAGGAAAGCCCGGTACCCCGTACACTCCGCCTCCGCGGACTTCCTACTGGTAGCGGCAGGGGGCGCGTCCCTCACTTCACGAGGGTGCGGGGAACTTTACAAAGCGTGCGTTTGGGCTTACACTGGTGGTATGGCTAAAAAACAACTTCGCTTTGTATTCGACGCACCGGCAGCAACGGTGTTTGCTATCCTCGGTGTGCTGGTTTTCCTTGCGGACGTGCTCAGCCATCATGTTGTCATTCCTTCGTTCTGCACCTGCCGGAGCCTGAAGGCGCTTGGTGACGGTGCTGAACTGTTCGACTTCAAGAATGCGCTCGACTACGTGCGGCTTTTCCTTCATGTGTTTGCAGGCACCTCCTGGGAAATGGTGCTGCTCAATGCCCTGTTCGTGCTGCTGCTGGGGCCGCAGCTGGAGGAACGCTACGGCACGCCCATGCTCTGCCTGATGATGATTCTGACGGCGCTGGTGACCGGTGTGCTTTGCGTCTGCACCGGCTGCCTTGTTGCCACCGGCGCGGAAGGCATCATTTTTATGATGATTGTGCTCATTTCGCTTACGGCTTTTGCCCGGCGCAGGCTTCCCTTTTCATGGCTGTGCATTTTCCTGTGTTACACGGCGTACCGCGTGCATTACTATGCGTACCTTCCGCGGGCAAGCACATCCTTTGCGCAGGACAAGTCGCTTATGGAACTGCTGCAGAAGAACATCCCGCTGCTCATCAACCTTGCGGGCGGCATAATCGGCAGCCTCTTCGGCTTCTTTATACAGCCGCGCAAGCACGGCGGCAGGGGATTTACCGACGATGACGCCACGCTTTCGTTCAGCGAGGTAAAATCACGCCGTGCCCGCCCGGACGATGAAACCGTCGTCGATACCCGCCGCTCCTGACCACCGTTGTTACCCCTGACAGTCGCAGGTATCTCGGAAAAAGCACGGAACTGAGTTTTTCGGGATGCCCTCTATCGACTTTTGCCGCCAGCTCTGCTATACTGTAAAAATGGCAAGTTCAAAGGTAAAGACATTCGGCATTCTTACCAGCGGCGGAGACGCCCCCGGCCTGAATGCCGCGATACGCGCGGTCTGCCGCACTGCAAAAATCCAGTACGGTATGAATGCCATCGGCATCCGCAACGGTTACCGTGGTCTGGTGCAGGGCGATATGTTCGAGCTGGGACCGGACAATCTGGTGGGGCTGCTGACGGCCGGCGGCACCATTCTTGGCACTGCGCGCGACAAACCCTTCAAAAATCCGCGCCCCGACCCCGATACCGGGCTGCTTCCGGTGGAAGCGATAAAAGAGAATTACAAAAAATGGAACCTTGACGCCCTTGTCTGCCTTGGCGGGAACGGCACAAATACGACGGCCAGCCTGCTTGCGCAGGAAGGACTGAATGTCATCGGGCTGCCGAAAACCATAGACAACGACATTGTAAAGACAGACATGACCTTCGGCTTCTGCACGGCGCTTGACGTGGCAACCGATGCTATTGACCGCATCCACACGACGGCGCACAGCCACAGCCGCATCATGGTCATCGAAGTGATGGGGCACAAGGCCGGGTGGCTGGGGCTGTATTCCGGCATTGCCGGCGGCGGCGACGTTATCCTCATTCCGGAAATTCCCTATGACATACATTCCGTGGCGGAAAAAATAAAGGAACGGCGCGATGCCGGCAAGAACTTTTCCATCATCGTGGTGGCAGAAGGTGCGCTCAGCAAGGACGAGGCACGTATGGAAAAGAAAGAGTTCAAGAAATCCCGTGCGGCGATGCCGTATTCCATTGCCTACCGCGTGGCACATGAATTGGAAGAGGCAACGCAGCTGGAATCCCGCGTGACGGTGCTCGGCTACCTGCAGCGCGGCGGCACTCCTTCGCCCTACGACCGCGTGCTTGCCACCCAGTTTGGTACGGCGGCGGCGCATTTCCTTGCGGAAGGCCGCTTTGGCAATCTGGTTGCCATGCAGGACAGCACCATTGTTGGTGTCCCGCTGGAAGAAATTGCCGGGAAGATAAAAAATATTCCGCTCGACCACCCGATGATTCGGGCAGCCCGTGAGCTGGGCACAGGATTTGGTGACTGAGTATGTATAAGTGTCATTTCTGCCAGAACTGCGACGGCACGGGCTGCATCGGTGAAATGCCCGGCATGGGCGGCCCAAATGCAAGCCGCAATTTCCTTCACAACTGCGAGGCCTGGGGAAGAATCGCGCTTCCGGCCGGGTATTCCGCGGATGCAGAGCCACATGTGGACGTCCGCCTTGCTCCGGTAACAGGTGCCGTGGAAAATGTCGGTTACGATGATGAGCGGCAGTTCTACTTTGATATCATTGACTACTGCCTGCGTCACGGCATCAAGCTGAGTATCGGCGACGGTACGCCGGACCACAAGCTGCAGTACGGCATACAGGCGGTGCAGGCTGCCTGTGAACGCTTCCCCGGCACAAAGGCCGCGGTTTTCATCAAGCCCTACCCGCAGGAACGGGTCTTCGAGCGCATCGAATGGGCGCTGCCGGTTGCGGAGGCGGTGGGCATGGATATTGACAGCTACAATATCATCACCATGCGGAACCTTGTGCATCTTGAAAAGAAGACGCCTGCTCAGCTGCGTGCCATCAAAGCCCGGCTGGAGGCGGAAGGGCTGCCCTTTGCCATCAAAGGTATTTTTACGGAGGAAGACGTGGATACCGTTGCCGCGGTCAAGCCCGCCATTGCGTACATCTCGAACCACGGCGGCCGGGTTGATACGCGCGAAGGCAGCACGGCGGAATTCCTTGCAGCATACGCAGAAAAGCTCCGTGCCAACTGCGGCGAGCTGTGGGTTGACGGCGGCATCCGCAGCAGGCATGACATGGCGGTGGCTGCAGCATACGGCGTGAGCACCGTGCTGGAGGGACGCCCCTTTATCACCGCGCTTTGCCGCGAACGCGCCTAAGTTCCGTAGACTTTTGCTTTCTGCTTGTGTATAATAAAATGCTATGCAGAAAAGCGACAACCCTTTAATCGTTCAATCTGACCGCACCTTGCTGCTGGACGTTCATGCCCCGCGTGCCAAGGAATGCAGGAACGCACTCATCCCCTTTGCGGAGCTGGTCAGCTCGCCCGAGCACCTGCACACCTACCGGCTTACGCCGCTTTCCCTGTGGAATGCGGCAGGGGCGGGCTTTACGGGGGCGCAGGCCGTTCAGACGCTGGCGGAATTTTCCCGCTACGATGTGCCGCAGGCTGTCTCTGCATGGATTGAAGAAACCGCCGGCCGCTTCGGCAGGCTGCGGCTTGTCCCGGCGCCCCCTAAGGAAAACGAAGGGGTTAAGGATGAATACCTCTATCTTGTGTCCACGTCTGCGCTTGTCTACCGGGAAATCAGCGCGAATCCGGCGGCGCAGAAACTGCTGGTGCCCTGCACCTACACTGCATTCGAGGGTTCCGCCCCAAACATCACGGAAGAAGAAAAGCAGTTCTGCTTCCTCCTGCACCTGACCGACCGCGGCACCGTAAAGCAGGCACTGCTCCGGCTGGGCTGGCCGGTCAAGGACGATGTGCCGCTTGCAGACGGTGCGCACCTGGACATAAAGCTGCGGGAAACAACGCTGGGCGGAAAGCCTTTTTCCATCCGGGGCTACCAGCAGGAAGCCGCAGAAACGCTGGTGGGCGACCGGGGGCCGGGTACCGGCTTCGGTACCATCGTGCTGCCCTGCGGTGCGGGCAAGACCATCGTGGGCATGGCGGTTATGTCCCTGCTGCAGACGGAAACGCTTATCGTCACCACGAATATTTCCGCCGTGCATCAGTGGATAGACGAGCTCCTTGACAAGACGGAGCTGACGCGCGACCAGATTGCCGAGTACACCGGGGAAGAAAAAGTTATCCGCCCGGTAACCGTTGCCACGTACCAGATTCTTACCTGGCGTCCGGACAAAACCGCCCCGTATCCCCATTTTGTGCTGTTCCGCAACAGCAGCTGGGGCCTTGTCATCTATGACGAAGTGCACATGCTGCCCGCCCCGGTGTTCCGCGTGGCCGCCGAGCTGCAGGCCGTGCGCCGTGTGGGGCTGACCGCCACGCTTGTCCGCGAAGACGGCTGCGAAGGGCATGTGTTTTCGCTTGTGGGCCCCAAGCGCTACGATGTGCCGTGGAAGGAACTGGAAAAGGAAAAGTGGATTGCCTCCGCCGAATGCATAGAAATCCGTGTTGACCTTGCCAGGGACAAGGAAGTTGAATATGCCATTGCCAACAGCCGCAGCAAGCACAAGATTGCAAGCGAGAATTCCGTTAAGGAAGAACTGGTGGCGGCGCTTGTTCAAAAATACTCGGAAGACAAAATCCTGGTTATCGGGCAGTATCTGGGGCAGCTTTCGGAGATTGCCCGGCAGCTTAAGGCGCCCATCATCACGGGGAAAACACCGAATGCAGAGCGCGACAAAATCTATGCGGACTTCCGCAGTAACGCCATCCGCGTGCTGGTGGTAAGCAAAGTGGCGAATTTTGCCATTGACCTGCCGGACGCAAGCATGGCAATTCAGGTCAGCGGCACCTTCGGTTCCCGCCAGGAAGAAGCGCAGCGGCTCGGCAGAATCCTGCGCCCCAAGGAACGCACCTCTCGCTTTTTTACGCTCATTACCCGCAACACGGTGGAAGAAGATTTTGGCAGCAACCGGCAGAAATTCCTTGCGGAACAGGGCTATTCCTACCGCCTGCTGCGTTACACCGGCGCAGAAAGCCTTGCAGAGCTTGACGAAGCCGCCGCCCTGCCGGAAGGAGGTTTCCCGCTATGAATCTGGATCCCAAAGTTCAGCGTATCATCACGTGGCGGGAAAGTCTTGCCACGCTGCCCGATGCCGTTTTTTTTGACATCATCCGCATGTACCTGGGCGAGGTGAAAACTCCCTTCAACAAGCAGAAACTGATTGAAGAGCTCAGCTCCTTCCTGCGCAAGGATGCGAACAAGCAGATGCTCGTAAAGTTCCTTGACGAAGACGACCTCAGGATTATTGCCGCCATCCGCTATATTCCGCAGCTGACGCAGCACAAGCTGGAATCTTTTTTTGCGCGCTCGTACCCGTATGCAAGCCTGTACGAGCACATCGTGAGTCTGGAAGAGCGGCTGGTTGTCTACGCGCACTCGGACGGGCTTACCGGGGAGCGGGTCTTTGCCGTGAACCCCCTGCTGGAAGACGTGATAGAGCCGTTTGTGTCGATTGCCCTGCTGCTTCCGGTGCCACCCGCAGAGGAGCCTGCTGCCCCGCCGCCGCTGCTGCTGACACCGGCACGGCTCTGCTCATTCATCTCGTACATCATTGTGCATCCCGAAATCTGCAAGGCGGACGGCAGCCTGAAAAAAAAGAATGCCGCCGAACTTGAAGACATTTTTGGCAGCACGGAAGGCATGCCGCAGCTTTTTGCCGCCTTCTGCAACCTGGGCCTGCTGCGCGAAGCCGAAAAAGGCTGGGTGCCGGACTGGGGGCAGCTGGAATCCTTTGCAACGCTTGCGCCGCAGGAGCAGTACACTTATCTGTGTGCTGCCGCCGCCGGGCATTTTTCGCGCGGCACCATGCAGGTGAATGCGCAGCTGCTGCTGGACGTGCTGCTTTCCATACCGTCCGGCGGCTATGCGCGCGAGACCCTGCTGTGGCTTGCCTTCCTTATCCGGGAACAGGGGGCCGGTACGGAAAGCCGGGGGCAGGGGCGCTTTGCCCGGATGCTTGCCAGCCACACATCCGTGCCGGGAACGGAAAGCGGCGGCGACGGCGGCATCATGGACAGCATGATTGACAACTGCATTGCATTCGGCGTGCTGTATGCGCGCGGCCGCAGCGGATCCGACGTGTTTGCGCTGTCACCGGCATTCAGGGAAGCAAAGAAGCCTTCCCGCAAGGAAGAGCATTCGCAGTCCTGCCTGAGCATTGATGCGGGCTTCGGCGTTACGGTGCTGCCGGGCATGAGCTTTGCCGAGCTGCTGCCGCTTATGAAATTCCTTTCCGTGCTGCGCTGCGACACCGCCGCAACATTCAGCCTTGACCGCGCCTCTGCAATGCGCGCCTTTGACGCCGGTGTGGTCCCCGACGATATAAGCGGCACCCTGCGGCGCTTTTCCAGTTTTGAGCTGCCGCAGAATCTGCTTGTGTCGGTGCAGGACTGGTATAATTCCTATTCGTCGGCTGCCCTGTACAAGGGCTATGTCCTCAAAGTTGCGGCGGACAAGGCCGTCTTTGTGGAAAAAAATCCCACTGCCGCGCGGCATATTCTGTGCAGGCTTTCGCCGGAAATTTTCCTGATGGATTTTGCGGACGACCGGGAAGCGCAGGCTGTTATCAAGCGCTGCGGACTTGATTTTGTCGGTTCGGTGAAAGGCAGCAGCACACAGCGTACTGCGCTGGGGCTGTTTCCGCTGCGCTGCGGCGGCAGCACGCTGGTGCCGGCTGCTTCCGCAAAGCCCGCCTCGCCGTGCCCTGCAGCGGAGCGGGACGCAGCGCTTCTTGCGCTCCGGGAAAAACTGGATGCGCAGAATCTCCCCGCCGATCAGGCTGAAGAACTGCTGGAGCGCATTAACCGCCGCATTGTAGTGAATGCAGAGCAGCTGCGGGGGGGCAGTGTCCGCTTTGAAAAGCTTGAGGCCGGCGGCATGGACTATGCGGGCAAGCTGCACGTCATCGACAGCGCCATGAGCTCAAAGAGTCTTGTGGAAGTAGAAACCGAAGATGCTCCCGCGCCCTTTGTCGGCACCCCGATTTCCCTGTCACGCAAGGAAAACGATACGGAATTCGTGCTGGCGCTGGTGCCGGACGGAACGGAGCGTGTGTTTTCTGCGGCGCAGGCAGTGCGGGTCAAAAAGCTCCGCACCGTCGGGCTGCAGTTTTAGGAACGGGCATCCCGAACGTTTTTCCGCGGAAAGTCTGGGGAGGCCGTCAGTTCACGGAAATCAGTTTTTGAAATGAATCTAAAAAAGCAGGGTTTCCAAGGGGCGCAGCCCCGGCAACGCCGAGTCGTTGTCTTGACCGTGCCGGTGAAGGGTGGGGTTTTAGGGGAGGGAAGCCCCTCGCTTCGGAAGCAGGCAGATTTTTTAACGTTAAAAAATCTGCCCTCCCCTAAGCTGACAGGGGCTGTTGTCAGTCCAGCAGCATTTGGTCGCTGTCGAGCGGGCGGTTTTTGATGCTGCGGAATTTTTCCACGATGTCTGCCATCGTCAGACCGGCTTTTTCTTCTGCGCCAAGGTCAAGGATAATTTCTCCGGCATCCATCATGAGCAGCCGGTTGCCGTAATCCAGTGCCTGCTGCATGTTGTGTGTCACCATCATCACGGTAAGCTTGTATTCTTCCGCGAATTTCCTTGTCAGGTTCATGATGAGCGCTGCGTTCTCCGGATCCAGTGCTGCCGTGTGTTCGTCGAGCAGCAGGAGCGACGGGCGCGACATTACTGCCATGAGCAGCGTGAGTGCCTGGCGCTGCCCGCCGGAAAACAGTTCCACGTTGTCGCGCAGGCGGTTTTCAAGCCCCATGCCCAGCACGGAAAGCTGGTCGCGGAACTGCCTGCGCAGCGCGGAGTTCAGGCTGATGCGCAGGCCCTTAAAGCCTTTCCGCGACGCTATCACCATATTGTCTTCAAGCGACATTTTTCCCGCCGTTCCCAGCAGGGGATTCTGGAAAATCCGCCCGATGTAGCGTGCGCGCCGGTATTCTTTTTCGGCCGTAATGTCACGTTTCCCGTCTGGAGTGTCGAGCAGAATCCTGCCGTAGGAAGGCTGCAGCGTCCCTGCAATCAGGTTGTACAGCGTAGATTTGCCGGCACCGTTTGAGCCGATGACCGTGATGAAATCCCCTTGGCGGATGTCCAGCTGTATGTGGCGGAGCGCTTCGTTTTCGTCCGGCGTTCCCGGGTTGAATGTAATGCCAACGTCCTGCAGCTCAATCATCGTGCACCTCCTGTGGCAGCGCTTTTCTGCCCGCGCTTTCTGCCGCCGTCCGCATTCAGCCGGGTAACGAGCAGGCAGATGATGATGAGCAGTCCTGTTACCAGCTGCAGGTCGTTCGGCGTAAGGTGAATGTAGTGGCCGTACGTGCGTGCAAGAATCATGAGCGCCCGGTAGATGCACGAACCGATGAGCACGCGCAGCGTCTGCAGGCTGATGCGGTTGGAACGCAGCACAAATTCGCCCAGCATGAGCGACGCAAGGCCGCTTACGACGGTGCCGGTTCCCATGCCAACATCAGCAAAGCCGCTGTACATGGCTGCAAATGCCCCTGCCAGCGCCGCAAGCCCGTTGCCGAAGCAGATGCCGATCATCCGCAGAATATCGGGGTTCACTCCCTGCGAGATGACCAGCTGGGGATTCGCCCCAAGCGCGCCCATCGTCAGGCCCATGTCTGTATGGAAGAAAAGGTCAAGGACTGCCTTCAGTGCTATCACAAAAATGACAAGGAAGCACACGATGCCCCATTCCGGCTCCACGTCGGGAAGAAAATCATACATTGCATCGATGATGCGGGAAAACAGCGTGGGAATGCGCAGGAAAGAAACGTTTGCCTTGTCCTCCATAATGCGGAGGTTGATGGAATAAAGCATCGTCATGGTAAGGATGCCGGCCAGCAGGTCGGGAATGCGGAGCTTTGTGTAGATAATGGAAGTAACCGCACCCGCGCACAACCCCGCTGCAAAGGCAAGCAGCAGCGCGGGTACTATGGGCACGCCGTGTACCAGGCATGCCGCAAGCACGCAGCCCCCCAGCGGGAACGAACCGTCCACCGTCATGTCGCAGAAGTTGAGAACGCGGAACGTGCAGAACAGGCCCAGCGCCATGAGACCGTAAATGAATCCTTCGGAAAGAATGCCAGAAATCATGTTCTTGATACTAACACAAAACGGCGGGAGTTGATAGAGGGGCGGAAGGGCAGAGCACGGGAAATCGTATTCCCTTATGGAAAACGTATTCCCGTGCCCCTTTGCCGCCGCTTATTTTGTGGTCAGCACGCCGTGCTCGTAAATCAGGTTTGCTTTGTTCAGGTATTCCTGCGGGATTGAAATGCCGCAGTCCTTTGCTACGTCCAGGTCAAAGAGCATGTCGCTGTCTTCCGGGCGCGTGATGAATTTGACCGGAATCTGAGCGGGCTTCTTGCCGTCAAGGATTTCCTTTATCATGTCGCCGGTTGCAAGACCTGCCTTGTAGTAGTTGAAGCCGCTCGCCATGAAGATGCCGCCGCCCTGTGCGCCGGTTACGTCGCCGGAGAAAATCGGCTTGTGTGCCCGGTTGAACACATCGATGACAGAAGAAAGCGCGCTGAACACGGTGTTGTCCGTCGTCAGGTACAGGCCGTCCACGCGTGAGACGATTGCCTGTGCAGCCTGCTTAACTTCGCTGGATTTCGTGATGCTCTGGGTAACCAGTTCCAGTCCGGCTTCTGCGCAGCCCTGCTTTACCAGCTCCAGCGCGCTGATTGAGTTGGCCTCGTTGCTTGTGTAGATGTAGCCCAGCGTCTTGATGCCGGTAATCTGCTTGAACAGCTTGATGTGCTCCACGGTGGGAATGGCATCGCTCAGGCCCGTTACATTGCGGTAGCCGTGGTTCACGTCCATCACCAGACCGGCCCCGACCGGATCGGTAATGCAGGAGAACACGACCGGCTTGTTCTTGATGGTGGTTGCAAGCGCAACAGCAACCGGAGTTGCAATGCCGACTGCAACGTCAACCTTCTGTGCCTTGTACAGGTTTGCAATCTGTGCGGCGGTCTTTACGTCGCCGTTTGCGTTCTGCAGGTCATACTCCGCATCAACGCCCAGCTCGGCAAGCCGGTCCTGAATGCCCTGCTCGATGGCATCCAGTGCTTCATGCTGCACGATTTTTGCAATGCCAATCTTTACTTTCTTTGCAGCCTTGGGTTTTGCAAAGCCTGCACCAGAAGCAAGCAGCACGCATGCTGCAGCCAGTGATATAATCTTCTTCATAGTGTTCCTCCAAATTGAGCGGGGCACCAGTTCCTGCCCCTGACACTTTGAATGTTACTACAAAAAGAAACATTTGTCAAGCACCTTTTCTCATTGCCCAAGAAAGCGCTCTGTGCTATGATAACAAAGCGGTGCCGGATTTTTTTTGTTCCGCCCCGCTTTGGAGAAGTGTATGAATCGTGCAAAACTGTGCCTGACGCTGACGGGCAAGACGCTCGCGGAAGACCTTGAGACGCTGGAGAAATACCGCCAGTATGTTGACATCGCGGAGCTCCGCGCAGACTTCCTGCTGGAAGACGAACGCCTGAACCTCCGGCAGTTTCCCCGGCTTGCGGGAATGCCCTGCGTGCTGACCATCCGCAGAAAAATTGACGGCGGCCTGTTCGATGAGGGCGATGCCGCACGGACCGTGCTTTTTGCGCGCGCACTTTCTTTTGCCGATGCAGACCGCTCAAAGAATTTCCAGTACATAGACTTTGAGGAAGATTTCCATGTTGCGAGCCTGCAGGATGCGGCACTGGCATTCGGAACGCGCATTATCCGCAGCGTCCACGACATGAAAAACCCCATCACGGATATTCGCAGCAGGCTGGAGGAACTTGTTTCCTCGTCGTTTGAAATTCCCAAAATCGCATTCATGCCGCATTCGCTGGATGATGTGCGCCGTCTGTTCATGGAAGCACAGTCGCTCAAGGACAACAACCACATTCTGGTTGCAATGGGCCCGATGGGGCTGCCGTCGCGCCTGCTGGCAACGCGGCTCAAGAATTACCTTACCTACACTTCACCTGCGGAATCAATGGGGAACACCGCACCGCTTTCCCACCTTGATCCCATCGTGATGAACGATGTGTATCATTTCCGCCAGATAGACGACGAGACAAAGATTTTCGGCATTACCGGCTGGCCGCTCAAGGTAACATCCAGCCCGGAACTGCACAACCGGGGTTACCAGAGCCATCATATAAATGCAGTGTACATTCCCGTTGCTGCAGAGAAATTCGAACAGGCACTTGATTTTGCAAACTGCATCGGCATTCAGGGCATGTCTGTTACGGTGCCGCACAAGGAAAGCGTGCTCAATTTTGTTCCCAACCACGATGAACGTGTGGAGGCAATCGGGGCAAGCAACACCATCCTGAAGAAAGGCTCTTCGTGGTACGCATACAACACGGATGCCATGGGCTTTGCCCGCGCACTTCTTGAGTTTACCGGACTCAAAAGCCTTAAGGGAAAGCACGTTGCCATCATCGGAGCCGGCGGGGCAGCGCGCGCCATTGCCTATGCGGTAAAGAAGCTTGGCGGCAAGGCCTGCATTTTTAACCGTACAATCCGCAAGGCGCAGATTCTGGCGGAAGCATACGGTTTCAAGTACGCTCCGCTCACTCCGGAGTCAGGCCAGCTCCTGCACAAGTACAGCAATATCATCATCCAGACAACATCCAAGGGCATGAACTGTTCGGGGCCGTCCACGGTAGAAAACGACCCGCTGACCTTCTATGAATTCAGCGGAAAGGAATACCTGTTCGACATCATCTACGTTCCTGCAACCACACCGGTTATGGCGCGTGCAATGGCGGCCGGATGCCGTGTCTGCAACGGCTACAACATGCTGCAGTACCAGGGCTACCGGCAGTTTGAGATTTTTACCGGCACAGAATTCTAAAAGAATCCGTGCCTGAAAAATAAACCTGTTCGGAAACTTCAGTTTCAGAACAGGCTACACTAGAATGCGATGTTTAAAATCGCGCTATTTGAGCGATTTTAAACTCGCCGGCCTGAGCGGAAACGTAGTTTCCGAACAGGTCTAATGCATTTGAAGCGGGCAGCCGGAATGTTGCGGAAGTGATTTTTCCGGTGCCCAAGAGGTAGTATATATGAGCATAACGAAGGATGAACAGAAAGTCCTTGCCGCACGGACGGCAGTGGACAGACTGATTGACGCGAAGAAGATTTTCAGCGGCATGAAAATCGGGCTGGGAACAGGCTCCACTGCAATGCCTGCGGTGAAGCGGCTTGCGGAGCGGATTGCTGACGGTACGCTCCATGACATAAAAGCCGTGGCAACCAGCTTCCAGACGGTGCTTGCCTGCGAAGAGCTGGGGATTCCCGTGTACACGCTGAATGACCGTGCCATCGGCGGGAAGCTTGACCTTGCCATTGACGGTGCGGATGAAATCGGTCCTGGCAACACGCTGATAAAGGGAGGCGGAGCTGCCCTGCTGCGGGAAAAAATCATCGCTTACAATGCAGCCGCATTTGCCATCGTTGCAGATGAATCAAAAGTCGTTTCCGATCACGGCACAAAATTTCCCCTGCCGGTGGAAATCATTCCGGAAGCCCGCATACCTGTTGTGCAGGCGCTGCAGGAGCTGGGCGCTGCCTGTACCCTCCGCGAAGGGCTGCGCAAGGCCGGACCGGTCATCACGGACAACGGCAACATGATTCTGGACTGCCTGTGGAAAAAAGCTGTTGACCCGCGCCAGATGGAAGATGCCATCAACGCTGTTACCGGTGTTGTTGAATGCGGCTTCTTTACCAAGCTGACGCCCACGGCTTTTGTTGCCCATGCAGACGGCAGCGTGGAAACACGGGATAACGCATAGGCAGCAAAAAAAGCCCCCTGCTGAGAGGGGGCCTGCGGTGAGTCTTTATGCATTGCAGTGCGGGGGCGCATGTGTTGTGCTGCTCCCTGCACGCTGTGTCTAGTAGTTTTCTGCGTTTACTTCAAAGTAGCTCTGCGGATGGTTGCAGACCGGGCACACGTCGGGGGCTTTTGTTCCCACCACGATATGACCGCAGTTGCGGCATTCCCAGACCTTCACTTCGCTCTTCTCGAAAACCTGCTGCATTTCTACATTCTTCAGGAGTGCGCGGTAGCGTTCCTCGTGATGCTTTTCAATAGCACCGACTGCACGGAATTTTTTTGCAAGTTCGCCAAAACCTTCTTTTTCCGCGGTCTTTGCGAATTCTTCGTACATGTCCGTCCATTCGTAGTTTTCGCCGTCAGCCGCAGCCTTCAGGTTTTCTGCCGTGGAGCCGATTCCTTCCAGCTCCTTGAACCACATCTTTGCGTGTTCCTTTTCGTTATCGGCAGTCTTCAGGAAGAGCGCCGCAATCTGCTCAAAGCCGTCCTTCTTTGCCTTTGATGCAAAATAAGTATACTTGTTGCGGGCCTGGCTTTCACCGGCAAATGCCGCCAGCAGATTTTTTTCTGTCTGTGTTCCTTCGTATTTTCCCATAACGGCCTCCTTATGCTGATGCCCACAAGCCGTGGAGGTTGCAGTACGCAAATGCCTTGACGACCGTTTCGCCGTCGGCGAGTACAAACTGTGCCTCTGGTACCTTCCCCGGATTAAGGAACTTGAACTGCATTCCCGTGCTGGTCTCCAGGGCAATCCATTCGATATAATGCTTTTCTTCCATCGGGTGCGTAACGGAACCGACGACAACCTTTACGCTGCTGCCGTCCGCCGTAACAACCGGAACATGCTTTTCAACGGCCGCATCCGTCGTGCCCGGCACAAGCTCCACCATCTCTTCCCCGCAGCACATCGTGGGGCAGGGAGAACCTTTAAGCATAGCAATAACCTTGCCGCATTTCTTGCATTTGTAGAACCTCATACTCATTCGATAGACTCCTTTTTTCAGCCTTTGCTTCCCTCCAGTATACCACAGGAATGCCGCCCGCAACACCCCGGGGTGGGGAATTCTGCATAAATTTTTTGAGGAATGTACATGGGTGCCGCCGTGCGGGAACCCCATGCATGTTCGCTGTTTCCATGCATTCCCTCTATTCTCATGCATGGGGCTAACAGCCCCCCTGTCTCCCCGCTCAATCCGGAGCTTGCTGGAACTGGATGCCGGCGGACAGGCCGGAAATGTGAGCGGCGTCGTTGAAGAGTTCTACCCGCGGGTGGACGAAGCTGCCGTTTTTCACGGGGAAATTCAGTATGATGACGGATGTGTAGTCGTAGGGGAACACGGTGAGCACGTACGGCAGCGGCAGCGACAGCAGGTGGGAAAGCGCGCAGGCACCTGAACCGCCGTGGCTGAAGACGGCGATGGTTCGTTCCTGTGTTTCGGTGCAGAAAAAGCGGTTTGCCTCGTGCCGGTATCCGTGCGGCTCCATCAGTTCGTCGAAGCGGGCCGCAATGTCCGTGTAGTGGCCGAGCACGGAATTCTTTGCAAAATAGGGATGGCTGCGCCAGTCTGCGCCGTAGAAATCAAAATGCTCATCATCGACCATGCGTTCTGCCAGCGTCCACGGGTGTCCGTCCACGGGGATGCCTTCTCCGCCCCAGGAAATTTCCTGCATGAAGTCAAGCGTCCTGACTGTAAGCCCCAGAAGCTTTGCCGTGAAAGCGGCCGTCTCGGCTGCGCGACCCAGCGGTGAGGAATAAAGTTCCGTGATGTTTTCGCGCACAAGCCGCCGGGAAAGCGCTTCTGCCTGTTTTCTGCCGGTTGCGGTAAGGCAGTCGTTGGCGTAATCCGGCTCGCCGTGCCGTATAAAGATGATTCTCATGCTGCTGCCCGTCTGTGCGGGGCCTCCTGAGTTTTCAGGCTACCACAACTTTCCTCCGTGCACAAGGGGATCGTACATGGTTTCAGAGCTTTATGCTGCAAGTCAGGGAGTAGACCTGTTCTGAAACTGAAGTTTCCGAACAGGTTTAGTTACCATAAAAAATGCGCGGAAACGAAAAACTGAACGGCGTGTAGCACAGCGCGGCGCTTTCGTGCTATAGTGGGGACATGGAATTTGGTCAGACGCAGGGCGGTGTTGCCGAGGACACACGGCTGGACGAGCCGCCTGAATACAGAGTTATACTGCTCAATGATGACTATACGACGAAGGATTTTGTTGTCTACGTGCTGGAACGTGTGTTTCACAAAGACAAAACGCAGGCGGTGCAGATAATGGAATCCGTGCACCGCAGCGGCCGGGGCGTTGCCGGCGTCTACACCTATGATATTGCGGCAACACGTGCCCAGATGACGATGAGTATGGCGCGCCAGGAGGGCTTTCCCCTCAGGTGTGAACTTGAACGCTGCTAAGGAGAGAACGATACGTATATGAACCTTGACGGTCAGCTGGAACGCATCCTCAACGATTCTTACAAAGAAGCCTGTGCGCGGCGCAATGAATTTTTTACGCCGGAGCATCTGCTGCGCACGGCAATGCAGCAGAATTTTGTCCTTGAACTGCTGATTACCTGCGGTGCCGATGTGCAGGCAATCATTGCGGAACTCGATCAGTTTTTGATGACGCACATTCCTGTATTCACCGACGCGGAAAAGGGTCGGCGGGACGCGGAACCGACCGTCGGCCTGAAGTCCGTCATGGAGCGGGCCGGAATGCAGTGTGCCAATGCCGACAAAAAATACATTGAAACCGAAGACGTGCTGGTGAGCATGGTTGATGAGGAAAAGAATTTCTGCTCGTACATCCTGCGGAAAAACGGGGTGGACAGGCTTACGCTCATCGAAGTCATCAGTATTGAACGCAACCAGCGGAACGGAGATTGTGAGTCCGGGGACGAAGCTGACGCTGAAGCCGGCACTGCTTTTTCCTCCGGGGAAGATGCGGATGAGCAGGAAGAAGAAACATTCCGTCCGCAGATTCCCGGCGCGGGTGCACAGAAATCGGCGCTGGAAAAATATGCCGCTGACCTGACGGAACGGGCGCGCCGCGGAGAACTTGAGCTGCTTGTGGGGCGCGACGAAGAGATTGAACGGACGGTGCAGGTGCTGTGCCGCCGTACCAAGAACAACCCGCTCCATGTGGGCGACGCGGGTGTTGGCAAAACCGCCATCACCGAAGGGCTTGCCTGCCGCATTGCAAAGGAACTGGTTCCGGAGCCGCTCAAGGGATTTTCCGTGTATTCGCTGGACATGGGCAGCCTGCTTGCGGGAACAAAATTCCGCGGCGATTTTGAAGAGCGGCTCAAGCGGATTACCAACGAGCTGCTGGAAAAACAGAAGGCAATCCTTTTCATCGATGAAATTCATACCATCATCGGAGCGGGCGCCGTGGGAAACGGTGCGCTGGATGCCGCCAACATACTCAAGCCCCTGCTGACCAGCGGAAAAATCCGCTGCATCGGTTCAACGACGTTTGAGGAATACACAAAAATATTCGAGAAGGACAGGGCGCTTGCCCGCCGCTTCCAGAAGATTGACATACTGGAGCCTTCCCCGGAAGAAGCCGTCCGCATCCTGAAGGGGCTTGCTCCCCGCTACGCGCAGTACCACGGCATTACCTATTCCGCGGAGGCGCTGCAGGAAGCGGTTTCGCTTTCCGTTCAGTACCTTGGCGACCGGCGGCTGCCGGACAAGGCCATCGATATCATGGACGAGGCGGGTGCGTACCTGCGCATACATGCGGGGCGTAGCCGGACGCAGGGGGCAGCCGGACAGCAGGCGGTGCGGCGGACTCCGGTGGTTACCGTGAGCACCGTGCGCAAGGTTGCGGCAAAGATGGCGCGGCTTCCGCTGGAAAATGTGGGGCAGAGCGAAAAGGAGCGGCTGCGCGACATTTCCGCTACGCTTTCTGCGCAGATATTCGGGCAGGCGGAAGCTGTGGAAGCTGCAAGCCTTGCCGTAAAAAAAGCCCGCGCCGGATTCCGCAACCCGGACCGGCCGGAAGCAGTGTTCCTCTTTGTGGGACCAACGGGTGTGGGCAAGACGGAACTTGCCCGCGCACTTGCCGCTGTGCTCGGCGAAAAACTGCTCCGCTTTGACATGAGCGAGTACCAGGAAAAATATTCTGTCAGCAGGCTCATCGGTTCAGCTCCCGGCTACGTCGGCTACGAGAACGGCGGGCTGCTCACCGACGCCGTGCGCAAGGACCCGCATGCCGTCATCCTTTTTGACGAGATTGAAAAGGCTCATCAGGACATCTACAATATATTGCTGCAGGTGATGGATTACGGCACGCTGACGGACAATCAGGGGCGCCGCGCCGATTTCAGGAACAGCATCATCATCATGACGAGTAACGCCGGTGCGCGCGACATGGAGAAGGGCAGTGTCGGCTTTGCTGCGGGGACTGCGGCGGACAAAAACGATGCGGCAACGCTGAAGGAAGCTGTCGGCAAGGCGTTCAGTCCGGAGTTCCGCAACCGTCTTGATGCGGTCATTCCCTTTGCGCACCTTTCACCCGCCGTTACGGAAGACATTGCAAGCAAGGCAATTCGCGCGATTGCGGAGCGGCTGGCTGCAAAGAAAGTGCAGCTTTGCGCAACTGATGCGGCGGCGGCGCTCATTGCAGCGCAGGGCTACAGCCGGGAATTCGGGGCGCGCAACATCAGCAGGACGGCAGAAGAACTTGTGGCGGCGCCGCTGGTGGACGAGGTGCTTTTCGGCAGGCTTTCTTCCGGGGGAAGCGTAACGGCGGATGCACAGGACGGCAGGATTGTATTTTCCTATGGAAAACGCGATTGACCCCGCCGCAATTATAGCGTTTCCGCCGCCGCGCAGCAGGCAGCCGCTGCGGAACATCTGCGCTGTTACAGAAGACATTCCGCTCCAGCTTCTCTATTCTGCCTACATGCAGGGCATTTTTCCCTGGTTCAACGAGGACGAAGGCGACCCGGTGCTCTGGTACAGCCCGGAGCCGCGCTTCTGCCTGCGGATGGAGCAGCTGCATGTGCCCCGGAGCATAGACCGCTTTTTGAAGCACACGCCTTTTACCTACACCATGGACCGCTGTTTTACCCGTGTTATGGAAGCCTGCCGCGACATGAACCGCAGCGGGCAGAACGGTTCCTGGATTGGAGAAAAAATGCTTGCCGCGTATACAGCGTTCCACCGGGCGGGCTATGCGCACAGCATTGAGGCCTGGCACGGAAATGAACTTGCGGGCGGCTTTTACGGGGTGCTCATCGGGAGCGTGTTCTGCGGGGAAAGCATGTTTACGCGGGAAAGCGAAAGTTCAAAAAGCGCGTTTGTACTGTTTGCCCGCGCCTTTGCTGCATGCGGCGGCCGGCTGATTGACAGTCAGGTTTATACGGAAAATATTGCCCGCTACGGGGCGGCGAACATCAGCCGGGATGCCTTTCTGCGGCTGGAAAAAGAATATCTATATCTTCCCCTGGAAGGAAACTTAGAGGAAACATTTACCGCGCTTGCTGCATCTTGTGCTGCCCGCGGACAATAGAGCGCCGCTTTCTGGCTGCAGCGTCATTCTTCGGTGGAATCGTCTGCTGGTTCTGCTGCGGGGCTGCCCTTTCCCGCGCATTCGCTGCACAGGCCGTAGAACACGGTGCGGAAGGGGTTCAGCGCAAAACCGTGCCCGGCGGCAAGGTGGCGCTGAATGTCTTCCAGTTCCCTGCATTCCAGATGGAAAAGCTTTCCGCAGCATTCGCACTTAAGGTGGAAATGCCTGCGGTCTTCCGGGCAGCCGTCGCCTGCCACGTAGGAAAAGCAGGCGGCAGATTTTTCGTCGATGACATATTTCTGCACCACGCCTTCTGCAACAAGCTTTTCCAGATGGCGGTAAATGGTTGCAAGCCCGATGGGGATATTCTTGCGTGAAAAATAGTCACGGACTTCCTCGACGGTAAAATGCCTGCCGCCGGTCGTCTTCAGATAATCCAGCAGAATCTCCTGCTGCCTTGTCCTGTACGGTGCCCTTGCTGCCATCTGCCGTTCCGAATCTGCCGGTGCTGCGCTTAGATGCGGTGCATCTCGCTGAAGACCTTTTCGTTCATGACGTTTACTTCTACGCCCATCGCCGCACCTTTTTCGGTCAGCTGGCTGCGTGCGGCATCAATGCCAAGGTCGGCGCCGCTGAAATCAACGACCATCATCATGACGAAGTTGCCGCTCAGGATGGTCTGCGTAATGTCTACAATATTGATGGAATGTTCTGCAAGGTAGGCGGACACTTTTGCAATAATGCCGACTTTGTCGCCGCCTACAACAGTGATGATTGCTTTCATGGAAGCTATTCTACCGCATAACGTTTTTCTGCGCAAGCATTGCCACGCACTGTATATGCATTGCGCAAACGCTGGAGCGGTTCTGCCCCGGCGCTCAGCTGCGCTTTCCCCAGATGGGCGTCAGCTTGATTTTGTCGTGCCAGAAGATGACGGTAAGCGTTATTCCCAGTGCAAGCAGGATGAATCCTATGCCGCCGAAGAGCGTTCCCAGCAGGTACAGCTCCTCAAATGAATTTATTTTTGCGGAGCCGGGCTTGTTCTTTGCATAAAGAATGCTGATTTCCTGCCCTGTTTTGTATCGAGGAGGCTTGTTCCCCATGTTGGATTGTATGGTGTATTGTGTTCCGTTTTCGTCCGTATAGGCAAAGACCGGGTAGTATACAGACGTGTTTTTGCCGGTTGATACCAGTTTGTTTTCAATGACAGTTCCGCGGGTTTCAACGGCGTGAGAGACAAAGATGCAGGTGTACAGCGTGATTGCCAGCCCCGCGATGAACCAGCAGCCGCCAAAAAGCGAAAAGAAAATGCCATACGCCTTGGGGGAGTATGTCCTATAGAAGAATACGTTCATGGTCACCTCGAAACGCCGCTTTCTGCTGCGCGGGCAAGAAAAAAGACTTCCCGGAGGAAGCCTTTGTGTGGAGATGACGGGAGTCGAACCCGTTACCTCTTGCATGCCATGCAAGCGCTCTAGCCAGTTGAGCTACACCCCCAAATAATGAGGACATTCTAGCAGAAAATGCCCCCTTGGTCAACGGGAAAACGGCAAATTTCCGTGGAAATCTATTTTTGCGCGGCCTCCTCATGCTGCTTCTGCTTTTTGGTGAACGAAACCTTTTCGGAAAGGTTTTCGCGGACGGATGCCTTCAGGTGTTCCAGCGCAGCAGAAAAATCGGAGCTGCTCATCGAAGGGAATTTCTTCAGCCAGAACACGGCAGTCTGCTGCAGGCGGGAGTAAGAATCCACGGTTTCCAGGAATTTCTTGCTGAACAGCTCTGTGTTGATCTGCGCATGTTCTTTTATGGAAGCAATCATGCTCTGCAGGGATTCCGGCCGGAACCATTCCTCGCCTTCAAAGCGTTCTTTAAGCTGCTCGCCAAAGAGCTTGAACTTTGCAAGCGTTGCGGTAAAGTCGACGAGTTTGTGCAGCGTCAGGAGTATGTCTGCCGTCAGCACGCAGGCAAGCGTCAGCGCAATGTTGCTTTCGTAGCGGCAGATGAGCGGAATATCCAGCAGGTGCTGCAGGGCCGGATGCATGATGTGTTCCAGCGCAACGCCGCCTATGCCGAATGCCACGGAATTCAGCAGGCAGACGCGCCCGTTCAGGTTGCATTTCTGGTCGGAGTAATCCCACCATTTTGCATGGAACAGGCGTTCCAGCAGCCAGCTTGAAAAATATTCCAGCGAACTGGTAACAAAGACGGACGCAAGGAAGAGTCGCACATAGGTTTCCCGCCACGGGTACAGAAGGTACAGTATGCCCAGCGCCCCGAAGCCGTAGATGGGGCAGATGGTGCCGTGCAGCATGCCGCGCTTTACGATTTTGCGCGTGCCTACCGTGCACCAGATTTCTTCGCACACCCATCCTACAAATGAATAGGCGATGAACATGAGGAACAATCGTGAAAACTCTTCTTCCGGCATGGTGATGTCTGGCATAGTGTACTCCTTTATAGTGAACGGGCTTGGCCTTCTCTGTTTTTTGCGCGGGCTTCAGGGCCGGGGAATGGCGCCGCCTTTGAGCAGCGCGGCAAAGGTGCCGATGTAGGCATCCACCCGCTCCAGCCCGTGGCCGTCCGGCGGCGGTGCGAACAGCTGGCCTTCCCCGGAATCCGGGTTTGCCGCCACAATGCTTTTGCGTTCCATAAGGTACTGGTTCAGGAATTCCCGCACGGCAGCACAGAAGCAGATTGAAGTACCGTGAATGCGTTCCTGCGGCACCGCAATTTTCTGCACGCTGCGCAGCGCCTCCAGCACGCTGTCTGTCTGCGCAATCAGTTTGCTGTTCTGTGCGTCTATGATGTCCGCCGCATCTTTGCTGAAGTATTTCTGGCTTTCGATGAATGTGTAAATCTGGAAGAGCGGCATTTTTTCATGCATGCGGAAGTAACGGTTGACAATGCCTTTCAGCACTGTTTCTGCCGGGTACTTCCGGGCAATGCCCAGAATGTCTGCGGGGGCGAATGTTATTGCTTCTATATACTCTGCGCATGATGCCATCGCCTGCCGGATAAGGTCGTCGCGGCTGGCAAAGTGGTTGTACAGCGATGCCTTCTTTATGCCCAGCCTGTCCGCCACATCCTTAAGGCTCGTCGCCCCCGCGGAACAGAAAAATGAGGCATCCAGCAATGCGCGTATGATGTCGTCTTTTGTAATGCGTTCGCCCATGCAGAACTCCCAAACGGTAGTCCTATTGTACACCAGTCAAGTTCACTTGTAAAGTGTGGGCAGGCAAAGCTGCTTATGCGAGCCGGGGCGCCGCATTTCAAAGGAACTTGTCCGCGGGCTTTTGTTTTGCTATATTTGATGTATGGCACTACCGAGCTTTCCCGATTTTGTCCCGGTTGAACTGGCTTTAAAAGATGAACTTGAAGCCTTTTTCCGTCCGCTGGATGACGGCATCTGCGAGAATACCTTTGCGTCTCTTTTTCTTGCGTCACGCGCAAGTCCCCACGAGGTGAGCCGTCTTGGGGAGCATTCCCTTTTGGTGAAGGGGACGGAAGCGGTGCCCGGCGGCGGCGTTCCGTTTGCCCGGATTGCCGGTGATTTTCCTGCTGCCGGGGAGCTGGCTGCGCTGCTTTCCCACCCGGCGCTGGGCGGCTGCCGCGTGCTGCGCGACATTCCTGCTCCTGTTGCGGCAGATGCTTCGCTGGCGGCGGTGCTGCCTCACCCTGCGGAGCTTGACCGCGATAACTGCGACTACCTGTACCGGCGCAGCGAGCTTGCGGAACTGAAAGGCAAGGCGTTCCACAAGAAAAAGAATCTGCTGAACCAGTTCAATGCTGCTTTCCGTGCAGACTTCCGCCCGCTGGACGACGAAACTGCTGCAGATGCCCTGCTCGTGCTGGATGCATGGGCGGCACAGGCGCTGGACGGCAGCGATGAAGTGCAGTGCAGGGCAGCGCTCCGCTGGCGGAAGGAACTGGGGCTCTACGGCTTTGTGCTGTATGCGGACGGCGCACCTGCTGCATTCAGCCTGGGTGAAGAGCTCCGCGGCGGGACGGTGTTCGACTGCCACTTTGAAAAAGCCCTGGAAAGCGTGCACGGCAGCTATCAGGCGGTAAATGCCTTTACGGCACGCGCGCTGCCGGAACGCATACAGTTTATAAACCGTGAGCAGGATTTGGGGAACGCCGGTCTGCGGCAGGCAAAGCTGAGCTACCGCCCCTGCGCCATGGTAGAAAAATTCCGCGTTCCGCTGGACCGTGAGTAGCAGTCGCGGGTGATAGGCTTGACGGCGCGCTCGGTTCCTCCCTCGGCTCGACCTTCGTCGGCCAGCTCATACAGCGGAAAAACGTGCACATCGATCACGGAATCTTCGGAAGCCCCGACCTTGACCAATCCTGCCCCCTGCTCGCAAAGCTTCAGTCCATGCTCGTCGTGCCCCTGCTTACGGGCTTTACCGGCAGCGAAAAGAGGCGGAACAAGACGAGGCATCTGCTCAGGGACTTATTCCTGATGAACGACGAAACCGCGGACAAGTTCATGGCCTGCTTTGCCAAGTTCAGCTCCCAGTCCATAAGGAACGAATACTACACCGACCTGATCACGTACCTTGAGGACGGCATCTCCGTGGAGCACACGAAGGTACATTTCATCTACGCAAACAAGATGGGAAGGAAATACCTGCGGCGCTACCAGAAGTATTTCCGCGACCCGGATATCCGCGAGTTCAACATGCAGCACGAGCAGTGGCTGCTGGGCGAGGAGCGGTTTACCGCGCCCGTCCTGCAGGCGATAGATGAATTTATGGCGATGCCGGTATAGGCGGCATTCTTTTTTTGAAAATTTTTTTTCTTCTGCTGTAACTTTCCGGGCGGGTGGTGGTTAGTATATATGAAAACGGCACACATGAAACTCCTTGAAACCGGCTGCAGAGGATGGCGAACCTGCAGCCGATTTTTTTTGCCCGCAGGAAAAGACTGCAGCAGCAAAAATCCCCCGGAAGGAAAGCGCTTTCCTTCCGGGGGATTTTCTTTTACGTGCAGCCTGCGGGAACGGAGTGCGTTCAGCGGCAGGCGTAGCCGGAAACTGTCATGTTCCTGCCGTATTTTGAGGGACTGCCGTCTGCCTCGTAGTCCTGTGAGGCAGAAACCTGGGTGAGCACCAGCGTGGTGCCGTCCGGCATGGTAAGGAACAGGCGTTCGTTGTTGTCCTTCACGTCCCTGATTTTACCCTGCGACTCGTCCCAGTCATAGCGTTCCATGCGGCTCAGTATTTCTTCCGTCAGCTCGTAGCTGTGTTCGTACATGCCGCGCCCAATGTACCTGCCGTAGCCGACGCAGATCCGCATTTCGTCCGTGTCATCGGAATCGTAGGGAACGCCGTCCTTTTCATTTTCATTGTAGTTCCAGCTGTGAAGTTCCCAGACTGACTGGAACGCGGAAACATCCAGCGCTTCGCCGGAACTGTCCGTGCGGTACGCAAGCCTGTAGCCGTGTTCTTCTCCGTAGTGGCTTGAGTACGGAAAGCCGAAGAGCTTTTCAAATGAATACGTGATGCGCGCTTCCTTTGTCAGTTTGCCGCCTTTCATCTTGTAGTCAAAATCATCTGTTACCGTCTTTGCCGCTTCCATCCACGGGCGGGGCGTGTCCTTTGGACTGATGGTGTGCCAGGCGTCCACCACCAGCGCCTTTTCTTCCGCAGTCAGCTGCGCTGCGGCATTTTCCGCGTCCAGCGTGGTTTTGCCGCCGCCGGAACTGAGCAGCCCGTGCCCGCGGTACACGCGGAAAATTCTTCCGCTCTGGCTGCGCAGGGCACTGTCCATGATGTTCAGAGGGCTGATGCTTCCTGCCAGCACAAAGACTGCAAGGAGTGCCGGTACCCAGTGCATGTACCGCCCCTGCTGCACAAGCGCAAGCACAATGCAGCTGATGCTGAACAGAATGTACAGCAGGCTTGCAACGCGCGACTGCGTGTAGCCGTAGGCAGAAATCCTGACCGCGAAGGCAATGCACTGCGTTGCCACCAGCGGCATGAGCACGAACGGCCCGATTTTCCTGAACAGTTCCGTAAAGCGCGTCTGGTACGGCGCCGTTGCAAACCAGAAGAATACATAGAACGCCGTTGCGCAGGACACAAAGGGATTGATCTTTCCGGACGGTATGGAAAGCGTTACCAGGCTCTTGATCAGGTAGATGTAGAGCACCGCAATGAGCACCACGTACAGCGGAAGCAGTATCATCAGTGCGATGATGCGGTAGGGCTTGGGCATGACCATTTCTTCTTCTGCGCGGGTAACGTAGGCCGTGAACAGTCCCCAGTAGAGCACAAAGAACGGAATGAAGCCCAGCAGCGCGGGAATGATGGTGTCCGCCGGTTCGGGCACCTTAAAAATCAGCTGGTCAAAGGCCATGTAGATAAGTTCCAGCCCTGCCACCACGCAGCCGCAGGCAATGCCCGCAACGATGTTTGCAATGATGGCGTTGGGCACGACGATGCCCGGCTGGTAGCGCCGCATGAGCACAAAGCCGGTGACGGCAACCAGCGCACACAGAATGCCGGTAAACACAAGCCAGGTCCGGCTGTTTGTGTCCGTAAAGAAAAGGCTTCCCGGAAACAGTGCCAGTACGGCCAGCGCAATCTGTACGGCGGCCGGAAGCAGCTTTGCAAAGCGCGGGCATCTGCTGCGCCATGCATCCGGCAGGCGTTCGCAGAGCAGCTGCAGCAGCACGGAAAGCATCATGCCCCAGCAGCCCGGCAATATAAATGAAGTCATCCGTGCTTCGAAGGCTTCCCTGCGGGCATAAATTTCATGCCACTGCGGTGACGAATAGGTAATGTCCTTTGTGCTGAACAAATCCCCGGCGGATGTACTCAGCGCGGCACAGACGGCAACAACAAAGCCCAGCACAAAGAGTGCCGGAAAACGGAGCAGTGCGGGCTTGAGTGAAGCCCACAGACTCTTGAAAATATTCTTACGTGTTTTCATGTTATACAGAAAACAATGCTTTTGTGCCCGATGTTACAATGAGCGTTTTTTTGTCCTTGCGTACGGCAATCAATTTTTGCGAGGAGTCCCCGTGCCCCTGTTAATTTAGGGGAGGGAAGCCCCCCTACTTCCGAAGCGAGGGGCTTCCCTCCCCTAAGACCCCTCCCATCCCCGGCACGGTCCGGGGCTTGCAGCCCCTTGGAAACCCTGCATGTTTAAATTCTTTTCAAAATCTCACGTGGTACGCTTATAAAGCATCTCGGCACTGCACCAAGAAAAAATGCGCGGAGGCGGGGTTCCGAAAACAGCCGACATTTGTGACGCGCAGCGGCACAACCGGCGGCTGTTTTCGGGTTCACGCCGGGAGCGCATTTTTTTATTGTTTCTATTGACAGAAATATTTTTATTGTGTATAGTTATAACGGTTACTGTATATAGTAACATTGGAGGACTGTATGGCTGCATCAGTTGACGGTTTTTTTAATGAGTATGGCGGGAAATATGTTGCGGAAGTGCTCCGCCGCCCGCTGGATGAGCTTGAGGCGGAATTCCGCAGGTACATGGCGGACAAGGATTTCCTTGATGAACTGGAAACCATCCGCCGCGACTATATTGGCCGAGAGACCCCGCTGTATTTTGCACCGACGGCAACACGGCTGCTGGGCGGCGCGCAGATTTACATAAAGCTTGAAGGGCTTGCAAACACCGGCGCGCATAAAATCAACAATGCCATCGGGCAGTGCCTGCTGGCAAAGCGCATGGGCAAGAAGCGTATTATTGCGGAAACCGGCGCCGGCCAGCACGGACTTGCCACCGCCGCCGCCTGTGCAAAGCTGGGACTGGAATGCGTCGTGTATATGGGCGAAGTTGACGTGCGCAGGCAGCAGCCCAACGTTGCCGCCATGGAACTGTACGGCGCCACCGTCCGCCCCGTTACGTCCGGCAGCCGCACCCTCAAGGATGCGGTGAACGAGGCTATGCGCGACTGGGCGGCTCACCCCGACAGCACGCATTACGTGCTCGGCAGTGCGCTCGGCCCGGCCCCCTTCCCGGACATCGTGCGGGAATTCCAGAGCGTCATCGGCAGGGAAGTAAAACGCCAGTGCGAAGAGCGCGGCATTCAGATTGGGGCGATGGTTGCCTGTGTGGGCGGCGGCTCCAATTCCATCGGCTTTTTCAGTCCCTTCATCGACCAGAAGGAACCGCGGCTCATCGGTGCAGAGGCAGGCGGCGTCGGCGACGGCATCGGTCAGAACGCCAGCCGCATGACCGGTACTGCCAGCCGCGAAGGAATCGTGCACGGCTACAAGAGCCGCTTCCTGATTGACGAAGACGGCCAGTCGCTGCCTACCCGCTCCATCTCTGCGGGGCTGGACTACATGGGCATCGGGCCGCAGCTTGCCGCGCTGGGAAAAAGCGGGCGCGTGGAATTTACCGCCGTCCGCGACAAAGAGGCGCTGGAAGCCGTCAGTTTCTTTGCCCGGAACGAAGGCATACTCTTTGCGCTGGAAAGCGCCCATGCAGGTGCTGCAGCCATGAAGATTGCAAAACAGGTGCCGCCGGATAAGGCTGTTATCATCAATATGAGCGGACGCGGCGACAAGGACGTGTTCATCACCAGCCCGGTGTTCCGGCCCGCAGAATGGGTGCAGTTCCTCCATGCCGAGATTGAGCGGCTTGAAGCTGCAAAAGACATCCATGATGCCGATTCAATGGGCAGAATCAAGGAGTGATTGTATGGCGAAGATAAAACTAATGAGCCACCTTGTGGCAGGATTCCCCTCTGATGAACTTGCGCTCTGTGCGGCACGTGCCCTGGTGGCAGGCGGCGCAGACATACTTGAAATCCAGCTGCCCTTCAGCGACCCCAGCGCGGACGGTCCCGCCATCCAGACGGCGTGCACGGAAGTGCTTTCCCGCGGATACCGCACGGCAGACGGCCTTGCGTTTATCAAAAAGCTGCACGCGGAATTCCCCGCCGTCACCATCTACCTGATGAGCTACGGTTCGCTTGTGTACACGCCGGGGGTAGAAGCCTTCTGCGCCCGCGCCGCCGAAGCAGGTGTCAGCGGCATGATAATCCCCGACCTTCCCTTTGATCACGACGAAGGACTGACGGCGGCGTGCCGTGCAAACGGCATGGTGAACATTCCCGTTGCCGCCCCCGGCATGGCTCCGGACCGCCTTGCACAGCTTGCGGGTGCGGGCTTTCCCTTCATCTACGCGGCGCTCCGGGCGGGCATTACGGGCAGCGATACCATCGTGGACGGGCAGACGCTTTCCTTCCTGCAGGCTGTGGGTGCCGGCGGCAGCAAAGTCTACGGCGGCTTTGGCATAAGCACGGGTACACAGGCGCGGGCTCTTGCATCGTCTGTGGAAGCAATTGTTGCGGGCAGCGTTTTTGTGCGTACCATCGCGGCGCACCGGGACAATCCGCAGGAGCTTTCCGCCGCCGTTACCGCAAAAGCCCGCGAGCTGAGCGGCACGGACTAAAGTCTCCGGCTGCCGGGAATTCTTTCCGCTCCGCTTAGAATTCCCGGCAGGACTGGCGGACGATGAATTTGGGTTCGATGAGAGTTTCCATTTTGACGGGGTTGTTCTGAATCATGTTCTTGGCGATGTCCATGATGGTTGCCCCGTATGACCAGTAGTTGTAGCTGATTGCCGTAAGCTGCGGCGACATCATCGTTGCGATGAATGTATTGTCAAAGCTTATGATGCTGATGTCTTCCGGTATGCGGAGGTTGTGTTCCTTTATTGAGCGCATGATGCCGATTGCGGTAAAGTCGTTCACCGCGATAACAATGTCGGGCACCTTGCAGCGCGAAAGAATTTTGTTCATCGTTTCATAGCCGCCGCTGTCGTCGTAGTGGCCGTTCGGTACGTCCAGATCCGGATCGTACTCAAGCCCCAGCTGCTTCGCCATGCGCTTAAAGCAGCTGCGGAGCGTCACTGTTGAAAGCACCTTGGTGCTTCCCCCTACAAATGCAATGTGCTTAAAGCTGTGGTGCGACGCAATGTATTCCATTGTAAGCGACATAGCCTTTACGCTGTCGATGTTGATGCGCGGGCAGTTCGTGCCGTCCAGCCGCCCCGTGGTAAGCACGGGAATGGTCGCCGTGATGGTGTTCACTTTGTCTGCATATTCGCTGTCCGTCACAAGGTCGTCGGAAGCACCGCCCAGCTGGATGATTGCATCGACCCGCTGGCGTGCCAGATCTTCAAGCAGGGAAAATTCCTTGAGCCGGTCGCCGAAGGAATTGCAGAGCATCAGGTTGAAGCCCATGAAGCTTGCCGCCCGCTCGCAGCTGACGAAGAGCGATGAATAGTACGGGTTCCTGATATCTGCCGCAAGAATGCCGATAAGCCCGGTCTTTGACTGGATAAGTCCGCGGGCAAGCGCGTTCGGGTGAAAGTCGTATTTTTTTATTGCCTGCTCAACACGGGCGCGTTTTTCCTCACTTACCTTTGCGGTGCCCGTAAGCACGCGCGATACGGTAGAGATAGAAACCGCAGCTTCCTTTGCAATGTCCACGATGGTGATGTTCTGTTTCATATACAGCGTCCTTCGCGGGGGTGCTTCCCCAGTTTGGCTCCCTGGCCTTCTTCTTCAGTATACAATGAAAGTATCCTTGTGCACAAGCTTTTTTATGAAAAGGTTTGCAAAATTATACGTTCAGCTGGTATGGCGGCAGTTCTTCAGGGCTGAAAGCTACCGGTTTCCTGCAGAAAATGCATTTTTTCACAAGAATTCGCTTTACAAACCAAAAAAGCGTGTTATACTGAATATGAAGTATGAAAAGGTTTTCATAATTTTGGGCTGCAAGGGAGGCTGACAATGGAGAAAAGCACAGAGCTGAAACACGTAACGGGCGGGGGAGGACGCTTCCGGCGTTTTCTGTCCAGCTGCGGAAAGCACAAGACGCTTATACTGATGTGCCTTCCTGCGATAGTGTTTTTCATTGCATTCTGCTATGCGCCGCTTCCGGGACTGTATGTTGCCTTTGTAAAGTACAATTACGGAAAAGGAATCTTCGGAAGCAAATTCATCGGGCTGGAGAATTTCCGCTTCCTCTTTGAATCCGGCAAGCTCTGGATGCTTACGCGCAATACGATTCTGTACAATTTTGCGTTCCTCATCCTTGATAATGTGGTGGCGGTATTCATGGCGGTGCTCCTCAACGAAATTACGCACCGCTGGTTCAAGAAATTTTCGCAGACCGTCATGCTGCTGCCCTATTTCATTTCGGCAGTTCTGGTTGGCCTGCTGGTGTACAATATCTTCAACTTCGACTACGGCTTTTTCAACCGCGTGCTCAAGTATATGAACATTGAACCGTGGGCGCCGTACTCCGACCCCAAGGCCTGGCCGGGCATCATCATTCTGGTGCAGCTGTGGCAGTGCACGGGCTACAATACGATTGTCTACTTTGCAACCATCATGGGAATAGACAGCGAGACTATCGAAGCTGCCCGCATTGACGGCGTGAACGCGTTCCAGCGCATCCGCTACGTTACGCTTCCCATGCTTAAGCCTACGTTTGTCATCCTTATGCTCTTTGCTATGGGCGGTATCGTAAAAGGAAACTTCGGCCTGTTCTACAATATCGTCGGGCAGAATTCAATGCTCTATCCCATGACCGACATCATCGAAACATACGTGTACCGCGCAACGATGAGTGACTTCAACTTTTCCACGGCGAGTGCGGTGGGCTTCTATCAGTCCGTCATCGGCTTTGCCATCGTGATGGTGTGCAACAAGGTCATAAAGCATGTGGAGCCGGACTATGCCCTGTTCTAGGGCGCCTGCAAGAGCCGTCTGTGCTGAAAGGAGATTTATATGATAAAGAGAACTTCTTCTGATATTTTTATGGAACAGTTTGCGATTGTCCTGATCGGGCTGTTCACCCTGCTGTGCATACTCCCGTTCCTTTTGATTCTGGGAACTTCATTCAGTTCCGAGGAAGTTGTGCGGGTGAAGGGCTTTTCCATGCTGCCGGAAGCCCCCACGCTGCAGGCCTATTCGATGATTTTTAAGAACGGAAAAGTTATTCTTGGTTCCTATATCGTTACCATCCTGATGACTGGAATCGGTACTATTGTGGGGCTGGGCATCATCTCCATGACCGGCTATGCCCTGAACCGTCAGGATTTTCCGCTGCGGAACGGAATTTCGTTTTTCATCTATTTTGCCAGTCTGTTCTCTGCGGGACTTGCGCCGTACTACCTGCTGATGGTGCGCATCTACCACCTGAAGGACAATTACCTTGCGGTGCTGCTGCCGCTCTTGATGTCGCCGTGGCTCATCATCCTGATGAAGAACTACGTGAAGTCTGTTCCCTACGAACTGACGGAAGCCGGAAAAATTGACGGTGCGGGCGACTTCATGATTTTTGTGAAGCTTATACTGCCCATGCTCAAGCCGGCGCTTGCGACAATCGGGCTGTTCCTTGCGCTTGGTTACTGGAACGAATGGTACCAGTCATCGCTGTTCCTGAGTGCGCGCGTTACCTACAAGCCGCTGCAGTACATGCTGTATCAGATTGTAAACCAGGTTGCGTACCTTAAAAATTCCATTGCGGGCGCCTACGTTTCCTTTGACGACTTTCCGCAGGAAACGCTCAAGATGGCAACTGCTGTTGTGGCAACGGGGCCCATCATCATGGCCTATCCCTTTGTTCAGAAGTACTTTATATCCGGCATTACCGTAGGCGCGGTTAAGGGCTGACGGACGTGCAGGCAGGCCCGGTGCTGCTTCGCGTGGCGGTGCGCGCGACACTATGTCGGGAACAGCATGCAGCCGGCCTGTTTGATTTGATATTCATTCGGAAGAAGCTGCAAAGGCCGTATGGTTTTTGGAACTTCCTTGCTTATGGGAACCTCTAAAAACTTCAGTTTTTAGAGGTAACTTTGAAAATGCTATGTTCTAAGTCGCGCTATTATAGCGACTTAGAACTCGACGGCAATCTCTAAAAAGTCGCGATAGCGAGTTTTTAGAGATGCCCTTATATTTTTCAGGAGGATAGATATGAAAAAGAGCACGAAAATGATTTTTGGAAGCCTTGCGCTGCTGGCGGCGGCCGGGCTTATGTCCTGCGGCGGCAAAAAATCCGCAAAGGCAGAAGACGATTTTTCCGAGCACGTGGTGATTACCTACATGACCACGGGCGACAAGCCTGAGAACGGCGCAACGGAAAAAATGCTGCAGAAGCTGAACGCAATCCTGACCGAAAAGGTCAATGCCGAGCTGCAGATTTACTACATTCCGTGGACGAATTACCTGACCAACTACAACCTGACGCTTGCGCAGATGGACGGTTCTGTTGACCTTGTGGGAACTGCATCTGACTGGCTCGATGCATGGAAGAATTCAAAGAATGGCGCTTTCCTTGCACTCTCTGAGGACATGCTGCAGAAATATGCTCCCAAGACATGGGCAAGCGTAAGCCCCCAGCACTGGGATATGTGCCGCTACAACGGCGAGATTTTCCTGATGCCGGAAGACAACTATGCACAGTGGATAAACCACGGCTTTATGTACCGCGGCGACTGGGCACGCGAAGCAGGGCTTGCCAACGGCGTGCACAGCTGGGAAGACCTTACCAAGTATTTCTCTTATGTGAAGGGCGCAAAGAAGAACGTCATTCCGTGGGACAGCGACGGTGCAGTGAGCACCTACCATGGCGAAGGCTACATTCAGTCAAAGTCTGACTATGTTGCACTTGACGGCATCAACTCCTACAACATGTTTGGCGTGCGCCGCGGCAACCTGAAAAAGCTGTATTCTCCGTTCTATGAAGGCAACGAGCTGGTGGAATACGCAAAGCTTATGAAGAAGTGGGATGAAATCGGTGTCTGGAAAAAGGACGTCCTGAACAACACAAGCGACAACCGTTCCGAAATGTATCTTGGTCAGGTTGCTGTTGACCAGCACCACACGCAGACCTGGTACACGCAGGTTCGCCCGGAGATGGACAAGAAGCAGCCCGGTTCAGACGTCAACTTCTTCTGGTTCGGCGAAGAAAGCGGCAACGTAACGACCATGACCATCACGCACGGTGCAATGGCTATTTCTGCTGCATCAAAGCATCCGGCACGTGCCCTTGCAGTCTATGACCTGCTGCGCAATGACCCTGAATGCTACAAGCTTATCAACTACGGTCTTGAAGGCGAGCAGTACGTGATGAGCGGCGACGGCTGCTGGAAGCGCCCCGACGGTTACACGGACGACAAGAACGGCATTGTTACCAACTACTGGTGGGGACGCAACGACGGCCTTGAAATCCGCAACGAGGAAGGTGCATGGGACAAGTTCAATGAAATCTGCGCAATCTACGACAAGGTAAAGCTTGACTATCCTTACGGCCAGATTGTCTGGAACGTGGATTCCATCAACGCAGAGCTTTCCAACATTTCCGATGTGTGGGCAAACTACATGGGCCGCATCTGCTACGGCAAGAACTCCGACCCCGAAGCTTACGTAGCGGAATTCCGCGCTGCCCTGAAGCAGGCCGGCATCGAGAAAGTAATTGCAGAGCTGCAGAAGCAGCTTGATGAATTCAATGCACAGAAATAAATAATGGACGCCTCGAAAAACCGAAGTTTTTCGAGGTATCATAAAATTGTGAACTGAAAGGGCAGTGTGAGGCGGCTGCTGGCAGACGCCTCTTCTGTCCGCTGCATATCCTTCCGGGGAAAAATCCCTGCAAACCCGCTGGTGCCCGCTGCACAGTTCTTAGAGGTTAAATAATATGAAATTACAGCTTACTGATGGATGGCGCTTCTGCCTGACTGATGCACGGAATTCCTGCCTGACCGGCTGTGACTTCTGGGCACGTGATTATGATGATTCTGCCTGGAAAGAAGTCCAGGTTCCCTATGACTGGGCCGTGACGTTCCCGTTTGAGCAGAAGAATTCCAGCGGCACTGCGTATCTTCCGGGGGGAACCGGCTGGTTCCGCTGTCACTTTGTCCTTGACAAGGACTGCAGCGGAAAACAGGCGGAAGTATGTTTTGACGGTGTGTACAAGCACTGCAAGGTCTGGTGCAACGGCTATTACCTTGGAAACTGGCAGAACGGTTTTACCAGTTTCAGCTTTGACCTGACGGAAGCGCTCCGGACTGACGGTTCGGAAAATGTGCTTGCAGTCCTTGTGGAGCATGAAGACATTGCCGACTGCCGCTGGTATACCGGTTCGGGAATCATGCGCCCCGTGTTCATTCACTTTTCTGATGATGTGCGCGTGGAGCAGGGGAGTGCCCGCTTTTCGGCGGATGCGCAGGGAAGTTTCTGCGCAACTGCAGTGCTTTGCTGCGCGGAAACCGGCAGCCGCGAAGTCTCTGTGCGCGTGAGCCTTGCCGATGAGGGCGGCAGGAGTGTGTTTTCTGCAGAAAAGCGTGTTCCCGTGGAATCGCACCAGACGATTCCCGTTGCGGTGGACGGACATATTGACGGTGTTGCGCAGTGGTCGCCGGAGCATCCTGCGCTGTATTCCCTCAGCTACGCTGTACTGGACGGGGATCGCGAGCTTGATTCGTATGCAGCAAAGGTCGGTTTCCGCAGCCTGCGCTTTGATGCGGACAAGGGCTTTTTCTGCAACGGCGTGAACATGAAGCTCAAGGGCGTGTGCGTGCACGAGGATGCGGGCTGTTTTGGCAATGCGGTTCCCAAAGATGTGTGGCGCCGCCGCCTGGAGAAGCTGCGCGATGCAGGCTGCAATGCCATCCGCATGAGCCACAATCCCCACAGTTCGGAACTCTATGATTTGTGCGATGAACTGGGATTTTTTGTTATGGATGAAATCTATGATGAATGGCAGAATCCCAAGAACAAGTGGGTGCGCGGCCACAATGTGTACCCGCCGAGCCATCAGGGCATAACGGAAGATTTTGTCTCGTGCTGGAAGCAGGATGTGCGTTCCTTTGTTGAACGCAGCCGTAACCATCCGTCGGTCATCATGTACAGCATCGGCAACGAGATTGATTATCCCAATGACCCGTACTGCAGCCCCAAGTTCCGCGAGATGACGGGAAACAATGATGCCGACAAGCCTGCCGCGGAAAAAATGTACAACACGAACCATCCTGACATCAGTCAGCTGGAACGGCTTGCCGCCATGCTTGCCGCCGAAGTCCGCAAGTACGATGCAAGCCGCCCGGTTACCATGGCGCTTGCATTCCCGGAACTTTCCGTGAGCACCGGCGTGCTGCGCTGGCTTGATGTTGCCGGTTACAACTACAAGGAACAGTTCTACGAGCAGGACCACAAGGCCTATCCCCGTCTGCCGTTTGTGGGCAGCGAGAATTCCCATTCGCTGAAAGCATGGAGATACGTTGCAGACAATGACTATGTGATGGGGCAGTTTTTGTGGACGGGCATAGACTATCTGGGCGAAGCAAAGGGATGGCCGGTGCACGGTTCCCCGGCCGGGCTCCTGACACTCGCCGGTTTTGAAAAGCCTTCATTCTATTTCCGGAAGGCGCTGTGGACAGAGCAGAAATTCGCAAAACTGTTTACCGCCCCGGCGGGAACGGAAGACTGGACGTGCAGCTGGAATTATGCTGCCGGCGAAGAAGTGGACGTGATGGTGTATGCAAATGTACCGGAGCTGAGCCTGCTGCTTAACGGGGCGCCTGCTGTGCAGCTGCATGTGGGCGGCAATGGTTCTGCGGGCTGCAGGCTGCGCTTTGAGCCGGGCCTGCTGACCGTCAACGAAGGCGCTGCCTGCCTTGACCAGCTGAGCACGGTCTCTGCTGCATGCGGCATACAGGCGCATCCTGTCTGCGGCACTACGCTCTGCCAGATTGAAGTGAGCCTTGTGGATGCAGAAGGGCAGCTGGCTGCGACTGACGGTTCGCTTGTGTCTGCTGCTGTTACCGGCGGCGGCGAACTTGCCGGTCTGGAAAACGGCGATCTTGCCGATGTAACCGAATATGCATCGTCCTGCCGCCATGCGGTGCAGGGCCGGCTCATGGTGTACGTGCGGAAATCTGGCGACGGCGGTGCGGTGCAGGTAACACTCAGTTCTCCGGGAAAGAAAGCTGCCGTAGTGGAATTTACTTTCTGACGCTTTCCTGCAGTATAGCAAAAAAAAGAGCGGGGCTGTCCGACAAGCTTATTGGACAGCCCCGCTCTTTTTTTGTCTGCCGCTCAGCGCAGCTCTTCGGTTTTCAGCCAGTTCTGGTCGCTGTAGGTACGGTTTTCGCCGGCCATGCTCCAGATGAACGTGTAGTTCTTGGTGCCGCAGCCGGAATGAATTGACCAGCTGGGGTTAATGACAGCCTCTTCGTTGTGCACGATGATGTGCCGGGTTTCCTGAGGTTCTCCAAAGAAATGGAAGACCGCCTGATCGGGTTCCACGTCAAAGTAGAAGTAGACTTCCATGCGGCGCTCGTGCGTATGGGCGGGCATGGTGTTCCAGACGGAACCTTTTTCCAGGTGCGTAAGTCCCATGGAAAGCTGGCAGGTGTCCAGCACATCCGGATGAATGTACTGGTTTATCGTCCGCTCGTTGCTTTCTTCAAGGCTTCCCAGATGGATGTGCTTTGCGTCCTGCAGCGTGATGAGCTTGAGGGGAAATGCATGGTGCGCCGGCGTGCTGTTCATGTAGAACTTAGCAGGTTCATCCTTATTTGCACTTTCAAGGTAGAGTTCCTTTGTGCCCATCGGAACGTAGAGTGCATCGTAGTGTGCCAGCTCGTAGCGTTTGCCGTCGGCGGTAACGGTGCCTTTCCCCCCGATGTTTATGATGCCAAGTTCGCGCCGCTCCAGAAAATACTGCACGCCGAAGCTCTGCATGGGGTCGATGTTCTTTGCGATGCTCAGCCGCTGTGACACAGGCATTGCTCCCATGGTAACAATGCGGTCTATGTGCGAATAGACAGCGGAAACATCGTCCGCTTTGAAAATGCCCTGAATGAGGAATTCGCTGCGGAGTTCCTCAGTATTCATGCCCTGAAATTCTTTTTTCCCTGTTCCATAGCGTGTGTCCATAATGTTCTCCTTCTGCGCCCGGAATCACTGTTCCGCTGCGCTTCCATAGTGTTCGTTGATATATGATTCCCAGTAGTCCGGGTCCTTGGGTGGAATGACGTAGCGCTGCGCGTCGTCCGGAAGCAGCCGGCGTACCCGGAGCACTCCCTCGCTCAGGTGCTGCCCGATAAGCCGGGGAATTGCTGCGGAATCCCGTGTGCGGATGGCTTCTACAAGGCGTTCATGCTCGCGTATCATTTCCTGGTACTGCATGCACGAGGTGTAGTCGAGCATCCGGAAGCGGATGTACTCATACTGCTGGTCCTGCAGGAATTCCCAGAGCTGCCCGCAGTGCAGGTGCCGGAACCAGCAGCTGTGCAGGGCGTTGTCCAGCGAAAAGAATTCCGTCCTGCTGACAGGCTCCTGCTTGAGCAGAATGTTCTGCAGCCGGATGGTGTGGTCAAGTTCCTCCATCACGTAGTCGTCGGGACTGGATGCGATGAAGTCCTGAATCAGTTTTGTTTCAAGCACCGTCCGCAGGTGGATTATCTGGCACACCTTGTCAAAGTCCAGCAGCGTTGCATGCGTTCCGTAGTAGGGGCGGATTTCCACCAGCCCGATGTCGCAGAGCCTGCGGAATGCCGCGCGCACCGGCGGGCGTGTTACCGCAAAGCGTTCGCAGGTCTCTGTCTCTGCAATGAGGTCTCCCGGTTTTATGGTCAGGTCAAGCAGTTCCTTTTTCAGCGTCTCAAAGATGGTGCTGCCGAGATCTGCCGGCGCCGTGTTTTTTTCCATGGTGTGCCTGCGCTCAGGGCTGCCGCCCGATGTAGGCAAGGATGCCTCCGTCTACATAGAGCACCTGCCCGTTGACGAAATCCGATGCATCGCTTGCAAGGAAAACTGCTGCGCCGCCCAGGTCTGCCGGTGTGCCCCAGCGCTCCGCCGGTGTTTTTGCGACGATAAAGGAATCAAAGGGGTGGCGGCTTCCGTCCGGCTGCTTTTCGCGCAGCGGGGCAGTCTGCGGGGTGGCAATGTAGCCCGGTCCGATGCCGTTGCACTGGATGTTGTATTTGCCGTATTCGCTGCAGATATTGCGCGTGAGCATTTTGAGTCCGCCCTTTGCGGCCGCATACGCGCTGACGGTTTCCCGGCCCAGCTCGCTCATCATGGAGCAGATGTTGATGATCTTGCCGTGGCCTTTCTGTATCATCTGCGGAATCACTTCCTTTGATACGATGAACGGCGACACCAGATCTATGTCCACTACTTCACGGAATGATTCTGCGCTCATCTCCGTCATGGGAATGCGCCTGATGATGCCCGCATTGTTTACAAGAATGTCGATGGTACCCAGTTCGTCCTGTATCCTGCGGATGGTCTCTGCAACTTCCTGCTCTTTGGTAACGTCGCAGCGGAAGCCTTTTACGTTCAGTCCTGCTGCCTTGTATGCTTCAAGACCCTTCTGGACTTTTTCTTCTTTCCGTTCACAGAATGCCACGGAAGCCCCTGCCTCCGAAAGTGCCTGCGCTATGGCAAATCCTATGCCGTAAGATGCCCCGGTTACAAAGGCCGTTTTGCCTTTCAGTGAAAAACTGTCCAATATACTCATCTGTTCCTCCTTTTGCTGTGTGGCTGCCCGCTGTTCAGGGCCGGGCGGATCCGGCTTCCGTTCCGTATACTTCAATCTGCGTGAGCGCAGGGAAGGGCGACGGGTCATCTGCCTTGATAAGCCTGCTGAGCCGGATGAAATCCGTTTCCTTTCCTCCGGCGGCAAAATGCTGTGCGGCACCGCTTTTCTGGAAATGCACGGGCATTGTCTGCCCGTCAGAGAATGTGACGTCGGCCTGCGTCCACCATGCGTCGTGCGGAAAATCTGCGCGCAGGTACAGCACGATTTCTTCCACGCGGACGGTGCGTCCGAAGAAGAGCGTGAACTCCGCTGCAGGGTCGCGGTTTATTCCCCAGCTGGTGTACGGCCATTCGCCGTGGAAGGTGTTTGCAAGCAGTCCGTCGATGGCGTTGCGCGAGGCAAATACGGATTCGCCCCTGGTCTCTATGTTTGCCTCCGTGCGGGGGAACAGCGTTGTGTTCCCGTGGCTGTCGTAGGGGTTGCAGGCAAGGTTCCGGCGCTGCATGATTTCGTGGGGATACGCGCTGCGCACGTGCAGGTAGTGCCGCGTCCCCGAAAAACTTTTGGGGTTGTACGATGCTTTTTTTTCGTTGAAGGGCACTGTGAGCGAGCAGCTTCCTTTCAGGAAGAGCAGGGCGGCGGGCATGGTGTCGTCCAGCTGCACCAGGGCGAATGCTTCCGGTTCGCTGCAGGTGACGTGGATGCAGTCGCCTTCCCGGTATTCCCCGTCGTAGACGGCAGTAATTTCGTTTTCTGCGCGCTTGTGCAGGAGCGTTTCTCCTGCAGCATTGGTGATTGAAATGCTGAATGTCATCTGCTCCTCCTTAAACCTGCAGCATGGTGCCGATTTCGTTTTCGCCGGCAGCCCGGTTGAACACGGTGACTGAACCGAAGCCGGTGCAGGCGTCCGCGCAGAAGGTATCAGTGGGGCTTGCGTATTCTTCATGCGCAATGACCACCAGGTAGTGCCGTTCACCTTTGCGGATGCTGAGCGCCTGAATCTGGCTGTCGCTGAACGTGATGCCCTTGAAGTTCGATGTGACGGGCACGAAGTCCGCCGTCAGCCGTTCCTGATCCCCGGCTTTCCCCGCGCAGATAACCGTGAAGTGACTGGAAAAGCCTTCCGCCTGCCACGTTGTCTTGAGCGCTTCGTTCTGCTCAAAGCTGTTGTAGTGCCGGGAAATCTTCGACGGCACTTTTACGGTATTGGTGCCGGACATGCCGGGCAGCACAATCTGCGTGCAGTTCCTGCTGCTTGTGTATGTCCATGCGCCGCCGCTGCCGCTGAGCGCCCCTGCATTGTTAAAGTGGAGCATGCTGTCGTAGCAATGGCTGCCCGCGGTGTAAAGCTCGTCGCAGATGATAAAGATGTCCGGCTTTATGTAGACAATCCTGCGGTTTGCAAATATGCCGGAGCGCGCCATGTAGCCCAGGTGCCCGCCTTCCGCATAGGCGTACTGTTCTGTGTCGCGGCAGACGCGGTTCACGGCGCGGTCAAGGCTGGTGCATTCCCAGCTGTCCTTGTAGGCATAGCAGCTTTTGCCGTCCGCAATGACGGTGTTGTGCGCGTATGCGTCCTTGAATTCAAAGCGCTCCGCCTTGTTCACGTAGGTGTAGCGCCCTGCATCCACCAGAATGTCTTCGCCGTTTGCGCAGAGGTCAATGTGCAGCTGGTCTGAATGCCCGTGCCCGGCACCGAGCGTGCCGCAGTGAAAGTGGAAGAAAACAGCGTCTTCCTTTCGGGAACTGCGCAGGTAGCAGTTGCCGCTGTGCGCAAGCTGCTGCGTAAGTTCCGCGGGGGCTGCTGCCGGAAGCGCCTCGTAGAGCGGACTGCTTTCCGCCCCGGTTTCCCAGGCAGAGTCGTAATCCAGCTGTTCATGCCCGCAGCTTTTCAGCGTGCCGTCGCGGAACACAACGGCGGCGGTGGTGTTTATGCCGCGCAGATCAATGTCGTCGCTGTCACCCATCGCCAGCTCGTGCCCGTCGGGTTTCTGCCAGACGGTGTTGACCAGGCACATGCGGTGCACGGTTTCCCGGAAACCTGCGGGCAGCGGAATGTTGTTCCTGTCTGCCAGAATGATGACGCTCAGGTAATTCTGCGTAACTTCATTGTGATACATGGGACTCTGCTCCCATTGCACGCCGTCGGGGTACACCTGTATGGCAAGTTCCTTTGCCAGCCGTTCCAGCGCCGTGCTGCGGTATTCCGCGGTGCGTGCCGTTTCCGGCAGCATGACTCCGGCGATAAACAGGCCGTGGTTTGCCAGCACGCCCCAGTTGCTCATCAGGTTGTAGCTGTTCCACACAGACATAAGGAATTCCGCGTGGTCTGTCATGGATGCGATGAAAGTGTCGATGACTTCTTCCGTAATTGACGGACTGTCCCTGAAGTACATGATTGCCTTTGTCCAGTATTCAAGGCGGAGCCCGGTTTCCAGCGTGCGCCATGCCTTTGCGTTTTCTTCCGTGCGGGGAACCGTGGCAACCCAGCTGCACAGCTGCTCCGCAAACGCCTGCGCGTATTTTTCATCTTTTGTGACGGCGTAGGCCTGCCCAAGGCATATCCAGAAGCGCATGCGGTTGAATGCAAAAATGAATTCCGGGTCGTCGCCGGGCTGATGCAGCCAGTTTATTGCTCCCTTGAAGGTGACCGGTTCCACGGTCTGCTCCATGTCCCAGCTCATGTCGAATTTAAATGTCTTTGCCGCAACTTCATCTGCCACCCGCATCACATGCTGCAGCTCGTCCTTGCAGTGCTCCTGCACGTAGCGCACGGTCAGCGGGATGTCGTTGAAAAAAAACTTCCTGCCCTGGTTGAAAAATGCTTCTGCTTTCATGGTGAGTTCCTCCTACCAGAATGAATGCCAGCTGGGGTTGAGCACTCTGGTGAGTGCTTCCATATAGAAGAAGTCGCCCCAGGAGACGCATTCGTCTACGCCTTCTTCCGTGCATGTGTTGTACGGCGAATGCTTGCTGTACGTGCCGTGCAGCAGCAGCCCGTTTGATTGTGTACTGTCGCGGACGGCGTAGCGTTCGGCAAGGCTTTTCAGCAGCACGCGGGCCGTGTGTTCCAGGCTGCGGTCTTTGGTAAGGGCCGCCATTTCAAGGAAGCCGCATGCGGCTATTGCTGCCGCGGATGAATCGCGCGGTTCCTGTACGCCGTCATGCAGTGCGTTGCCGTCGTTGAAAATCAGATCCCAGTACGGCACATTGTCGCCGGGAAGCCTGCTGATGAAAAATGCACTTGTCCGCTCGAAGGCCGCTTTGTATTCCGGCTTGTAATCGTAGCGGCAGGCGAGCGCCGAGCCGTAGATGCTCCACGCCTGCCCGCGTGCCCAGGCAGAATCGTCGGCATAGCCCTGGCAGGTTCTGCCGCGGAGCGGACTGCCGTCCTGCGGGTTCATGAAGAATGTGTGGAACGTGGAACCATCCGGGCGGATTGCATGTGCCATGCAGGTTTTGGTGTGGGCAAGGGCCCGCTCTGCATACATGCTGCTGCCGGTTTCCTGTGCCGCCCAGTAAAGGAGCGGCGTGTTCAGGAGGCAGTCGATGATAAAGCGGTAGCTGTCTGCGGCGTCCATGCTGCCCCATGCCTGCAGGAATTGGCCCTTTGGCTGCCAGCGGCTCAGCAGCTGGTCTGCGGCGGCGATTGCTGCATCGCGGGCGGCGGCGTCCCCCGTCAGCTTCCATGCCGCAACGCAGGATGGCGAGTAGAGAAAGCCCATGTCGTGGTGGTCAACGGCAATCTTGTGGGCAATGCGGTTTTCCATCGAGGCGCACTGCTGCAGCGCGGTGCTGCGGAAGCATTCCTCGCCGGTCAGGTAAAAGGCAATCCACAGTTCCCCCGGCCAGAATCCGCAGGTCCACTGTGTGTTTTCGCAGGATGGGTAAAAATTGTGCACGCTGGAATGATTCTGCGAGCAGGCGGAAAACGTGCTGATGTTCTTCCGTACCTGCGAGATGCAGCGGGAAAGCGCTTCCTCCGCTTCCTGATTTGAGATTTCACTTTCTGAATCTGATATCATATTTTTATTCTATAACCAGATGAGGGGAATAGCAAGCATTTTTTTTGCGTTTCCGGGGCACTGGAGGCAGAAGTCGCTTGGGATTGAAGTTTCCTGTAGGAAAGCTGTTGAAATGGAAGGAAGCAGCCTTCTCAGCGGCCGTTGAGCTGTCTTCTCACTGACCGCTGAGCATCCTTCTGCCTGCCTTCATCCCTGCCATCGAGGTACGCGCCCTGCCGGCGGTTGCGGTCGTATTCTTCCTGGTCAAATTCTGTAAGGCTCATGTTGAGTACCTCCGTGTTCGCTTTGCGAACACAACGAGTTTGTGCTGGCACAAACTCGCAAGATAATATACTTATACCGTTACCTGCTCTGTTTCCAGCGCCCGTATGTCTTCGATGGATAGCCCGGTTATCCGGGCAATCTGGTCTACAGAGAGTCCTAATGCAAGTGCATTGCGGGCATCCTCCTGTTTGCCGTCATCCCGGCCATCGAGGTATGCATCCCGCCGCAGGATGCGGTCGTATTCTTCCTGATCAAATTCGGTAAGACTCATATTCAAAACCTCCATTTTCTGGGACTTAAAATATCCTTCAAGCAGGTTTTCCCGTATGGCGTAGGCCAGCGCCTCTTCTACGGCCCTTCTAAGCGGCTGCTTTGCCTTTAGGTTTTGCTTGACCCTGTTTACGTAGCTACAATAAGCATACAGCGCTTTGCACTTTTTTTGAAGACCTTCGCTGTGATTTCCTCCGATGTTTACGACGGTTGCAATCCATTCAAATCCCTCTGTACTTCCTGCCGGTTCGAATGCATCCGAAAGCCGCAGCTTTGACACATCAGGCAGCTTTCTGTCGCCGTTGTAGAACACAACAAAGCTCGGCGCGGGAATCTTCACCAGGCGGGAACCGAATAGATCTTCTCCTCGTTCAGCCAGATTCATCTGGTACAATTGGGCGAAATACATGAGTCCCCGCAGCGGCATGTTCGGGTTAAAGCTGGACTGCTGCTCGTACAAGTTCATCTGGCTTCCAATCAAGAATGAAATATCGTTCTTCATTGTAATGTAGATGACGTTCTCTATCGTTGTCAGCGTGAGCACGTCCGGGTCGGTGTAGGCCGTGTTGTTCAGCGCGTTGTACAAGTCCAGCCGCCACCGCTTGCTTTCTTCGGTATCTCTTCCGAAGATTGCTTTGAACAGCCGGTCCTTGTATTCCCGCTTTGGCTTGGGCGGGTTCAGGCTGGCGGCTTCCAGTTCCGCTGTACCGGAATTCCCTTGCGTGTTTCGGGTTTCTGCACTGAGGTCTTTTTCATCGTTCATTTCTTCTGCCCCTTACCCTCTATACTTGCCGAGATTATGCTTTTTTCTCAGAATTTGCAGAAAAAATTGCAAAATAATGGCTTTTTTCCGCTGGGAGCACATTAGCCAGGTCATTGCGTTCCCTGGCGAGGGGATGGAAAAAGGTTGACGGTTTCGGGAAGGGCTGCTTATAATAGACCTGTATGGAAACTGAAATGCGGGTGGTTCTGCGGAGGGTATGTTTTGCTGCCGCCCGGTGTTTTTTTCGGGAGGAATAGACGATGGATGTGTCTTCGATTCTGACGACGCTTTTGAGCACGTCGAGTGTGAATGGTATCGGCAAGGCTGCAGATGCAAGCTCTGCTGACGTAAAGAATGTGCTTGCGCAGGCTGTGCCGGTGCTGCTGCAGGCGGCCTCTAAGCAGACGGGCAGCGCTGCATCCGGGAAAGGCTTTGAGCAGGCGCTTGCGGAACATGCAAAGGACGATACTTCCAACGTTGCTTCGTTCCTGAAAAAAGTTGACGTGAACGACGGTGCCAAAATTATTGCGCACCTGCTGGGCAGCAGCAGCGCTGCCACAACAAAATCAATTTCAAAGGCTTCCGGTGTGGATTCCAAGACTACCGCTGCCATTCTTGCGGCCGCGGCTCCGCTGTTTATGAGCCTGCTAGGTCAGATGACGAACGGACAGTCCGGCTCCCAGCTTTCTTCGCTGCTGGGCGGACTGGTCGGCAACGCGAACGTCACTTCGCTGCTGGGCAGCCTTCTGGGCGGCGCGGCCTCTGCAAAGCCTGCGTCCGGCAGCAAACCGGCTTCCGGGAACAAGCCTGCATCGACAACGGCATCCGTTGTGGGCGGCTTGCTGGGCAGCCTGCTCAAATAGCTGCTGCAATGGCGGTACAGGCGTTCTGGCCGTCCATTGCTGAAGACATGATGCCGCCCGCGTAACCGGCGCCTTCTCCGGCAGGATAGAGGTGCCGGATGGCGGTGCATTCCCAGCTTTCCTTGTTGCGCAGTATGCGGACGGGCGTGCTGGTGCGCGTTTCCGCTGCAATAAGGAGCGCGTCGCGGCTGATGAAGCCGTTCATGCTTCTGCCAAAGCTGCGGAAGCCCGCTGCCAGCCGGGTGCTCATCTGCTGCGGCAGCCATTCGTCAAGGCGGCTTGCGGTGATGCCCGGCGTGTAGCTTGTGGGCGGCAGGGAACTGCTTTCCCGCTGTGCAAGAAAATCTTCAAGCCGCTGGGCTGGTGCCTTCTGCCCTTTGCCGTGGCTGAATGCCAGCTGCTCCAGCTGCGTGCGCCACAAAAGCCCTGCAAGCGCCGGGCAGCCTTCCTGCTGTGCCTGGCGCCGGAATTCCTCCGGAATGTCTTCCGGGCGGGTTTCTACCACAATAGCCGCATTGCTCCACCTGCTGTTTCTTCCTGCTGCAGACATGCCGTTTACCACCAGCTGACCGGGGGCGCTTGCACTTGGTACGACAAATCCGCCGGGGCACATGCAGAAGCTGTACACGCCCCGTTCTTCCTGCTGCGAGGTCAGCCGGTATTCCGCCGCCCCCAGCCCCGCCTGTTCGCGCCGGCCGTGGTACTGAATGCTGTCGATGAGTTCCCGCGGATGTTCTACCCGTACGCCGGCCGCAAAGGTCTTTGCCTCCAGCGCCTGCGGTGCTGTACGCGCAACAAGCCGGTAGATGTCCGGGGCGGAATGCCCGGTAGCAAGGAGCACTGCGTCTGCAAAGAAATCCTGCTGCTCCCCGGTCTTTGTGTGCTCCGTGCGGATGCCCAGCAGCCGCGGGGTGCCGTCCGCCGTGCGTTCGGTAATAAACTGCGTGCAGCGCGTGTTAAAATGCACTTCGCCGCCGAGCGCCACAATGTGGTCCTTGATGCGCGTGATGATGCCCGGCAGCCGGTCGGTGCCGATGTGCGGGTGGGCATCCGTCAGTATTGCCGGGTCTGCGCCAAAGTGCACCAGGATTCTCAGTATGCCGTCGCTGTCCCCGCGCTTGGTGCTGCGCGTATAAAGCTTTCCGTCGGAAAAAGTTCCCGCGCCCCCCGCCCCGAAGCAGTAATTTGAATCTTCCCCCACAATGCCTTTTGTGCTGATGGCCGCGATGTCCCGCTTGCGCGCAGGGCAGTCTTCCCCGCGCTCTATGATGACCGGGCGGATGCCGTGTTCCAGCAGCCGGAGCGCCCCGAACAGCCCTGCCGGGCCGGAACCGACGATGACGACGCTCCTGCTGCCGTCTGCGTGTTTCCATTCGGGAAGGGTGCTGCCTGGGTCCTCGGCGGGTGTTTCACCGATGTATATTTTGTAGCGCAGCACAAGTTTTAGTTTTCCGTGCCGCGCATCCACGGATTTTTTCAGGAACACGGTGCTTATGTCGCCGGCAGCGGCATGGATGCCCTTCCTGCTGAGTGCGCGGCAGATTTCCTGCCGGATAAAGCCGCCGTCTTTTTCTTTTTCCGGCGGGATGATGATGGAAAGCTCTGTGGTCATGCCGATATTTTAGCGCGTTGCAGCACTTTGTCAACCGGAATTACAAAAGCAGCACGGAAATCAATTTTTGCGAGGAATGTCCCCGCGCCCCGTGAAATTAGGGGAGGGCAGATTTTTTAACGTTAAAAAATCTGCCTACTTCCGAAGCGAGGGGCTTCCCTCCCCTAAAACCCCACCCTTCACCGGCACGGTCAAGACAACGTCTCGGCGTTGTCGGGGCTGCGCCCCTTGGAAACCCTGCTTTTTTAAATTTACTTCAAAAATTGATTTCCGTGCAAAAGCAGCTACATGCTGAAATCTTTGCCGAGGTAGATTTCGCGGGCGAGGGGAGAAGCGAGAATGTCTTCCTTGCTGCCCTGTATGACAATCTGCCCGGTGGAGATGATAATGGCGCGCTCGGTGATTTCCAGCGTGTCACGGACGTTGTGGTCGGTGATGAGTATGCCGATGCCGCGCTTTGCCAGCTGCGCAATCAGTTTTTTTATGTCAGCCACGGCGATGGGGTCGATGCCCGCAAAGGGTTCGTCCAGCAGCAGAAACTTCGGCTGGATTGCGAGCGAACGGGCGATTTCCGTGCGCCGCCGCTCACCGCCGGAAAGCGTATAGGCCTGCTGCTTGCGTATCCTGCCGATGGAAAATTCCTCGATGAGCTGCTCCAGCTGCTGCTTTTTCTGTGCGCCGGAAAGGTCCCTGCGGGTTTCCAGTATTGACCAGATGTTTTCTTCCACGGTGAGCTTTCTGAACACCGACGGTTCCTGCGGCAGGTATGAAATGCCCATCTGCGCGCGCTTGTACATGGGCAGTTTGGTGATGCGCGTGTTGTCAAGGAAGATTTCCCCGTTGGTGGGGCGGTGGAATCCGACAATCATGTAGAACGTGGTCGTCTTTCCTGAACCGTTGGGGCCGAGCAGCCCCAGCACTTCGCCCGTCTGCATGGAAAAATCTATGCCCTGTACAACCTTCTTCTTCCCGAAGCTTTTGTAGAGTGAGGTGACCGTAAGCGTATGTGATTGTGTTCCGTCTTCCATCTATTCATCCTCTCTGCGGGTGACGGAGCCCCGTACCCTGCCGTCTATGGCCACTTCCTGCGTCTCCAGGTTCAGGGTGATTTCCTGCCCGCGGAAGGTGTCGCCTTTCTGCTTTACCTGCGGGTTTCCGCTCAGGAAGAGCAGTTTGGTGTCCTGGTGGTAGAGCGCGTAGGCACCCGTGCAGGTGTTTTCCTTCTGCCGGATGGAGACGGCAATCTGCATGATGACGGTTTTCTTTTTCTGGTTGTATTCCATCAGTTCTGCGTCCGCAGTTGCGTCGTTTGCGCTGTCCGTCAGGTGAACGGAATCCTGCAGCACGGCGATGTTTGTCTTGCGGTCGTAGGAAAGCGTGGTGCAGGTAAAGCTTGTTTTGTCCGCGGAACTGCTGCCGCTCACGTTGCCGCTTGCCTGCACGTAGCGGAAATCCTTGCCGGAAAGTTCAATTGTGTCTGCGCGGATTTCCATGGATTCCGTGGCAATGTACGCGTTGCCGGAAAGCACCGCGTGGCTTTCCTTTCCGGATGTTGTGCCGCTCATGCTGTCCGCGCGGAAGCTGATGTTTTCCGCCGCGCAGAAGCTGCCGTGCATGACGCTGCACAGGATGAGCGCAAGCAGGGCCGCAGGAGTCCTTCTGCTGCATGCAAGGAATTTTCCGGGCGCGCTCATTCTGCTTCCTCCCCGCTGGTTTCGATGGTGCCGCTGACTGGTTTTGTAAAGACGAATTCCCCGGTGTTGCTGTCTGCAGAAAAACCGCTGCCCGTTACGGAAATTCCGTCGCGCTCAATGTGCACGTCGCTGTCATCGCCGGTTACAAGCTGCCCGCCCACTTTGTTCCACTTGAGCGACGTTCCCTGCAGGAGCGTGTGTTCCTGCCCGCCGTGCAGGTCGATGTCGTTGAACATGCTGTAGCTGTTCTTCAGCGTGTCTGCAACCAGCAGCTTGCAGCGCCCTTCCGCCTGCATTTCCTGCGAATCGTCCCACAGCGTAAATTCTGCATCCTTGATGAAGGACGTGTCGGTATCCTGATACTGCTCGATGCGGGTTGAGCTGAGCCTGAGCGTGCATGTGTTGTCCTCGTAGCGCGTGAACACTGCATTCCTGAACGTGAACTGAGGCTCCTGCACCTGCTGGACGGAACTTTCGTCCTGGTACTTGAGCGAACACGCGGAAAGCAGAAGCACAAGCGCACAGGCCGCCCCCTGCAAAAAACGATTTCCGTGCACTGCAGTCGTCAGGATTGCCATGCACTATTCCTTGTGTGCCTGCCGCGGGGATGCTTCCAGCGAAGCCCGGATGAATGCCGTGAACAGCGGGTGCGGGTTCGTGGGGCGGCTGATGAATTCGGGGTGGTACTGCACGCCGATGCCCCAGGGGTGATCCTTCCACTCGAATGCTTCCGCCTGTCCGTCTTCCGTCGCCGTTGCGCTGATGACAAGGCCGTGCGTTTCCATCTCGGCGGCATAGCGGCGGTCAAAGGTATATTTTGAGCGGTGCCGCTCCGTTATGCTGTCTGCATTGTAGACGGTGTAGAGCCGCGAACCTTCCGCGATGCGGATGTGTCCCGCGCCGAGCTTCATGATGCTTGCCGCCGGGAAATTCTGCTCTTCCGGCAGGCTGATGACCGGGTGGCTGCAGTTGCGCACGAATTCCGTGGTGTCTGCGTCGCCCCAGCCGCACAGGGAGCGGGCGGTTTCCACAGCCATAAGCTGCATGCCAAGGTCTATGCCCAGGTAGGGAATGCCGTGTGTGCGGGCGTAGCGTACGGTGTCCAGCAGGCCAAGGAAGCCCCGCTGCCCGTAATTCCCCGGAATGATAATGCCGTCCACGCCGCTGAAAGCTTCGGCCAGACTGCCGCCCTTTTCCAGCGCCTCTGCGTCAATCTTTTTCAGGCACAGCTCTGCGCCGCTGCTGGTAACCGCCGCGTGGAACAGCGACTCCTGCACGGACTTGTAGCAGTTGTCCAGCAGGTCTTTCTTGCCGACCATGGCGATGCAGACCCTGCGCGCGGGTGCATTGAGCTTGCCGGTAAAGTCCGTCCACTGGCGGATGTCCGTGCTGCGCTTGCCAAAGGAAAGTTTTTCCAGAATCTTTTCGTCGATGCCCTGTCCGTGGAAGACAACGGGCAGCTCGTAGATTGATTTTTCTATGTCCGGCGAGACGAACACCGCTCCTTCCGATACGTTGCAGAAGAGCGCGATTTTCTTCTTGAGTGAGTCTTCTACCGGGGCTTCGCAGCGGCACAGCAGGATGTCCGGCTGGATGCCTGCTTCCTGCAGCTGCTTTACGGCATGCTGCGTGGGCTTGGACTTGAGTTCCCCGCCGGTGATGACGGGAATCAGCGTCAGATGCACGCTGATGGCATTGTTCTTGCCGACTTCGCGGATCAGCTGGCGCGCCGCTTCAAGGAAGGGTACCGCTTCTATGTCGCCCACCGTGCCGCCGATTTCCACAATCACTACGTCTGCCTTGCTGTTGTCGCCCAGACGGCGGATGCAGCGCTTGATTTCGTCCGTGATATGGGGGATTACCTGCACGGTGCGTCCGTTGTAGCGTCCGGCGCGCTCGTTACGGATGACGTTTTCGTATACTTTGCCGATGGAAATGCAGTTTTCCCCGGAAAGCTTCACGCTGGTGAAGCGGCTGAAGTTGCCGAGGTCAAGGTCGGTTTCCGCACCGTCTTCGGTGACGTAGACTTCCCCGTGCTGGTAGGGGCTGATGGTCCCTGCATCCACATTGATGTACGGGTCGCATTTGAGCATGGCGATGTTCAGCCCGCTGCATTCAAGCAGGCTTCCGATGGCGCTGGAGGCAACGCCCTTCCCAAGGCTTGAACAGACCCCGCTGGTGACAAAGATATACTTACTCATAACGCCGTATTCTAGCATTATAATGCATTTTGCACAATTGCTGCCAAAGCACTGCTTGCCAAAGCACTATCCTTCGATGTGTTTTCCTGTACAATCCACACTTTCCGTGGTATACTAGACCTGTTCGGAAACTACGTTTCCGCTCAGGCCGGCGAGTTTAAAATCGCTTAAATAGCGCGATTTTAAACATCGCATTCTGGTGTATCCTGTTCTGAAACTGAAGTTTCCGAACAGGTTTGCTGGATGAAGAACCCCACAGGGAGGTGGCTTTCATGCCGTACAGTTTCTTCTATATAGAAGCAAATCTTTTCTGTCTTATTGTCTTTGCGTTCATTCTGTTCAAGGATGCCCGCGGCGTGGACAGGCAGGAGTGGCACCACTACTTTGACCGCGTGCTTGTCCTGCAGATGCTGTATTTTTTCTTTGATTCCCTGTGGATTCTCTTTAAAGAAGACATTCTTCCCTTCGGTTCTGTGCTGGACAACGCCATCGACGCGCTGCTGTTCATCCTTGCATCCCTGACGGCTTTCGGCTGGTACCTGTATTCAGAGGTGCTGCACGGCAGGGCGGTATACGGCCGGAAGGGCATGCTGCTGCGCGGAATTCCCGCGTTTTGTTCCTGTGTGCTTGCCGTTGCCGGTTTTATCCTGCATTTTGCGTACACGACGCAGGATGGTCTGGAAATGCATGTGACGGTTTTCTATGCCTGCATGGTTGCCCTGCCGTTCTGCTATGTGGTCATCACCGCTGTCAACGGGGTGCGCTACGCCCTGCGCAAGGAAAGCTTTATGGACCGTCCGCAGCACCTGATAATCGGCTTCTACCCCTTTATCGTGCTGCTTTCCACCGTGCTGCAGGTTATCTGGCTCATGCTGCCCATCCTGTGCTACGGCTGCACCCTTGCCATGCTTTTTGTCTACATCAATTCTCTGGACGGGCTTATTTCGCAGGATCCGCTCACGGGCTTGAACAACCGCAACGAGCTTAAGCGCTTCCTGCTGAACAGCCTGCATTTTGCGCAGGACACGCAGACCTACATCCTTATGATTGATGTAAATAAATTTAAATCGATAAACGATCAGTACGGGCACCCGGAGGGCGACCGTGCCCTGCGCCGCGTGGCAGACACGCTGAAGCAGGCCTGCAATATCACGGGGAGCCGTCACTTTATTGCGCGCTACGGCGGGGACGAATTTATCGTGGTGGCGCGGGTTACATCCAGTCAGGAAATCGATATGCTCTGCACTGCCATCCATGAGCAGCTGGCCGAGCGGAATGCCATTGCGCAGTGCCGCTACCCGCTGGGGGTCAGCATCGGCTATTCGCAGCTTGGCAGCGGCATTGACGCCATCCGCACCTGCATCGACGACGCGGATGCCGCGCTTTACGAGCAGAAAAAAGCCGGCTCCCGCCCCGCCGGGAACTGACTGGGGCCGGCAGCGCAGAGAGAGTTCAGCTAAGGGGGAACATGAGAAAGGCAGCTTATATAACCAAATTACTTGATTTTTTCCGGGAAAGGCAGAATATCAGTGCTTTGTGCATCTGCGTGGCCGGAATTGCCCTGAACCTGCTTCTTGGAATGCTTGTGTCGATGCTGGGACTGCCCCTGTATCTGGACACCGTGGGAACCGTGGCAGTTGCGGCCATGGGCGGCTACCTTCCGGGCATTGCGGTAGGATTTGCCACCAACATCATAAAGAGTTTTTCCGATTTTTCATCCCTGTACTACGGCGTGCTCAACGTGCTTATTGCCGCTGCTGCAGCCTACCTTGGACGGCGCGGGTATTTTAAAAAGCTGAGCGGCCTCGTTGCTGCGGTGTTCATTTTTACGTTCATCGGCGGCGGCCTGGGGGCGCTCATTCCGTGGTTCATGGAAAGCCTTTCCTTTGACAGCGAATCAATCAGCGGGGTGCTGTACCAGACCGGGCTGTTCAATCAGTTTACGTCTCATCTGTTTTCCAGCCTGATTCTGGATTTCCCGGACAAGCTGGCAACGCTGCTGCTGGTGCTGCTTATCCTGCATCTTGTGCCCGCGGGCTTCTACCGCTGCGCCGCCTTTACCATGTGGATGCAGAATCCGCTGGATGACGATGAAATGGCAGTGAAGGGCAGGACAAAGGTGAGAGTCCTGTCGCTGCGCATAAAACTGGTGCTGGTGCTGGTGTTCTCGCTCATAACTGTTTCCGCCGCGGGTACCTATATCAGCGTAAAGGTCTATTACAAGACAATCATTGATGAGCATTCAAGCCTTGCCCTGGGAACGGCTTCGTTTGCCGCAAAGGTGATTGACGGCGACCGGGTGAACGAATACCTTGCAAGCGACGGGAATGCAGACGGCTATGCCGAAACAAAGAAACTGCTTGCCGACATCCTGTACAGCGCGGACGAAATTACCTATCTGTACGTGTATAAAATGGAGACTGACGGCTACCGCGTTGTCTTTGACATCGCCACCAATGAAGCCCCGGAGGAGAAAATCGGCGACTTCTTTCCGTACGAGAAAGGGTTTCTTCCGCGGGTTCCGCAGATTCTTGCCGGAGAGGAAGTTGAACCGATTATCACGAATGATTTTTACGGCTACCTGCTGACGGCCATGAAACCCGTGTACGATTCTTCCGGCAACTGCGTCTGCTATGCGATTGCAGATGTTGACATGGAATCGCTTATCTCCAGCCGGCGCAGTTTCCTTGTTGAGATAATTACGGTCTTCATTGATTTCTTCATCCTGCTTTGTGCCTTCCTTATCTGGGGAATTGATTTTCATATCATCTTCCCGGTGCGGGCGGTTACCATGCACATCGATGAATTCTATCATACCAGGGATTCGCAGGATCAGCTGGAAGCGTATGTAAAGGAACTGCGGAACCTTGACATCCATACCGGCGACGAAGTTGAAAAGCTCTTCAAATCCATCTGCCGCATGACGCAGAATCTTGCCGAGCAGACGCGGAGCATCCGGCAGCTGTCGGATTCGACGGCAAAAATGCAGGAAGGCCTTATCATCACCATGGCAAGTATGGTGGAAAACCGTGACTCGGACACCGGTGCCCACATCCAGAAAACGACCGCCTACGTAAAAATCATCGTGGAAGGCCTGAAGGAAAAAGGCTACTACCCGGAAAAAATTACGCCCAAGTTCATGTCCGATGTGGTACGCTCCGCTCCGCTGCATGACGTGGGCAAAATCTGCATTCCCGACGGTGTGCTTAACAGAACGGGAAAGCTTTCGGAAGAAGAATACGAGCTTATGAAAACGCATACCACGGAGGGCAAGAAAATCATTGAGGATGCCATCGGTACCATGGAAGGCGAAAACTACCTGAAGGAAGCAAGGAACATGGCTGCCTACCACCACGAGCGCTGGGACGGGAAAGGCTATCCGGAGCAGCTGCACGGTGAAGTGATACCGCTTTCCGCCCGCATCATGGCGCTTGCGGATGAATTTGACGCGCTTACGTCTCCGCGGATTTACAAACCTGCATATTCGCTGGATAAGGCGCTGTCCATTATCGAAGAAGAAAATGGTTCCCGCTTTGACCCCAAGTGTGTGGAAGCCTTTATGGCCTCCCTGCCAAAGGTCAAGCTGATTCTGAGAAAATACAACCATGAGGTCTAGGGGAGGCTGCCTGTGAGCGAAACGACTGTCACTGCCGCAATGGAAAAAATAACGCAATCCCCTGTCATACTGCTTGGAGCCGTGCTGTTCCTGATGCTTGCCACGGGAATCGTCGTCTGGAGAATCATGCGGCTTACCATAAAAAAGCAGTATGAGGAAATCAGCCAGGCAAAAGACGAGGCGGAGCGGGCAAATGCCGCAAAATCGCGCTTCCTTGCCAATATTTCGCATGAAATCCGCACGCCTATAAACACCATCATGGGCATGAACGAAATGGTGCTGCGCGAAGACGCACGGGGCGTGCCCAAGGGCTATTTCCTTTCCATGATGAATTATTCCCTTGATATCCGGAATGCGTCGGAGTCGCTCCTTTCAATCATCAACGACATTCTGGACATCTCCAAGATTGAATCGGGCAAAATGCATCTTGTGGAGCAGGACTATGACACGCAGGATATGCTGCGCTCCATCGTTTCCATGATTCGGATGCGGAGTACCGAAAAGGAACTCATATTTGATGTTGTCATCGACGAGCTGCTGCCCAGGCGGCTGTTCGGCGACGCCGGAAAAATCAAGCAGATAGTGCTCAACCTGCTTACCAATGCCCTCAAGTACACGGAAAAAGGCGGCTTTGCCCTGCATGTGTCCATGGAAGAACGTGACGATGATACGTGTAAAATCTGTTTTTCGGTGAAGGACACCGGCATCGGCGTAAAAAAGGAAAATCTGGAAAAACTCTTTACGGCCTACGAGCGCTTTGATGAAGTGAAAAACAGCGGCATTCAGGGTACGGGGCTTGGCCTCAACATTTCCCGGAAATTCGCGCAGCTTATGGGCGGAAACCTTACCTGCGAAAGCGTGTACGGCAAAGGTTCCGAATTCATCTTTGTCGTAAGCCAGAAGATTCGGGATGCAAGCCCGGTCGGCATATTCAAGGAACATGACGACGGCATGGTTCACGGGCCGTATGTGCCGCTCTTTGTTGCCCCGGATGCGGATGTCCTTGTGGTTGACGATACGCCCATGAACCTGAACGTGATAAAGGGCCTGCTCAAGCCGACCAGAGTCTATGTTACGACCGCAAAGAGCGGCGCGGAGTGTCTGGAAAAGCTGAAGGAGACAAAATTCAATGTGGTCTTCCTTGATCATCAGATGCCGGTCATGGACGGGCTTGAAACTGTTGCCAGAATCCGCGAGACTGACCCCGACCTTCCGGTGTACGCGCTGACTGCAAACACGACGGTGGACGAGGATTTCTATATATCCAAGGGCTTTAACGGCTACCTGACCAAACCCATCGACAGCCGTGCGCTCGAAACAATCATTCTGGACAATCTTCCGGAACACATCGTCAAGCGGCCTTCACAGGAAGATGCCGTGGAAGACCTGAAGGAAATCCCCGACGAACTGCTCTGGATTCACGAAACCGAAGGTATCAGCACTGCAGATGGCATTAAGAATTCCGGCGGCGTGTCCAACTACATTTTTAGCCTTAACCTCTTCCTTGATACGATTGACGAGAATGCCAAAATCATCAGGGATGCGTACAAAAACCACGACATCAGGCTGTATACAATAAAAGTGCATGCGCTGAAAAGCTCTGCACGGATTATCGGCGCGATGGAACTGTCGGAGCTTGCCGCTGCCATCGAAAATGCCGGGAACAAAGAAGATTTGGACTTCATCGAGGAAAACAATGACAGGCTGCTTGCCGACTATGAAGCGTATAAGGACAAGCTGAGCCGCCTGCACCATGAGCCGGACAACAAGGAGAAGGAGCTGATTTCCGGGAAAAAGCTCCAGGAAGCATACGAGGCGCTTTCGATGGTTGTGCCGCAGATGGATTATAATTCGGTGGAAATGATTTTGAACGGGCTGCACGAGTATGCGCTTCCGCCGGAAGACGATGCGAAAATCAAGGAGCTGTCCGGCATGCTCAAGGCATTTGACTGGGACGGCATGCAGGCCCTTGTCGCTAAGGGAGGACAGTCGGATGATTGAATTTTTACAGGCGCACCAGCTGGACATCATGCTCTTTATCTGCGGAACATGCGGAATCCTTGCGTTCCTTTTGTTCCTGACACGCTTTCTGCCAACGAGCCGCAAGCGCATTCTCATCCTTATGGAACTGATTGCCCTGTTCCTGCTGTGGTTTGACCGGCTGGCATACATCTACGCCGGTGTTCCCGGCCGGACGGAATTCATCATGGTCAGGGTGAGCAACTTTATGGTCTTCTTCCTGACCTCGGCCATTGTCTTTGGCTTTGATTTGTATCTGATAGACTGGCTCCGGAACGAGGGAAAAATTGACCCGCTGCCCCTGCGGCTCAAGCTGGTGGGCTTACTGTCAGTGCTTGGAATGCTGCTTGCCGTTATTTCTGCCTTTTCCGGCCTGTATTACTATTTTGACGAAGCCAACCGCTACCACCGGGGGCAGGGCTTCCTGATTGCCTACATCATTCCGGTGCTCGGCCCGCTCATTCAGTATTCCGTTGTGCGGCAGTACCGGAAGGTCTTCAGCAGGCTGATTTACATTTCCCTGCTGCTGTACATTTTCCTTCCCATAGCATGCGGCATCATTCAGGTGTTTGCCTACGGAGTTTCTCTGGTGAACATGGCCATGGTGCTTGTTTCAATCAGCCTGTACGTGTTCACGTATCTTGACATAAACAATACCGTTGAGCACGCGCACGGCATTGAAATCCGGAACATGAAGAGCGAAAACAAGCGCATTCAGCGGCAGTTCGACCGTACGATCATGGCCTTTGTCACTGAGCTTGAAAAGAAAGAAGGCCGCCCCAAGGGAAGCTTTGTGTTTACTGCGGAATGTGCAAAACGTGTTGCGGCATACAGCGGCAAAAAAGATGAATACTGCGACAAGGCGTATTACACTGCCATATTTGCGGCTGCCGGACTGCCCGCCGTTCCCGGAATGATACTGGACCTTACCGGCACCGAAGCCGGGGAAATGGAGCAGATTGCAAAAATCGCCGTTGACTATGCAGATATGGCGGCCTGCGGCAACGGGCAGGATGCGCTCCCGGCTTATGTGATGCGCGAAGAGTTTGTTAAAGGCGCGGGCGAAAAGTATGATCCCATGTTTGCCGATATAATGGTGCGGCTCATTGATTTGGACAGCACGATCGGCGTGCAGGATGTTCCGGAGACGGAGCTTGTCTGCGATGCATACCGGGAGCATATTTCGCGGGGCATTGAAATCGATGTGCGGGTAAAGAAAATCAGCTTTGAGTGTACTACAAAGGCTGCCGGCGCGGACACGTTCAGCGCACCTTCCATCGTTCTGTTTGATTCCTTTGACCGGCGCGTTCACAGCGATGAAAAAACAATTGCGGAGTTCCACTATCTTGAGTACGGGGAAGTGTGGTTTGACAGCCACATGGTTACCAGTGCTGCCCGGAAGATGGAAGCGACGGTGCTTTCTGGGAAAACGCCCGGTGAATCCGGGAATGCGCGCGTCGGCCGGGCGCTCTACGAGATAACGGCCTTCCGCTTTGAAGACCACATAAAGCTGGTGATGAAGGCCCCGGATTTTGTAAAGGAGATTGTGATTGCGCTGCCCGACAGTACCTCGTCGTCCTATATCGGGCTGACCGGCGAGCACTGCGAAATCCGGAACATCACCGTAAAGACGATGGACCAGGAGGCGCATGCGGGCGACATTCCCCGGATTGTTGGGGAAATCAGCTACATCAATCACATGGAAGCTGACATCAAGAATGTTCAGATTGACAGGACTCGTTCTGCCGCAACGGAAGGAATTCCGCTGGATGACCGCCTGCGAATCGATTTCCATTCCATGAGCCTTCCCATGGCAAGCCTGATCTGGCACTGCCCCTATGTGGTGCTGTATTATTCGGCGGATGGAGCTGTCGGCGGGGAAGATTACCGTGAGTATGCCCTGATAAAGCTGAACGGAGAAAGCAGCGGGGCGGACGAATCTGCCCAGACCCGGTTCAAGCTCAAGAAGAAAGATGACTTCCCCGGCTGGGATGCATGGAAGTCAATCAATAAAAAGGGTTTTGAATACGAAGTGTCGTTCGAAAAGCGGGGCGACAGGATTATTCTGCGGGCGGATAATCTGGGAATCGGCATCGAGAGCGTTACGACTGTTGCCGCGTGCCCGGACACCGTTTATGTTGCCCTTACCGGTGACCAGGTGGCCCTTACGGATATACGAATCCGCTGAACGGGCCGGTGAGGAACGCCTTGGGTTCCCCATTAAACCTGTTCGGAAACTTCAGTTTCAGAACAGGTTACTTTGAAATGCGATGTTCAAAATCGCGCTATTTCAGCGATTTTGAACTCGCCACCTGTTTGGAAACGTAGTTTCCGAACAGGTCTATTGCGCTGCTCAGCTTACGATTTCCCGGATGACCGGCTTGCTTGCCGGGGGCAGGCGGCTGGTAACCAGATACACGACTGCGGAAGACGCAAAGAGCGCAAAGAGCACGGAAAGCGCCCGGACGCCTTCCTGAGCCTGCCCGCTGACCAGTGCCGCCAGCGGTGACGATGCAAAGTAGCCGAGCACGGCGCACGCAAAGGGCACCAGCAGCGAGCAGATGCCTTCCAGCGCCTGTGCCCGCGCAGATGATTCTACCCGCACGACGCTTCCTGCCTTGACCGGAAGATTCAGCGGGTTTTCTACGGAAAAACAGCAGCCCCTTTTGCTGCAGTTTGACGAGCATGCCGAACAGGAGCCTTGCCCCAGCGGTGATACCGCTTCGATGTGCTCTCCGCTCACAGAAACTATCATTGCCTGCCTGTACATGTGCGCTCCTTTGTCAGTGCGAGGGAAGGGAAGCCATCCGCTTTGAGCACTCAATCATGCCGATGGTGTTTCCCATCTCTCCGTATGCATCCCGCAGGTTAAACAGGGAATCGTAGTAGTAGGGATTGATGGTAAGCGCCTGCTCAAATGCTTCGCTTGCACTGCCGTAGTCGGACTGGTTGAAGTACAGCACGCCCAGCGTGTTCCACATGCGGTAGTTCTCTTCGTTCAGCTGAAGGCCTTCCGCCGTGTATTTGAACGCCTCGTTGAAATCGCTCATGGAGTAGCAGATGATGGCGAGTGTTTCCAGCACTTCTTCGTCCACGGGATTTATATAGTATGCCTTTTCCAGTGCTGCCCGGGCGCCGTTCAGGTTCCCGGCATCGCGGTAGGTCAGTCCCAGATTGAACCAGAGAAGATAGTTTTCCTTTTCAATGCTGATAGCACGCTGGAAGCAGGCAATTGCCTCGTCGTAGTCGCCCTTGGAAGCCAGCTCTATCGCCTGATTGTTCAGATTTTCACTTGTCTCAAGCATAATGCGGCACCTCCCTGCCGGAATTGTGCGGGGTACTTTGCATGATGAACCTGCCCCGCCGCAAAAAATTATCCGGCTCTCTCTTTATAGGGAACCTCGAAAAACTTCAGTTTTTCGAGGTAACTTTGAAAATGTGATGTTTTAAGTCGCGCTATTATAGCGACTTAAAACTCGCAGGCATCTCGGAAAAATCACGGAAGTGAGTTTTCCGAGATCCCCTATAGTATAACAGGAATCAGGGAAGTGAACAATGTATTTATGTTCTTTGCCGGAATATTCCCGCTGCTGAAGAGCGCTGCAAAGGCGCTGCAGCCTTCCGTGATGAGCCGGCTGCCCTTTTCCTGCGCTCTGCTGACCGCCCCGCTTTCCGTAAGGAGCGAAACCGCTTTTTCAACGGCGGGGCTGCTGATGCCTTCCTGCCGTGCCTGGGCAAAACAGTCCGTCAGCTGGGCCAGTTCTTTGGAATCCGTGCCGTATTGCTGCGCGAACAGCAGCACGGGCAGCGATTTTTTGCCTTCCACGATGTCGTCGCCCCGCTTTTTGCCGGGGTTGCCGGCCGTCAGGTTGATTACATCGTCGATTATCTGGAAGCCGGCCCCAATCCGCGCGGCAAGCTGCCCTGCTTCCGCTGCCTGTGCTTCCCCGGCACCCGCCGCCAGCATGCCCGTCTTTGCGGCAAGCGAGGCGAGCGTTCCGGTCTTGTGCATGACCATCGTCAGGTACTGTCCCTCCGTCGGAAGGAATGCCGGGGTACGGTGCCACGCAATGTCCATTGCCTGCCCCAGATGGAGCCGCCGCAGCTCCATTGCATAGAGCGCGTAGAGCCGAGCCTTTTGTTCGGCGGGCAAAGAAAGCGTATCGATGCAGACCGGCGCCTGAAAATACAGCCATGAAGCCGCATTGATGGCGGTGTCCGTTCCGTAGGTGATGTAGGCGGCGGGTTCTCCGCGGCGGGTATCTGAATTGTCCTCGATATCATCGTGGATCAGGCTTGCCGTGTGGACAAATTCCACGAGCGGTGCCAGATGGAAGGCGTCCGCAAGCAGCTGCTTTCGTTCCGCGTCACTGAGCTGCGGCCTGTCTGCAAGGCAGGCTTCTGCCGTCAGTACCAGCAGCAGCGGACGCCAGCGTTTGCCGCCCAAATCGACGAGTGCGCGCGTGGGCTGCAGCAGCGGTGCGATGTGCTCCAGCAGCAGATCCTGCGGTTCACTGCCAAAAACATCTGCGACCCAGGCTGCATTGCTTTCAGCAGGAAGGGCGCGCTTGATTTCGCTTTCAATTGTATTTAAATATGATGTAAAAACTTCGTTCATGAGGAGATGCGTCCTGCAGCGGGACTGCTGCGCGCCCTGCGTGCGGCCGGGTACTGCACAGTCCGTGGTTCAGTTGCTGCTTAGCCGTTTACGTGGTCGTGGACAAGCTGGCTTATTTCGTCTGCCATGTTTTCCAGCGACACCTGCTTCTGCACGGCACCCAGCTCAAAGGCAACCTTGGGCATGCCGTAGACAATGGCGGATTTTTCATCCTGACCGAGCGTCCAGGCACCCTGCTTGCGCATTTCTGCAAGCTGGGCAGCACCGTCGCGCCCCATACCGGTCATAATGACGCCGAGTGCGTGGTTCTGGTATATTTTTGCCACCGATTCAAAGAGCACGTCAGCTGACGGACGATGCCCATTGCGCTGGTCTTCCTTTGAAAGGCGGATGACATTGCAGAGCGTTGATTTTTCCACAACGATATGGTAGTCGCCGGGTGCGATGTAAATCTGGCCGGGATGAATCAGGTCGCCGTCTTCTGCTTCCTTTACGTCCAGCGGGCAGATACGCCCCAGACTTGCGGCAAATTCCTTGGTAAAGCCCGCCGGCATGTGCTGCACAACCAGGATGGGACGGGGGAATTTGGGATCAATCTTGGCAAAGACTTCGCGCAGGGCGTTTGGGCCGCCGGTTGAAATGCCGATAGCGACGATTTCGATGGCACCGGGCTGGCGCAGCGGTGTAATGACTTCCGGCTCCTTTTTCTTTGTGGCAGAAAAGAGCGTCGGGCTGTATGCGGGGCGTGCCGAAGCAGAGGAGGGCTTTACCTTGTCAAGAATGCCTTCCTTGACGGCGGCAGTTTCCGCCTGCTTGAGCTTTGCCTGCTGCATGTAGAAGTCGAGCGGGGCGATATCCTTGCCCTGCCTGCGGGCGTAGCGGCCGCCATAAGAGGCGATGCGCTCAATCAAATCCCCTGCTACGGAAGAAATATTGCTTGAAATGGAACCGGACGGCTTGGTGATAAAGTCGCTTGCCCCCAATTCCAAACACTGCATGGTAACCGATGCACCCTTTGTTGCAACGGAGGAAAGCACGATGACCGGGATGTCGATGCCCTGTGACTTGCGTTCTTTCAGGAACTCGATGCCGTTCATTTCCGGCATTTCAATGTCAAGGACGATGATGTCGGGATGCAGGGTAGGAATCTTCTGCAGGCAGAATTTCCCGTTCATGGCAGTGCCCACAACATGCATGCCCTGCGTTGAGTCCACCATACGAGATATAAGATTCCGCATTAACGCGGAGTCGTCGCACACAAGAACCTGAATATCATCCATAGTAAAAAGCCCCTCTCTAAAAATGAACCTGTCCGGAAAACTTGGGGTTCCGAACAGCTCTTCTATATCTCCCCAGTATAGTGCAGGTTCCGTGCCGTTCCACCTGCTTGGTGATTGTACTCAGACTGCTTTCGTAAAGTACCGTGCCTGCTGCGGCTCAGCTTTCTTCCTTCTCGTAGAGACATGCCCATTCGGTCTTGAGGAATTTGAATTTTGTATCCATGCCGAACAGGCTTTCTGAATGCCCGATGAAGAGGTAGGAATGCTTTGCCATTGCGTTCCAGAAGCGGTCGATGGTCGCCTTCTGTGCAGCTTCATCAAAATAGATGAGCACGTTGCGGCAGAACACGATGTCAAGGTTCTTAGAGCCGCTGTCGTTCGCAAGATTATGGTAGTCAAAACGGATTGTTGAGCGGATTTCCGGTTTTACCTGGTATCCGTCGGACGTCTTGGTGAAGAACCTGTCCAGATAGTTCTGCGGAATGCCGGACACCCTGCTGGTGGGATAAAAGCCCTGCCGCCCGACCATCAGCGACTTCAGCGAAATGTCTGAAGCCACAATGTCAAATGAATAGGGGGCGGGCAGCTTGTCCTTGAGCAGCATGGCGATGGTATACGGTTCCTCGCCCGTGGAGCAGCCGGCGCTCCAGATATGGATTTTCTTGTCCAGAGAATTCTTTTTGTTCTCTATGACATGCGGAATGACATAATTGATGAGAGCGTCAAAATGCGGCTGATTGCGGAAGAATCTGGTAAGATTCGTTGTGACGCTGTCCAAAAAGTTCTTGAATTCGTCCTGGTTGCTGGTAATCAGTGCATAATACTGGTCAACATCCGTTATCTGCTTTTCCCTCAGTCGTTCCTTCAGGCGGCTGTCCAAAATGGAACGGTTCGTTTCCGAAAACGTGATTCCACTGGTCTTGTAGATGAGATTGCGAAATTCATTAAACTGTAAATCAGTGAGCAAGTCAGCCATATTCTCTATTATATAGTGCAAATAAAAAATTGTAAATCGATTTTCATCGATATGGCAAAAATTTAAGCGAGGGAATTGGTCCCTCGCTCTCATGTACGAAACTGACGCAGAGGGAAACGGGTTTCCCCGCTCCAGTGGATGTATGTAAGTCCAGATTTCGCCTTACTTGAGGAGAAGCTGAGGATCCATACTCTTGTTGTTCTTGTAGACGGTAAAATGCAGGTGCGGACCGGTACTCTGCCCCGTGCTGCCAACTTCTCCGATTTTTGAGTCCGTAGAGACTTTTTTGCCCTTCACCGTAGTGATTTTGCTCATGTGCCCGTACAGCGTCTTGTAGCCGGAATGATGGGTGATGATGACGTAGTTACCGTACACGTCGCTCCAGCCGGTTGCCGTGACGGTGCCCGCCAGCGCTGCGTAGATGGGGGTGCCGCGCGGACATGCCATGTCCAGACCGCCGTGGAAAGTGCGGCGGGCGGTGTCGAAGGGGCTGGTACGCCAGCCGTAACGGGACGAAATGTAATAGCCCCGGCGGATGGGACGCGTGAACAGGTCGCCGTTGATTTCCTGCTTGGTTGCCCAGTCCATCTCTGCGTCCGGCACAAAAATCGTGCGGCCGGCGGCAAGTTCGTCTGTGGTACCGACATTATTTGCAAGCGCGCATTTCTGCACGTCTACCTTGTATTTTTCTGCGATGGCGCTGACCGTCTCGCCGTCTTTCTTTACGCTGTAAAGGATGCCGGGCATTGAAGGAATCTTAAGGTATTGCCCCGGCTGAATGGAACGGGATGCATGGATGTTGTTCACGCTCAGGATGGTGTCCTGCGTAACGTTGTATGCTTCTGCGATGCGGCTTATCATGTCGCCGGACTTGATGCAATATGCGATGTAGTAGAGCGCGCTGTCACACTGCTGCTCGCTTTCCGCGGCGCCGTCTGCCAGCTGCAGCCCTGCAGGCTCTTCTTCGCTGAGGATATTAACCGTTAACTCCGGCAGACCGGGAGTTTCCAGACCGCCTTGGCCTTTTGTATTGTTGTAATGGATGACGCCGAGCGTCGTCGCCACGACGAAGCCTGCGGCACAGATTACAAAGAGGGAACAAAACAGACCAATTTTTACATATTCCTTCATTCTGTGTTTTCTACTGTAGCATAACTCCGCAAAAAATGCAATTTCTTTCATTTTTTTCTATCCCCTTTTCCCCTTTTTTATTGGATGTCCCCGGAATCAGTATGTTCGCTGGAGGCGCTGTTACCGGCGAAATCCTCTTTTTTATCAAGTCCTATCAGATAGGTTTCGAATGATGTCGTCCTGCAGGCTTCCGGCTTGAAGCCTTTTGCGGTATTGAAAATGGCGCGCATCTTGAGGAGTTCTTTCTGCTGGTCGCCGTTCTGGAAGATTTTTACGCAAAAATTGCCGCTTTTTTTAAGCATTTTTTCAGCATACCAGATGGCCATCTCTACGAGCGCGCGGGAACGTGCCGTGTCTACCGTGCGGTTGCCGGTGGTGAGCGGTGCGGCGTCGCAGACCACAAGGTCATAGGGGCCGTTCGCTGTAATCTGTTCGCGTATCTGGGCATCCAGCAGGTCGCCCTGGAAGAAAAGGAGATTGCTGCCCTTCACCGATTTGTCCAGCGGGTTCAAGTCAACGGAGACCACTTTTCCGCTGCCGTCTAGCTGGCGAAGCAGCCATGTCGTCCAGCTGCCCGGGGCCGAGCCAAGGTCAAGGACGCGATAATTTTTCTTGAGCATGCCGAATTTCTTGTCAATCTCCTGCAGCTTGTAGACACTGCGGGCAGGATAGCCTTCCTTGAAGGCTTTCTGTGACCAGAAATCAGGTTTTGCGTAGCTGTTCGTTTTAGACGGCATACTTCTATTGTCGGTAAAGAGCAGCCGGAATTTTACGGCATTTCATCTGCCGCAGGAGATTTTTCGGCAGGGGCGGGCCGCCCCTGACTTCACGGTTTTTGGGAACGTTTTATGAATAAATCAAGGTTTGCGCCGATACAGATAGCGATGTAGCTGGAGATGATTACGGCGGTGGCGGCGTTCAGACAGAACGAAAGGATGCCCCCGGCACGCCCGTAGAAGATGACGTGGACTGCCACCAGCGCAAGCGTGAGCACTATGCCGGTGATAAGCCAGGGCAGGAGCGTCACGCTGTGCTCCTTGCCGGACGGTTCGATGCGCTGCAGCACCGTGGAGATGGCATTGTCTTCCAGCGGCGACGGGGATGCCAGCTGCCGTGATGAAAGCCGTTCCGCGCGGGACAGCATGCGTACCTCCGCGCGGCAGCGGGGACAGCCCAGCAGGTGGAGCGTTACGTGCAGCGGCACATGCTGCCCCTTGTCCAGCGAAAGGTATTCTTCCATATAATGGTCACAATTTTTGTTCACGGCAGCCTCCTAGACGAATTCGCTGAGTTTCCGGCGCAGGATTTTCTTTGCGCGGAAAATGTGGGATTTTATGGTGTTCAGCGGCATGTCCGTGACGGCGGCAATTTCGTCATAGGACATATCGTGGAAAAAATAGAAGTCCAGGCAGGCCGCGTACTGTTCCGGCAGCTCGCGCAGTGCTTCCTTGATGGCCTCGGCAGTCAGGCGGCGGATTTCGTTCTCTTCCGGGGTTCTTCCGGGCGAAGGCAGCAGCGTTTCGTCGGCAATGCTGTCGTAGGTCTTGCTGCGTGCCTTGATGTTGATGGCCATGTTGTAGGCAATCCGCGTGAGCCAGGTGGAAAAGCGGCTTTCTCCGCGGAAGGATGTCAGGCTGGTGTATGCTTTGAGGAAGACATCCTGCACAAAGTCTTCCGTGTCCGTGTGGTTGTGGAAAAAACTCATGCCGACGGCTTCGACACGGTTCTGGTAGAGCGACATGAGTTTTGCGAATGCGCCTGCATCCCCCGCAATGCTTTCCTTTACCAGCACGGCGTCGCGCCGCTGCTGCAGGGCATTTTCTATGCTGCGGGCAATACCTGCGGCAGGGTTATTTTTCATCGGCGGGGCAGCTGCACGAGAAGATGAGGAATGCCACCCCCGCCGCGAGCGGAATCAGTCCGCTGAGCATTCCCCACGACAGGCCTTCCAGCAGAAAGAACATGACGGCAAGCACCAGCCCGATGCCTGCAAGGCACAGCCCTGTAAGCAGGGTGAACGCCTTTGCATTGAATTTCTGGGGGGTGTACGTTCCCTTCAGGATGCGGAGCTTGGTTTCGTGATGGCGCCAGAGCGTTACAAAGAAGATGAGCACCGCCGCCAGAAAAATGCTGACGACCGGGATGATTGCTATGATGACCTGTGCTGCAGGGGTCAGGGATTGTGTTTCCATACAGTAAACCTCGTTGCGTGTGCCGGTATGCCGGCCTATTGTCAGACACCGGTGCGGCGGAAAAGTTGCAGGTACCGGCAGTCCGAACCGCCTGGGTTACTCAAAGAAAAGATACTGGTCAAAGTAGACGTTCTTTATCTTGCCGAGCACCAGCTGCTCGTTGATGAGCGAACACAGTTCTTCTTTGACGTTCCGTTCGCCCTTGGCAAGCAGTTCCTTTTCTGTATATCCGCTGAAATAATTCATGATTATGGATTTTTCCTGCCGGTTCTTCTGCGCCAGTTCCTCAAAGAGCGCGGTGTCGCCCGACTGGTAGGAGAACCAGGGCGAAACAACCAGTAGTATGCCGCCTGCTTCGCCTTCTTCTGCCTTTGTGACCGTGCGGATTTGCCCCAGCTCGGTGTAGGCGTCAAGTTTCTGGTCGGATTTGCTGCTGCTGCTCATCACCTTCTGGGGTGACGGGTCGGCGCGGCGGTACTGGGTTCCCTGCCGGTTCTTTCCGTTCACAAGTCCCACTGCCGTCCCGCAGACGAGGATGACGACAAGCGCCAGCAGCAGGGCAAGGAGCACCCTGTTCAGTATGACGGGCCCGCGTCCGTACTGGAAATCAGCATTGGTGTAGTTGTACATACCGTTACTTTACCAGATAAGGGGCAAGTAATGCAAGCGTCCGCGTACTTGCGGTACCATCCTCGTTGAAGCTTCCGGGAATGCGCGCCTTCAGCTCTACGGCATCCTCCGTCCATGCTTCCGCGGTGATGGTGCCGTTCCTGCGGGCAAGCTCCACCAGGCTGCTCTGTGCAAGCGGCACACGGTAGAACCGTTCCGCGCCCAGCAGCGCCTCTGTGATTGCCGCAAGCAGTTCGGGGAATCCGGCATGCGTGTGCGCGCTCACGTAGAGTGCGCCGGGGAACCAGGCATCCAGCTGCGAGCGGAGCACCTCGTTGCCTTCGGTTTTGTCTGCCTTGTTCAGCAGCACAATCCGCTGGATTTTGTCCGCGTGGATTTCTTCCAGAACCTTGAGCACCTGCTGGTACTGTGCGTGGCATTCCGGGTCGCTGGCGTCCACGGTGACCAGCAGCAAATCAGCGAGCGCGGCTTCCTCCAGCGTGGAGCGGAATGCGTCGATGAGCGTGTGCGGCAGGTTCGAGATAAAGCCGACGGTATCCGTCAGGAGCACCGAGGAGCCTTCCGCCAGCGCGAGCTTGCGCGTGGTGGGGTCCAGCGTGGCAAAAAGCTTGTCTTCCACAAAAACGCCGGCTCCGGTCAGCGCGTTGAGCAGGCTGGATTTTCCGGCGTTCGTGTAGCCGACGAGTGCGCAGCTGGAAGATGCGGTGCGTTCCCGCTGCTTGCGCTGGGTGCGCCGGTTCGTGTCAACCTGGGCGAGCTCCCGCTTAAGCTGCACGATTTTGTCTTCAATCTGGCGGCGGTCAAGCTCCAGCTTGGTTTCGCCGCTGCCCTTGGTGCCGTATGAACCGCCGCGCTGGCGTGCCATGTCCCCGTAGGAATGGCTCAGGCGGGGCAGCGAATACGTGAGGCGCGCCAGTTCCACCTGCAGTGCGGCTTCACGCGTCTGGGCGCGCTGGGCGAATATGCGGATGATGAGTTCGTTTCGGTCAAACACGGGAATGCCGGTCAGTTTTTCCCAGTTGCGCTGCTTGGACGGGTCGATTTCCCAGTCGAAGATAATGCAGTCCGCGGCCAGATCCTTTGCCTGTCCCGCGATTTCCTGTGCCTTGCCCGTGCCGATACCGTAAGCCGGGGTCGGTTCAATCCTGTTCAGCACAATGCTTCCTGCGCATTCCAGGCCGAGCGTCTGGGCAAGCCCCTGCAGCTCTTTAGGTTCAGCGCTGTCGCCGCCCTGTTTCCGCAGGGACGGCGCCCCGATGAGCAGGCAGCGGACTTTTCTTTCTTCTTCTGCTTTGACTTCTACCATAAAATGCTTTGTGAGGGCGGCGGGGCGCCGGGTTTTCAGGCCGCGGCTTCCGGTTTCAGGCCGGGAACGATGAATTCAGCGGGAATGCGGGAAGGACGCCCGTCTTTTACGGATGCCCATGTTACGTCGGCTTCTGCGCAGACGGTACCGTCTTCCTTGCGGATAATCTGGTGCATGGTGCCGCTCACCGAGCCAAGCTTAACCGAGGTTGTATCGATGTGCAGCAGGTCGTCCAGTACGGCAGATGCCTTGTAGTAGATGTCCACGTGGGTTACATAGAGGTAAAAACCCGCGTCCACCAGTGCATTGTAGCGGAAGCCGATCTGCCGCAGAAAATCCATGCGGGCGTACTCCAGGTAATTGAGGTACACCGCATTGTTCACGTGGCGGTAGCTGTCGCACTCATAGGGGCGGACGGTGAAGCTTGTCGTGCAGGTCATCAGGAATCCTTTATGGCGATGTCGAAGTTCTGCAGCAGCGACACAAAGGCGAAAATCTGCTTGTAGACATCCACGCATTTCTGCTTCAGCTTGCCTTCAGCATGGTTGTTCAGATCCGTCCAGTTGATGATAATCTTGTTGGGCTGCTGCTTCATGAAGTCTTCCAGCAGCATTTTCAGGTTGCGGGCATAGTTGACCATCTGCGTACGGGCAGAGATAAGCAGCTGTGCGGCTTCGTTGTTTGCGTCGTTGAGCACGATGGTACAGATGTTCCGCGATTCCTTGTCCCTGTCCACGCGCGGCAGGATAGACTTGAACTTGTTGCCGAATTCGCCGCTTTCGGAGCATTTTTCGTCAAAGGCGCTTATCTGCTTGGTAATTTCCATCAGGGCGTGGAAAGCTTCGCTCATCGGCTGGGAAAGCGTCTGTGCGGACCATTCGCCGCGCACCAGAAGGATGTCGGAAAGCTCGCGCAGGTCTTTCTTTACGTAGTCAAGCAGGAACTGGCGCAGGTAGCTGAGCGGGTCGCAGTACGTGTAGCCGGTGAAATTCTTGCGGGTTAAGATTTCGCTGCTGGAGTCATTGTAGTTTTTCATCGGCTCGATGACGGTGCCTTCACCGAAAATCTGGGACAGCAGCCCGTCAACCTTGCCGGCCGTCTGCTTGGCTTTCAGGTCTTCAAGCGTTTCTTCCGCCGTGTGCCGCGTCTGGGAGATGAAGTCATCCATAATGTGATGCTCCTCGCCCTTGATGTTTTCCTTGTAGGCGGGATTCTCTGTGATAAGCTGGATGACCATCTCAAGAATATGCTGTTCGCGCACCATCTTCAGGCGCGCAAGGATTTTCTTCCATATATTCAGTGAAATCGGTTCCACGCCCTTTACGGCCTTGAGCAGCTTAAAGACGCTTTCCCAGTCGGCGTCCTGCGGCAGCGCCCATGCAACGGCAATGAAATTCTTAAGGTCTTCCGTAACGTAGGTGCCGTTGATGGACTGAAAGTGCGGCGGCGCGTCAAAACTGCGCTCGTGCAGCGTGTTGTCGAATTTTTTGAGCAGGAAATAGAAGTCGTACTGGCAGAAATTCTGCAGCAGCAGCAGGTTCGTGTAGAGCGCGTCCGTCTGCGTGATTTTTTCGCTGGTGAACTCAGCGTTAAAGCTTTCCAGCATGCCGTTCACCTGCTGTACAACCTGCGGCAGCGGAGTGCTGCGTGCCAGCGCCGTGATTGCTTCTTCCGTCAGGCTGTCCTGCAGCGTGCGCTGATTTTCGCTCAGACCGTCTTCAATAACAATCCGCTTGAGGACATTCGGGTTCGTGTTTGCGAACATAAGCTGCGCAGGCGACACCGCCTTGTAGATCTCGTAGAAAAATTTTGCAAGCGAAGCGTCCGCCTCATGGGAGTTATATCTATAGAAGTGAAATTTAGTCTTTGAGAGGTTTTTAGCTGTCTTCCTGAGCATCTTCCTCTTGACGGCATCTGCATCGCCGCCGCCAAGGATGGATGAAATAAGCGTTTGAAAGAAATTTCCCGTAGCCATACAGTCTACTATACAAAATAAGCGAAATATAGTCAATGTAACGAAAAAATCAACCACGGAAATCAATTTTTGAAGTAAATTTAAAAAAGCAGGGTTTCCAAGGGGCGCAGCCCCGACAACGCCGAGGCGTTGTCTTGAGCGTACCGGTGAAGGGTGGGGGGGTAGGGGAGGGAAGCCCCTCGCTTCGGAAGTAGGCAGATTTTTTAACGTTAAAAAATCTGCCCTCCCCTAACTACATGGGGCGCGGGGACATTCCTCGCAAAAATTGATTTCCGTGTCAAGCGGCTTTCGTCTCTTGACCTGCCGGAATTGCACAGCTATTCAGGTTGGGCAGGTGGTATCAGCCACTTGCCCGGTGAGCTAAGTTCTCAGCGGCCAGTGAGCTGGCTTCTCACCTACCGCTGAGCTGTCTTCTCACTGACCGCTGAGCTGCCTCCTCACCGGTCTTTCCTGTGCTTCCCCCAATGCATGGGGATGGCGCGGGAAAAACAAGGAAACTTTGAGGAAACCCCAGGTTTCTAATTGAAATTTTCCCGCAGGCTGTTATACTATTATGATAGCAGCATAAAGTGGGGGCGTGTTTTTTGCCCCAAAGGAGTCCGGTATGCAGAAAAAGCCTGTTTTTTATAGATCCCCAAATGCCCGCGGAGGGCTGACAGCTGCCCTGCTGCTTGCGGCCGGGCTTTTATTCTGCGCACCGGCGCTGCTTTCTTCCTGCGCGAACGCAGTGAACAGCCGCGGCGGGCCGGTGGACGGGAGCGGTTCTTCCGGCGGCGGCAGTGCTTCCGGCAGTAATAGTACTACTAGAAATGGTAGGGGGGGGCTGGCGCCGGCAGTACGGCACCCGGTGAGATTACCGGTGCTGACTCGTCCCGCTACACCGTCGGCGAGCGCATAGACTACGCCGCACAGACCGGTACCTCAGTTTCTTCAAGCACCGGCGCAGGGTACATTACCGTTACGCCGCCGCAGAATCCCCTTCCATATAAAGACCCCTACACGGCAGACGGCTCCGGCACGCAGCCCTCGTGGACGGAATACCGCGTGACCGTCACCGTGGGCGGCACGCCGTTTTCATTTACCTTTGCGGCGGGCAGCACGGAGGCAAAAGTCATAGACAACGTGCCAACCGGCACGACGCTTTCCGCGGAGTCCGAAATGGATTTGAGTGACGGCGCATGGGGTACCAATGGCGCGGGCACCCCGCTCTGTGCCGTAGCAGCACCCGCCGTCATTCAAAGCGGCGACAACACCATCACCATGTACGCGCGCTACCCGCTGGTCTGCCGGATGTCCAGCGATGCTGCGGGGCAGGGCGCGGCAATCACCGGCACGGCACCCGCATACTACACCAACGGCAGCCCCACGCCGCTTCCTTCCGCGACGGAATCCTACGAGGCCGACGGCACGACCATGCGCTTTGCAGGCTGGGCGCTCAGCGACGGCGGCACGCCCGTCATCAGCGGCAGCGTTCCCAGCACGGGCGTTTACAAGGGAAAGCTGACGCTCTGGGCAAGCTACAGCGAATGTACCGTGAGCATCAGCACAGGAGCAGCGGGCACCGACCCGATACTGGCAGAAGACGACACGCTTGCCCTCACCGCAGTGCCAGCGGGTTTCCCGTCCGCGCCCGCATATACCTGGAGCATCGAAAGCCCCGCCGCCGACGCGCCGGTTACCGTGAGCGCGTCCGGCGTGGTAAGCCCGGTGCCGGGAAAATCCGGCTCCGCAACCGTAAAAGTAACAGCCACCTGCGGCGCACTCACCGCAACTGCCACGCAGAACGTAAGCGTTGCCGCGCTCAGCGTGACCGGCGCTGCGGCTGTGGAGGCAATGCGCCTTGCCGACGGCTCAAAATCAATCAGTGCCAGTGTGAGCGGCTACACCGGCACCGTGGAATATGCATGGTCAAGCAGCAGCACTGCCGTTGCCACCGTGAGCCCCGCGAATACGGCAGCCGTAACCGTTGCGCCGCTTGAGGGCGGTATCACGACGCTTTCCGTGACGGCAACGCTCAAGGACGGCTCCGGCAACGTTGTCAAGGTTATCGAAAAGACCATTGAGTCAGCCGTGCTTGAGGTTGTGCTGGGCGGAAGCGGACTTCCTTCCGGTGCCACCGACCCGATTGTGCTCACCGCCGGTTCTACGGAGACGGCGGCGCTTACCGCAGCATTGCGCGGCATCTCAAGCGGCGTGACCTATGCATGGTCAAGCAGCAACAACAGCGTGTTCACGGTAAGCCCGGAAAATACGTCCGGCACCACCGTCACGCCGGTTGCGGCGGGCAGCGACAGTGTAACCGCAACGCTGACCTACAGGGGCGTGGCCGTAAGCGCAAGCAGGAACGTGAGCGTGGCGGGAATTGTATTCACGACATTCCCCACGTCCTTCGCGATGGGCGGAGCTACCAGCAGCTGTTCACTTGCAGCAGAGGTACAGGGCTTCAGCGGTACGGTTACCTGGGGCACGTGGACTTCGGGAACGGCGGCCGTCGCGACTGTTACCGGGCAGACCGACAGCGGCACAAGCTCGTCGGTAACCCTGAATGCACTGAGGGGCGGCAAGACCAGGATTACCGTGACCGCAACCGCCGGCGGCGTGACGCTCAGTGCCGAGAAGGATATCTGCGTGCTGCAGCTGTCGCTTGCCTGTGGAGACAGCTCGTTTACGCCGCCGTCCGGCCTGACCGACACCAGCTACAAGCTCACGCTGATAAAAGGCGACCCGGTGGCAACCAGCATCACCGCAAATCTCGTCGGGCTTCCGGCAGCCGGCGTCAGCTATACCTGGACGCCCGCGACGAGCACAAAGATGGATATGACGACGAGCGGCACCGGCAATAAGACCGTCCGGCTCGCCCCGGTGGCGGCGGGCAATGAGACCGTCAGCGTCCAGGCAACCTACGACGGCGAGAGCATCACCCGGAGCGTGGACGTCTCCGTTGTGGGCATTACGCTGACAGGCAGCAGCACGCATGAATTCAACAGCGACCCGACAGGACCGGCGACGGCCAATCAGATTACGCTGTCGGCAACTCTGGAAAATATAGAACTGGCCGCCCTGACCAGCAGCGGCATCGGGTTTAGCTCGAGCGACACGAGCATCGCAACGCTCACACCCGATACCGCTACGTCGACTGGCCGTGATGTTGACGTCACTGCGCTCAAGGGCGGCAAGGTCACCGTCACCGTCACTGCGGCGCTCGGCTCAACCGGCAAGGTGTTCAGCGCCAAAAAGGACATCACGATAATCAGGCTGCTCGTCACCGACGGAAGCGGCACCGCTGTGCCCGACCCTGCGGACGGCAACGTAAGCCTTGCGGCCGGCCCGGTAACGCTGACGGCGGAACTTGAGGGGCTGACGACGGGTGTAAGCTACGCATGGGAATGCACCCCGGCAAGCGGCTCGAATATCTCCATCAGCTCGACGTCCGGTCCGACGACCACGGTCAGCGGCTCCGTGGGCACCGCCAGCGGCACCGTGACGGCGAGCTACGGCGGCAGCGATTACACCAAGAATATAGGCTTTGACGTAATATATACCGTTGCCTACACGAATTTAAATTCCTTAAAATCGTTACTCAGTAGCATAACGGGAACAGATGCAGCACATCCTGCAAAGGTCAATATAACCGGACTGACTGCAGTCGGCTTGACGGACATCAAGACTGCCTTGACGGCCTGCTCGTCCGTGTTCGTTGACCTGTCGGCGACGACGCTGCCGGACGGAATCACCTCCATGTACAGAGGCTTCAAGGACTGCACAAACCTGGTGGTTTCACCGGTGATACCCGCCAATGTCACCGACATGTACGACTGCTTCCGCGGCTGCATAAACCTGACGACGGCACCGGCGATACCTGACAACGTCACACGCATGTACTACTGCTTCGCCGGCTGCACGAGCCTGACGACGGCACCGGTGATACCGGACTCCGTCACAGACATGGGCGACTGCTTCGCCGGCTGCACGAGCCTGACGGACCTGTCGGGCCTGACGATACCCGCCTCCGTCACAAGCATGAACAGCTGCTTCTACAACTGCGAAAGCCTGACGACGGCACCGGCGATACCGGACTCCGTCACAGAGATGGACTGCTGCTTCCACGGCTGCAAAAGCCTGACGACGGCACCGGTGATACCTGCCGGCATCACAAACATGTACGACTGCTTCGACGACTGCACGAGCCTGACGACGGCACCGGTGATACCGGACTCCGTCACAAGCATGAACTGCTGCTTCTACAAGTGCACAAACCTGACGACGGCACCGGCGATACCGGACTCCGTCACACGCATGGCCAGCTGCTTCTACAACTGCGAAAGCCTGACGACGGCACCGGTGATACCGGACTCCGTCACAGAGATGGACGGCTGCTTCTCCGGATGCACGAGCCTGAGCGGCACGGTTACCATCAACGCAAGCATCACCGATGCCGTATACTGGAGGGATGCGTTCAAGAACGTCGATGCAAGCAAGATAACGAAGATATACGTCCCTGATGCAGAAACAAAGGCTGCGCTCCTGCAAAAGAACACCCAGTTCTCTGATGCACAAGTTGAGTGGCCGGTTCCGTAATCCCGCCCGCCATATTTCGGCAGCCCCGTGTTCGCGTTGCGAACACAACGAGTTTGTGCTATGCACAAACTCGCGAAATAATATATTTATACCGTTACCGGCTCCGTTTCCAGCGCCTGTATGTCCTCAATGGATAGCCCGGTATACTGAGCAACTTTCTCCACCGGCAAGCCGTCCCCCGGCGGGGACAGTTCCATGCGGTTCCAAACATGCATTGGGTTAGCCCCCGCCGTGTGATGCTGGAAATGCATGGGGGCGGCAGCCGCTGTGTATGGGGTGCACATGCATGGGGGGAGCAGGCGCCGTGGGGTGGAAACAACATAAAAATGCGCGGAATCGGAAAATCGAACGGCACCGTCAATGCATGGGACAGATACCATGCCCGCGAGTTTCTGCCACGCAGAAACGTTTCTGCCACGCAGAAACTCGTTGATTTCCCGCAGGGAAGTCGGAGCGCATTTTGTTGTATACTGAACCCAAAATGCAGGGGGTAACTGTCGCCGTGTACGGGACTGCTACGGTGCTGTCCTGCTTGTCAGCCCTGCGCCGCCAGTTGTTCCACTTCCGCAAGGCTCAGCCCCACCGCCTGGGCTATCTGCTCAAGGCTTCCCAAGTTCATAGCAAGCATGTTGCGCGCATCTTCGCGGGCTTTTTCCGAGATACCTTCTGTCCTCCCGATGGCAATGCCTTCGTTCCGGCCTTCGATGCGGCCTTCTTCGCGCACGTCGTGGTCGTGCAGGCTCCAGGACAGGTAAGTCTTTTTCATTCCCTCTATTTGCTTCTTTGCTTCAACCATTTTGTTCAGCCTCCTCGTGAAATCTGACTCTGCCGTGCCGGTCTGCACGTACTTCAGGAACGCGGTCAAGTGGCTTACGCCCCTTGCCCTGCCGGAATCGCTGCGCAATTCCGGCAAGTCTATGAATGATGTGAAGCTGCCTTAGCCCTGCGCCGCCAGTTCTTCCACCTCCGCAAGGCTCAGCCCCACCGCCTGGGCTATCTGCTCAAGGCTTCCCAAGTTCATAGCAAGCATGTTGCGCGCAGCTTCGCGGGCTTTTTCCGAGATACCTTCCGTCCTCCCGATGGCGATGCCTTCGTTCCGGCCCTCTATGCGGCCTTCTTCGCGCACGTCGTGGTCGTGCAGGCTCCAGGACAGGTAGGCCTTTTTCATTCCTTCTATCTGCTTCTTTGCTTCTACCATTTCTTCCAGCCTCCTTGTGAAATCTGTCTCTGCAGTGCCGGTCTGTATGTATTTCAGGAATGCCCGCAGTTTCGGGTTCTTAACTTGCCCGAACGCTTCGCAGTTGAAGACCTGCACCAGCGCGCCGTCGTTTATCTTCACGGCGGAATCCTGCAGGCATGTCCTTTTTACAGTATACCATGGAATCCCTTTTTTGAAAGGGTCAAAGCGGCAGAGAAAAATGATGATGCTGTCCTTGAGCTTGCTGTATGGCTCGCCTTTCAAAAGCGAATCCGTGTCCATCATGCCCTGGTAGTAGCGGGTACGGCGGCCCAGGTCCTGAAAGTCGCGGTTCTGGATTTCCACATCGTAGATACGGCTGCCGTCCTGCACGTAGACATCCAGCCTGATGCCGTGTGAGGTATAGAAGGGGTCTGCGCTGTACTGCGGCTCTGCGTATTCGATACGGTCAATCTTTATGCCGAGCATGCATTCCAGTGCCTCGCGGCAGATGGCCTTGTCCTGCATGACCACGCCGAACATAAAATCATCATGAAAGGTTAATTCTTCGAAAGGTTTGATTCGTTGTGTGTTATGTCCCATACCCTATAGATAGCCGAGAAATTTCATTTTTCGCAGTTTTTTGGGAAAAAATGAGAAAAACTTGATTTTTTTTGTTACGGCCGGGTGCTGTCCCCCTGCATAATACCTGCCGTACATGCATGGGAGGTAACATCCGCAATCCCTGCGGGCTTCTGTAGGAATGCCGCGGGTGCTGTCCCCCTGCATACACCTGCCGCCTGTGCATAGAATGCAGCCCTCCGCCCTTGTTTTTGGGATTCACGGTGTTATATCTATTATATAGGAGGAAAGCTTTGCAGAAGCCCGCGGGCTTGCGGCGGGGAGCTGAGCGAAGGCTTTCTCTATCACAGCGGGAGCCTTTATATTGACGATGTTGCGTGGTGGTCGGAAAGCAGCGGCGGCAAAACCCACGATGTCATGAAGAAGCTCTGCAATGAGCTGGACATCTACGACATGAACGGTAACGTTGAAGAATGGTGCTGGGACTGGTACGAGCCGTACCCGGACGAAGATACTGAACTTGATCCCACGGGCCCTGCGGACGGATACCGGCGGATTACGCGCGGCGGTGCCTACAACACCGAGGATCTGATGAACTGTACCATCTTTGTCCGCGGCGGCTATGAGCCTGAGCTGAAGCAGTCCAACATCGGTTTCCGCGTGGTGCGTTCAGGTCCGCGCGGCTGAAGCTGCGGGCAGTGCGGGGGCAGCCGCAGTGCCCGTTTAGTCCCGGTAAAAATTGTAGAGAATCAGCTCCGGGTGGTACTCAAAATGCATGTTGTCCCAGATTGCCCATTTGCCGCCCCAGATAAAGCCTTCTTCCTCGAATGCGCTGATGACGGCGGCCGGGGGCATCCAGCGCCTGCTCAGCGGGATAAGCATCCATGTATTGGGGTACTTGTCCCGCGCCCAGTCCCAGAAAATCTGCTTTCCGCCCTGGTTTTTGGGCAGAATGTCGATGGCGGTGCCCAGGCTGTGGAATGAGCGGCGGTTCGTACCGTTGATGATGCGCCAGTAGTAGGCATCCGTGGTTTTTATGCCGTCCACAAAGGCCTTTACATCCTTATCCCCTGCTGCCAGCGCAAGAATTTTCTTTTCCACGGCGGCAAGCGGTTCCCTGATGCGCTCATGCACGTTCATCCGTCTGCCCAGAAAAGAAATCCGCACGATGCGCTGTTCCGTGCTGGCGCGGGAGGACGTTCCGTAGAGCGCATCAAAGAAGAACATGGGGGTGCCCGCCCCGTCACGGCGGCTTTCCGCGGAACTGTATTCGCGGATGGCGGCCTGCTCTTCCTCGGTAAAGCCTGCGGGGTCGGGCAGTTCCCTGGGGTACGTGTAGAACAGCGGGCCGTAGCTGTCCTTGTGCTGCAGTTCCGCTTCCGGCAGCATGCGTCCGTCTGCCCAGAAGAATGATTCCACGCGGGTGCTGCCGTCCGTTCCGCCGGGGATGAGCACCGTGATTTTCCAGTCGTCCCTGCTGCGGTCGTAGCTGCGCTCAAAGCCTATGTCCGGGTAAGCCTTGCGCAGGTACTGGAGGTTTCCTATGCCTGTACCGATGCCGTGCGCCCATACCGGGACGGCTGCCAGGAGTAAAAGCAGGAGGAAGCGCGGAACTTTTTGAAACTGCATGCCTTATTCTAGCATATCTGTGCCGCCTTGTGCAGCCCCATGCATGGAGTCATATCACCGCAGGGGCTGACATAAAAATGCGCTCCCAGTGAAAAACCGCCCGGCACCGTTTAGGCAACGTAATCCGTTGCCCTGTATCGCTGCGCGCTACAAAGACGGCGCCGTTCAGTTTTTCACTTCCGCGCATTTTTGTCTTTTGCAGCCCCATGCCGTTACTCTGGCGCTATCGGAAAATCTGTGTTATACTAGATGAGGGAGTTTCAAAAGTCGGACGAGTTTTGAAACTCCTTCCAAATTTACCTCAAAAACCGCAATGAAACGGCATATATGCCAGCGGTTTTTGAAAGCCAGTTTCAAAAGTAACAGACTTTTGAAACTGGCTCTAGATCTGTTTGGAAAACTGACGTTTCTGAAAAGCGCTATTGGAAGGGCGGGGCGGGTTCCCTGCGTCCGGAGGATTCCTCATGAAAAAGCTTGTTTTGCTCCTGTGTTCTCTCATCTTGTCTGCTCTGCCCCTCTTTTCTCAGACGGTGCTTCCCCTGGATACCACATTCCAGAGCGATTTTGTGCACACCAACTGGACTACGTCCGACGGCCTTCCCGGCATGACCATCACCACCCTTATCCAGGACAGAACCGGCTACCTGTGGATTGGCACCTACGACGGCCTTGTCCGCTTTGACGGCCTTGAGTTCACCGTTTACAACCGCACGGTTGACGACAAATACGATTTTGCCTCCGCCCGTTCCCTGCTGCAGGATACTGCCGGAAACATCTGGGTTGGCCACAACGACGAGGGCCTCAGCTGCCTGCACCCCGACGGCACGGTGATCAAGTACACCATGATTGACGGGCTTCCGAACAATAAAGTGAACGCCCTCTGCGAAGACGAGGAACACAACATCTGGGTGGGCACGGCATCGGGCATCTGCTACATTACACCCTGGCAGCGGATTGTCGTTCCTTCCTGCTTTGCGGATATCGGGCAGGAAAACCTGCTGGTGCGCGAGCTGTACTGCGACACCGCCGGGCGCGTGTGGGCAATCACCGGGCAGGAAAACGACCTCTTTGTCTGCACCGGCAGCAGGTCGGTGGAACGCTTTGCGGGCTTCAGGAAACTGCCGGGAGCTGCCGTGTACACCATGATGCAGGACAAGGCCGGGGCATTCTGGTTCGGCTGCAACCCCTACTATATGGTCAGGGTAAAGGACGGCGAAGAAACCGTCTATAACATACATCACGAAGGAATGAACGCAAGTTCGGTGAACGGCATCATGCAGGACAGGGACGGCAACTTGTGGATCAGTTCCGACTTTGGCATTACCGTGCTGCACGGCGGCATGATGACCTGCTGGGACAGCCGCGACGGGCTGGTAGACAATGCCACGACTAGAATCATCGAAGACACCGAGGGAAACATCTGGGCGGGCTTTAACCGCGGCGGCCTGCAGAAGATGAGCCTGGGCAAGTTCCGCACCGTTTCGCTGCCGGTCAGCGTAAACGCCATCTGCGAGGACACGGGGCGCGGCGTTACCTGGCTGGCTACAGACGGCGGCGTGTACTGCTACAAGGACAACCGCTTTCTGGAAAATGCAGTCACCCGTTTCTTTAAGGGCATGCGCGTGCGCCACGTGGGGCTGACCGCAGACGGCGAGCTGCTCGTCTCTTCCTATTCCGACAAGCCGCAGGTACGGGTTGCGGCGGGCAGCATGGATGTCTTTACCGTCTGGACGGAGAAGGACGGGCTTTCTGGCTCCAAGGGCCGCATTGCCATAAAGACCAGCGCCGGGGACTACTACGTGGGCACTCCCACCGGGCTGAACATCGTGCACCACGAAGACGGCCACATTTCAACCCTTACCAGGGCGGACGGCTTTGTAAACCATTACGTGATGTGGATTTTCGAGGACAGGCAGCAGCAGGTTTGGGTGGGCACCAACGGCGGCGGCGTCTACGTGCTGCAGGACGAAAAAATCGTGCGGCACTACTCCACGGAAAACGGGCTTTCCGGAAACGTCATCTTCAAGATTCTGGAGAACGACGGCAGCATCTGGATTGGAACGGGCACGGGACTTTCCTGTTATGTGGAAGAAACCGATTCCTTTGTCAACTTTAATTCGCGGACGGGACTGGGCACGGACAGCGTGTTCCAGATGATATGCGATTATTCGCAGACGGTGTGGATGACGTCGAACCGCGGCATTTTCTCTGCCCCGCTTTCCGAGCTGCAGGACGTGGTGGAAGGCAAGCGGGAAAAAGTATCGGTCAGGTACTACGGGGCGTCCGACGGCCTGATAACGAGCGGCGTTACCTCAACGTCGCTTTCCGCGCGGGATTCGCAGGGACGCATCTGGTTCACGCTGACCGACGGCTTTGCAATCTACGACCCGCTGAAGTCGGGCAAGAACCTGCTTGCCCCCAAAATTGAAGTGCAGTCCTATACCATTGACAATGTTACCAGCGACTACCACGGCGAAACCATCGTGCTGCCGCCGTCAGCAAAGCGTCTGAGCATAAAGTTCACCGGCCTGAGTTTCATTTCGTCAGACAGCATGCGCTTCTGCTACCGGCTGGGCGGCTTTGAGCAGGAGTATTCCGACTGGTCGGCAATGCGCGAAGTTTCCTACACGAACCTGCTGCCGGGAAGCTACCAGTTCTCCCTGATGGTGCAGAACAGCGACGGCGTACAGGGGCTGCTGGGGAATCCCGTCGTCGTCGTAAAGGAACCGTACCTCTGGCAGCTGGTGTGGTTCAGGCTGCTCATCAGCCTGCTGATTGTCGGCCTTTCGGCGCTGCTCGTCTTCAGCAAGATCCGCTCGATGAAGCGCTACCAGACGATGCTGGAGAACGAAGTTGAAGTTCGCACGCACGAGCTGAAGCTTGAGAAGGAAAAGTCCGAAAGCCTGCTGCTGAACATTCTTCCGCTGGAGGTTGCAAAGGAACTCACCGAGCACCCGGAGCGCACCATCGCTCAGAAGTTCCCCAACGTTACCGTGCTGTTTACCGACATCGTGGGCTTTACCAAGATAAGCGGCGGCATGACGGCGGAAGAAGTGGTCACGATGCTGAACAAGATGGTTTCCAAATTCGACGAGCGGGCAAAGCTTGAAGGCATAGAGAAAATCAAAACCATCGGCGATGCCTACATGGCGGCGGCAGGGCTGACGGAACAGGCAGACAACGGCGGCGCCGTCAAGATGATAAATTTTGCGCTGGGGCTGCTGGAGGACGTTAAGGCCTTCAACGAGGAATCGCCGGTGCAGGTGCATATCCGCATTGGGGTGAACACGGGCGATCTGGTGGCGGGCGTCATCGGAAAATCCAAATTCATCTACGACATCTGGGGCGACACCGTAAACGTTGCCAGCCGCATGGAAAGCACGGGCCAGCCGATGTGCGTGCACGTTACCGAGGACACCTACCGCCAGGCCTGCGGCAAATTCACCTTCAGCGAAGGCGTTGAGCTGGAAGTCAAAGGCAAAGGCACCATGAAGACGTATTTCCTGCAATAGCGTGAAGTTAGGGGAGGGCAGATTTTTTAACGTTAAAAAATCTGCCTACTTCCGAAGCGAGGGGCTTCCCTCCCCTAAAACCCCACCCTTCACCGGCACGGTCAAGACAACGCCTCGGCGTTGTCGGGGCTGCGCCCCTTGGAAACCCTGCTTTTAATTTATTCCATGCTGGGAGCGTATTTTTATGCGGATCTCCTTTCCCGCACTTCCATTGCCCTTCAATACTCTGCAGGAATGTGATAGAATGGATGCATGAAACATTCTGACACACATTCTTTTCATTTCATGCAGAACGGCGGCCTGATTCAGGCGAAGATTTCTACCATTGACGATGTGCTGAACCTGCGCGATCTTGATCCCAAGCTGTGGACGGCGCTTGCGTGCCCCGTGCAGGGGCTGGAGTTCAGCGAGGAAACGCTTTCCGTCCTTGACAGCGACAAAAACGGACGCGTGCGTATTCCGGAAATCCTTGCTGCCGTGGATTACATAAAAAAATATTTTGCAAAACCGGAAATCATCATGAACAAGGGCGATTCCATTCCGCTGGATGCCCTGGGCAGCGAGCCGTTTGACTGCGGCCATTCTCCGCTGGACTCCGCCCGCTCCGTGCTGGAAATTCTCGGCAAGCCCGATGCAGCGGAAATCCGGCTGGATGACCTTGCGGTAAACGACAAGCTCTTTTCGCCGGGTGTGTTCAACGGGGACGGCGTGCTGCCCGCAGAATGCGTGGACGACGAAGCCGCCGCTGCAGTGCTCAAGGATATCGTTGCCTGTACGGGCGGTACGGAAGACATCAGCGGTGCAAAGGGAATCACCCGTGCCCAGCTGGAGGAATTCTTCGGGCATGCGCGTGCGCTCAAGGAATGGCGCGAAGCCGGTGCAAAGGACGACCCCAAAATCTTTTTTCTCAAGGAAGCAACCGATGCAGCTGCCAAAAGCTTTATGGCCGTCAAAGACAAAATAAACGACTACTACCTGCGCTGCTCGCTCATCACCTATGACGGCGGTTCAAAGGACATCCTCAAAAGCAAGACCGACACCATGTTCCTTGACGAGCACGGTGATTTGTTCGACCTGGAACACCTTGCCCTGCTGCCCATCGCCCTGTGCGAGGCCGGAAAGCCGCTGCCGCTGGATGCCAGCGTGAATCCTGCGTGGCGTGCGGCAGTGCAGGCTTTCAAGGACAACGTTATCAAGCGCCTGTTCGACAAGGAGATTGCTTCCCTTTCCGAGGCAAACTGGCGCAGGATAGAAGAGCTGTTCAAGCCGTATGAACAGTGGTTTGCTGCCATGCCGGAAAACGAGGTGAGCACGCTGGGTCTTGACCGGATAACGGAAATCCTTTCCGGCGGTGCGGAAGAAAAACTTGCATCACTCCTTGCGCAGGAGGAAAGCCGCCCGCCGGTGGCACTTGCTTCCGTGGAGCTGAAAAAAATGCTGCTGCTGCGCCGCGATTTTGTGGAGCTGCTCAGAAACTTTGTCTCCTTTGAGGAATTCTACACGCTGGGCGAAAAGGCGGTGTTCCAGTGCGGCACGCTGTACATCGACGGCCGTGCCTGCGACCTGTGCCTGAAAGTGCTGGACATTGCCAAGCACGGCACCATGGCGGCGCTGTCCCAGTGCTTCCTTGTGTACTGTGACTGCACCAAGCGCGGCAGCACAGACCGGAAAATGCAGATTGCCGCACTCATATCCAACGGCAGCACGGACAATCTGATTGTGGGCAGAAACGGCGTGTTCTACGACCGCGAAGGCAACGACTGGGATGCAACGATTGTGAAGATCATCGAAAACCCGGTGAACATCCGGCAGGCATTTTTTTCACCGTACAAGAAGCTGCTGCGGCTGGTACAGGAACGCATTGCAAAGGCGGCCGCGGACAAGGAGAGCGCCGTGAACGAAAAACTTTCCTCCGCGGTAAATGCCCCGGATGCTGCTGCGGCAGCTGCTTCTGCCCCCAGGAAAATTGACATCGGCACCATTGCTGCCCTGAGCGTTACCTTTACCGGCATTGCAACAGTAGTCGGCGGCGTGCTCAATGCGTTCTTCGGGCTGGGCTGGTGGATTCCGCTGGGCATACTGGGTATTGTGCTTGCAATCTCCCTGCCGTCCATGGTGCTTGCGTACCTTAAGCTGCGGCAGCGCAACATCGCGCCGATTCTTGATGCAAGCGGCTGGGCAATTAACGGCAATACAAAGATTTCGACCGTGCTGGGCCATTCGCTCACCCATCTGCCGGCGCGCCCTGCAGGGGCATTCCTTTCGGGCAAAGACCCCTTTGCTGCCAAGGGCTTCCCCTGGAAGCGGCTGCTGACAGCGCTCATCCTGCTGGGGCTTGTTGTGCTGGCGCTGGTGCTCATCATGAAAAACCCCGACGGAATCTCCGGCGTGTGGAAAAACATAAAAGAGCTGGGCGGCAAATTCAAGCTTTCAAAGTAGGGCAGTGCGGGGCAGCAGCGGCATGCGGCTGTCCCCTGCCGGTGCTCAGTGGAAAAGATGTACAATCGGTTGAAAGTCGAGTTTTTGGCAAGAAATGTATCATTATCGGGCTTGACATGATAATCTGCTTTGAAAGATTGCCAAGGCAATTAAAGATAGGGCTGTTTTAAAAATCGAAATAGACCTTTTAGTATAAAAAGTAACCGTCACCGCAGAAGAATCACGGTGCCGGTGGTTGCGGAATCCCCCGCACCGCCGTGTACGTGCTGCGTTACGACGGCGGCGGGAGGGCTCTGCGTTACTCTTCGCGGCTTTCCCAGCCGGCCGGTATAAATGCGCCGCCGAATTCTCCGGAAAGGATGCTTTCTGTTTCCGGCGTCTGGAATGCGGCGATGACGGCCTGATACAGCGCTTCCTTTTCGCCGTCCCCGCTGTCTTCCGCGGCTGTGATAAGCTGCCAGTACTCTTTTTCGGCCGCCGCCTCTGTGTACAGAATCTGCTCCGGCGGGAGTGCTGCCGCCGCCGTGCGGGTGCAGACCACCGCTTTTGCGCTGCCGAGCGCTGCATCCAGTGCCGCTTCTGACTGGCGGAAGTTTATGCCGCGGCGGTTCCGTTCAATGTCGCCCAGCGTGGGCACCTGCCCGGAATCCCGGTACAGCGTAACAAGCCCTGCCGATGAAAGCAGCAGCAGCGCCCTTCCGGCTTCCTTCTTTCCCTTGGGGATAATCACAAGGTTTCCCTGCCGCAGCTGGTCTGCGTCCGTCAGCGTGGCCGAGCACAGGCAGAATGGAACTGCATAGCTGCTGCCCAGCACCCGGAGCTTCCAGCCGTTCTGCTTGCAGTCAGCGTTGAATTCCGCCTGCGTCTGGTATGCAGCAAGTTCCACTTCCCCGGCGGCCAGCGCTTCGTTGGGGCTGGCGTCTCCGTCAAAGTGCACCAGCTGCAGGTCGATTCCCTGCTGGCGGAGCCTGGTGCAGGCTGCTGCCCACAGTGCATCTGCAGCGCTGTCCTTTACGCCCAGCCGCACGGGCGTCAGGGCGGGGGCTGCTTCGGGCGCGGCAAGTTCAGCCGGGGCCTGTTCCTCCGCTTTTTTGGTGCCGCGCTCCTTCTTTGCTTTTTTTGCGTCTGCCATGCACAGCACCAGTGCCGCCATGCACAGCAGGGTAATTGTTTTTTTCATAAGGTCTCCTTTTTATGCGGGCAGCTGCAAGATGCTGCCGTACAGGTCTGTTGTTTCAGCTGAAGGGCGCTGCTGCGCCGTCAGAAAAACGAGCGGACATAAAGAACGGCAAAGATTCCCGCCGTGATGAGCCGCAGTCCGGTTCCCGTCATGAAGCCAAGGAACGAAAAGCATGCGGATTTGCATGCCCTTCCGGCATTTGTCCTGTCGTGGATAAGCTCCCCTGCGAGCGCGCCGAAAAACGGCCCCACAAAGATGAGCACAATCTGCCCGGTGAACACTCCCACAAGCGCGCCGACGATGGAGCCGATGCTTCCCGCCCGTGTGCCGCCGGATATTTTGGTAAAATATGCGGGAATCACGCTGTCGATGATTTCAACGGCGATGCACACCGCCGCGGTAACGGCAATCAGTGTCCATGAAATGCTGCATGCCGCACAGAAGTGCCCGGCAAGCAGCGCGCCCCAGCACAGGGGCGTTCCGGGCAGTCCCGGTATGATGCAGCCGATGATGCCGATGAGCAGCAGCAGCGCCGCCACAACGATAAGGATGATGTCAAGAATGCCCATGTGCTGATTCCTCTCTTCTTGTGTTGTCCGGCGGCTTTATATGACTGTGCCGGCGGCTTTATATGACTGTGCCGGGGGCTTTATATAACAGTGCCGGCGGCTTTATATAACAGTGCCGGCGGAAAATCCGGCCCGCTTCTGTCGTGCCAGCCAGGAGAACAGCGACAGCGCGCCGTCGGTGCACTGGTTGTTGAGCGCGTACACCCAGGCATAGTGCCCTTCGTACTGATACGGCTCGTTGGTTTCAGTGCCGTCGGGATTCTTCTGCTTGTACAGCCCGGTGGTATCGTGCACGTCCGCAAAGCGCGAAACATGCAGGTCCAGCGGATTTTGTTCCTTAAGCCGTGCAAGGGTCGGCACGGTGTGTTCCTCCGGGTCGATGGTTTCGTCGTTCTCTGAATACGTGAACCAGAGCGGCAGGGCGGAAAGCGCCTCGATGTCGCTGTCCAGCAGCTTGCTGTCCGGGTATGCCTCGCACACGGGGAATGCTGCCGCAAAGAAATCCTTGTACTGCAGGCACATGTTCACGGTCATGTAGCCGCCCGCCGAGCAGCCCCCGATGTAGATGCGGTTCTTGTCGATGAAGGGATGCTGCGCGATGTAGCGGTCAATCAGTTCCTTGAGCGGCCGTGTGTAGTACGAAACCGCGGCCTTTGCTTCCTGATGCGAAAGGTCTGGCTCCGGCAGGGAAAAAATCTTGCGGATGATTTTCTTGAGCGGGTTTGCCACCTTCCTGACTTTTCCTTCAATATCAACCGGCACCCAGACTTTGTTGCCGAGCGGGTCGCCGTCTTCCGATATCATCCAGTTTACCGGGCACTGCGGCATGAGCACGCACGCACCCTGAGAAAAATGCTGCTGGACGGTGTTGTCGATAAGGCTGACCGCCTTGGTGCTGAAGAGCAGCCGGTAGACGTTTGTGGAACTGCCGTCGGAACTGCCGTGCAGCCAGATGATGAGCGGCGTGCCGGGCGCTTTCTGTTCGGGCTCCCAGGAAAGGTATTCCATGGTGGTGTCTCCCGTCTGGTAGCTGCCGCGGGCGAATGCCGCCGCAAGCGGGCTGACCACTGCACTGCGCTTGCTGATGCTGATGTCAAGCTCGTCGTTGCTGATGCGCATGCCGTAGGTTTGGTTGAATTTGGTGATGACGGGAAGCTCCAGGAAGGGGTTGCTGAGCTTTTCTTCCGGCCCCACTTTCATTTCCAGCGCGATGTAGCGGCTGCTGCCGGTCACCCGTTTTCCTTCTTTGTCGCAGAGGTAGGCGGCTTCTATTGTCCGGTGCCCCTTGACGATGCCGTAGCCGGAGTTTGCTTCCCCGGTGGCGGAATTTATGATGACGTCGGCGGTGAAGTCCGCCACTTTTACGGATTTTTCTGCTTTTGCCTTTGCGCAGCAGATGATGGCTTTGTCTGCCGCTGCCCCCCAGTCATAAAAATTGACAAAGAGCACGTATTCGTTTTTTCCGGGGGCCGCTGCCGTGGTGAACACGGGGGGCTCTGTTCTGGCCGCCGCTGCCGACAGGACGGCCAGAAGCAGCACCGGTACAATGCATAGCTTTCTCATGGGGGCAGTATAGCATATTTGCCGCCTTTTGAACAGGATGCGGTGCCGTTTATGGAGAAAGCGGGCGGACAGCTGCGCATTTCCGTGCGCGGTTGGAAAGCCCTAGACTGTTGTAGATTTTTCTTTTATACTGGAAGTGATACTCAAAATAGGGGCGCTGTCCTTTGCAGAGGAGTTTGCTATGCCGTTGAAGTCCGTTTTCTCTACCCATTCAGTATCCCGCAGCAGGGCGGGAGCGCAGCCGCGTGCTGCTTCTGCCGTCTTTGTATTGCTGTGCACGGCGCTACTTTCCGCCGCCCTTTTGCTTGCAGGCTGCGCGAACGCGGTGAACAGCCGCGGCGGGCCGGTTGACGGGAGCGGCGGCTCTTCTGGTGGCTCTTCCGGCGGTTCCGGGGCTTCCAGTGGAAATACTACTAGAAATGGTAGGGGGGGGCTGGTAGCGGCGGCACGGCTCCTGCTGAAATCACAGGCGCGGACAGCGGCCGCTACGGCGTTGGCGAGCGCATAGACTACGCGGAGCAGACCGGCACCAGCGTCTCGGCATCGAGCAGCCTGGGCTACATCACCGTCACGCCGCCTGAAAACCCGCTTCCCTTTACCGACCCGTCCAGCGCAAACGGCGGGAGCGGCCAGGTCACCTGGACGGCGTACAGCGTCACCCTCACGGTGAACGGCACACCCTTCACGCTCAACTTCACCGCCAGCGACACGCAGGCAAAGGTCATCGACAAGGTGCCGACGGGCGCCACGCTCTCCGCACATGCAGAATTCACCTTGGCCGACGCGTGGGGCACAAACGGTCTGGGCACCCCGCTTATCGCCGAAACCCCCGGCACCACCAGCACACGGGAAGGGGACAACACCGTCATGATGTACGTGCAGTACCCCTTGGAATGCAACTTGTCCAGCGGTTTGCCCGGCGACGTGTCCATCATCGGCACCCCGCCCGCGTACTACACCAACGCCAGCCCCACGGCGCTGCCCTCCGCGACGGAATCCTACATCAGCGGCGACGGCATCACCATGCACTTTGCGGGCTGGGCGACCAGCGACGGCGGCACCGCAGCCATCAGCAGCAGCATCCCGAACGACGGCTCCTACAAGGGGCACCTGACGCTGTATGCGGTCTACAGCTCCTGCACCGTAAGCATCAACCCCGGCGACAGCTGGGGCAGCACCACCCCCATCATCGCGGAGGGCGATCACCTTGCGCTGACGCCGGTACCCGCAGGCTTCCCGTCGGCGCCCACGTACACGTGGGAAGTGCTGAGCCCCGCTGCGGACGCGCCGGTGACAGTTTCCTCCAGCGGCGTGGTCAGCCCGGTGGAGGGCGCATCCGGTAATGCGACCATTAAGGTGACCGCCACCTGTGGCGCACTGACGGCGACGGCAACCCAGCCCGTCACTGTGGCGGCGTTCTCGCTTGACTGCAACAGCACAGAAGTGCTCGTAAAGGGCGGCACGGACAAGGGCATAACCGCAAGCGTAGCAGGCTATACTGGCAGCGACATAGAATACAACTGGAACGTCTCCGCGTCCCCAGACCCGGCGAACCCGGTGGTCACCGGATACGAGGGCGGCACCGGCTCCAGTAGGACGTTCACCCCGGCGGCGGGTGGCACGGTCACGGTAACCGTGTCGGCGCGGCTCACCAATACAAACAAGTATCTCCCCGCCAAGGAAGTGACTCTCTACGTGCTCGACCTTGCGCTGAGCGGCGGCACCGCGCTGAACGCCCCCACCGTGCCGGGCGGGAACTACAGCCTCACCATGGCAACCACCGACACCGCGGGTAAGGGCGTCACTGCAAGCTTGAATGGGCTTTCCGGCGTATCGGGCGTCACCTATACGTGGACGGCGGGCTCCAGCGCAGCGGACAAGATTGAGTTCACCGGCAGCAGCACGGACGCATCGCGCACCATAAAGCCGAAGAACGCGGGCACGGCGGCCTTCACCGTAACAGCTTCGCTGGGAGGCGTGTCAACAAGCGCCACCGTGGACGTAAGCGTCGCGGGCATTGTGTTCGCCGACGACTTCCCCAAATCCATCGAGCTGGACGGCTCCGGCACCACAACCGCGCTCACCGCGAGCGTGGTGGGCTTCAGCGGCAGCGTCAGCTGGGGCGCATGGGTTTCCTCGGACACCAGCGTTGCGAGCTTCCCCCTCGGCGGCGCAAGCTCCGGAGGAAGCACCACCATCGGCCTGCTCCCCTCAGCGGGCGGCAAGACGGAAATCTCCCTGACCGCCACCGTGGGCGGCACCACGCTCACCGCAAAGAAAGACATCTACGTGCTTGAGCTGGAGCTGACGAGCAGCGCCACGAGCGGCTTCTCGGCGCCCACCGCTTCAACGGACGGCAGCCTGCTTTTGACCACCGCCGACACCACGGCCACCACCGTCACGGCGACGCTCAAGGGGCTCCCGGCGGCGGATGTCACCTACAGCTGGACGCCCACCACAAGCACCAGGGTGACCGCCACCGGCACCAGCACCAGTATTCTGACGGTAGCGCCCAAGACAGGCGGCACCGTCGGCACCGAACCCTTCACCGTGACGGCGACCTACGACGGCGAAAGCATCTCTCAGAGCCTGTCGGTGACTGTGGCGGGCATCGTGCTCACCACCTGCCCCAAATACATTGAGATGGGCGGCGCAACCGACCAGCGCGAGCTTACGGCGGAGGTGCAGGGCTTCACCGGCACCCCGAGCAACTGGACATGGACATCCGGCACAGCCACCGCCGCGAACTTCGTCGGCACTTCGACCGACAGCGGGAGCAGCTCGACAAAGACCCTGAGCGGCATTGCCGGCGGCAAGACCAAGATTACCGTCACCGCCGACGTGGACGGCAAAACGCTCAAGGCGGAGCAGTACGTCTACATCCTCGACCTGACCCTCACCTGTGCGGACACGTCGTTCGCGCAGCCGACCGACATCGTGGACCCCACCTACAAGCTGACGCTGGCAAGCAGCGAGACGACGGGCACCACCGTCACCGCGAACCTGGCGGGATTTACGGACGGCTTCACCTACACATGGACGCCAAGCACCAGCACCAAGATGGATGTAAGCTTCCCCGGAAGCGGGTCAAGGATACTGTCGGTGAAGCCCAAGACGGGCAGCACCGGCGGCACCGAATCCTTCATCGTAAAGGCGACGTGCACTGCGGACGACACCATTTATATAGAAAAGACCGTGGCGGTCACCGTCGCAGGGCTGGAATTGACCGGCAGCAGCGCGCTGGAATTCAACAGCGCCCCGGATGCACCGGCTGGAGCAAACGACATTGCGCTGACGCTGGTCGTAAACGGCGTGAGCAGCACCGCCCTGAGCGGCGTCACCTACACGTCAAGCGACACAACCGTCGCCGCAGACCCGACGGCAGGCACCGGCGGCTGCACCGTCACCGCGCTCAAGGGCGGCATCACCACCATAACCGTAACCGCAACGACAGGGGGCAAGGAGCTTTCTGCCACCAAGAAAATTTCGGTCATCAACTTCCTCGTTACCGATGGCGACGGCAACGCCGTGCCCGCAACCGGCAACAGCATTACAACCGGCAGCACGATGTCGCTGAGCGCTAGTTTTGAGGGCTTGGAGGGCGGAGACTTCGCATGGTCGGCAAGCCCCACGGGTATAGTTTCGTTCAGTCCCGCAGATGCCGCAAGCACTACGGTTGGCACAATCGATTTTGGTAACACGACCGTCACACTGACAGCGACCTACGATGGCACCAATTACACCAAGACACTGGGCTTCGGCGTAGGACTTGATATCAGCGGACTTTCCGAGTATCTTGCAAACCTCCCCACCGGTTCAAAAGAATCGCCGAATGTGCTGCCACCGATAGTTGGACTGACTACGACCAACTGGACGCAGTTAAAAACATTACTGACCGCGAACAGCACAAAATTCGTGGATCTGTCGGCAACGGAGCTGCCGGAAGGCATCATAACGATGACCAATGGATTTAAAGGCTGCGTATCTCTGGTAAAGCCGCCGAAGATTCCGAGTACCGTAACAAACATGAATGGTTGCTTCGAAAACTGCAGGAACATGACCACAGCGTCGAACATACCCGATGGTGTCACTACCTTGAGGTATACATTCAGTAGCACTGCACTGACAGATGCATCGTCAATACGTATACCTGACCAGGTTACGGATATATATGGATTCTTCTCCATGTGCCAAACGTTGACAAAACCCCCAATGATACCTGAAAACGTGACCTGTATGAGCAGTTGCTTCGCAGGTTGCAAAGCAATCATTGGGGATGTCATCATAAAGGCGAAGATTACCGAAAACAATAATGCAGATAATGTATTTACGGATGACTTCTTTAGCTTGGAATCAATAATAGTCTATGATGCAACCACGCGGAGTATATTACAGCAACAAGTGCCTAACTACCTAAAGAGCAAAGTGGTAGCACCATGACCGTGACTGGCGGGGTTTTGCAAACGGCATCCTCCAAGACGGGTAGGCAGCAGGGGCGGGGTCCGCAGGGCGTGGATGGCGCGGGCTGCCGCGGCACAGATGCCGTGCGCTTGCGCAGTGTGTGTGCCACAGTGCGCCCACAAAGCCCGCCGTCCCCGCGCCCGCTTGGCAAAAAGCCGTGTGGGGGTACACATAAAAAAATGCGCGGAAGCGGGCAAGTGGCTTTGCCACTTGCCCTGCCGGAATTGCGTTGCAATTCCGGCGGCTGTGTTGCTTTGTGTGGTGACGGTCCCTAAAAGGCGGCTGGCGGCGGGTTCCCACTGGAAGCGCATTTTTGTTGTCTGCTGAACCCCACGCTGCTGGCCCGCGTGTGGGGTGCGGTGGGGGCACATGCATGGGGGTGGCGGCTGGTATGCGGTACCGGAAATGCATGGGGGTAACGCCCGCCGCGTAGGGCGGGCGGTTGCGCGTTGGCGGTGGGTGGCGCGGGGTGCCAGCGGCACAGATGCCGGAATTGCAGCGCAATTCCGGTTGGTCAAGAGGCGTCAGCCTCTTGACCGGTGTTACCGTGCAAGTTCCGCTGCAAGCCGTTCCACTTCGGCAAGGGAAAAACCTGTAACCTGTGCAATTTGGCCGTTCGAGAGCACATGCATCCGCAACAGGTTCCGAGCATCTTCAAGCTTTGCAGCTTGGGCACCTTTTTGTTCCCCGGCAGCAAGCCCCTCAGCAAGCCCTTTCTCACGTCCCTCTGAGAGACCTTCCGCACGTCCCACAGCCTTGCCCTGCTCAAATCCTCGCTGCTCGCTGAGCAGCAGCCCGTTGTTGTAGTCGGTCTCGGCGCGGTCGAGCGAAAGGTGGTATGCCCACGCGCGCTCTTCCTCGCTCACTTCATTGTATGCATGCATCGCCATCGTGAATTCCTCCTGCCAGCTGCTATTCTTTCCAAGCTCCCGCAGCACTTCCGGTCTGTCCGTCCCTGCTATAAATTTACACCAGTCAGCAGCCTTTTGCAAGTCCGCGGGCACAGTGCCGGGTACCTTCAGGTTGAAGAAACGGATTTGCAGCCGCTCAGAGAATACGGTGCCGTCACGAAAACTCGGCATCACGTGGTGGAAAAACTCTCCGTCCTGGAAGATGTCGAAGTCCACCAAAAAGATTTGATACACGAAGGGTGCCGCCTTGTACAGTTCGCCTTCCTTCAGCGCGCCAGAAAAGAGCTTGCACGCATAGTACAACGCCCGTACTGCCTGGTCGTCGCCGTCCGGCGCCAGCTGCAGTTCGATGTCCGCCCGCTGCCCGCCGTCGAAGGTGCAGTTGATGTCCATGCGCGGTTTCTTTGCACCCACGAAATCCGGCAGCAGCTCCGGGTTGGTGACCGTCGCCTCCGTGACAGTGCGCCCGGTCATCGCGCTGAGCATGAAGCGCAGGCAGGCCTGCGACGCCGGTGTGTTGTTCGACAGGAAGAGCTTGAAGGGCACGTCCTTCTTCAGGGGGATTTTCTTCCCCTGCGCCACCATCATCGCCGCCTGCTCCAGCACCTCCCTGCTGAAGATGCGTTTCTCGTCCTCATCCAGCAGGAAGCGTTTGCAATCATTTTGCATCATGATTACCCCCTACAGTATAGATAGACGAGTTTTTGCATTTTGCGCAGGTTTTGCAGAAAAAAATGTAAAAAATTTTCCCGAGACGCCCCCGCTTAGCAACCCTCTATGACACACCGTGTTGTATGCGAACCCCACGCCGTTCCTGATTCAACAGGGGGCGGACAAAGGCGCTTCGCCCCGACGGGTCAGGTATAACGCGCTTTAGGCGCAACCATGCTGGACAGCCACACACTCAAGAAGAACGACGACTTTTCCGCCAAAGGATTCTGTTGCTGTGATTCATCTTTTAGGTGCGGTAAATAAGTTTTGTTTCGAAAGAAAGGTTTCAAAACTTTCTGAAAGCAATTATCAAAAACTTGTTGTAGCTGTTACAACACTTATTTCTGATAAATAAGATTTCTGGAGATACCTCTAAACGTACAACTGGCTTCCCCAATTGGGACGGGAGGATCCAATGTACGGGGGATCAGCCATTCCGCCCCTGCTTGCCCAATTCGGAAACGTATAGAGCGGGGGCAGGCGCCAGTGTAAGCTCAAGGCTCCCCACGAGAATACATCCCCGGTCGGGAATCGCACCACTTTCCGCAGCTGTGCGGGGGATTCCCCGCAAAAATTGCTTTCCGTGCTTTTGAAAGGCTCCATGGACTTTTGCGGCCCTCATAGACTTTTGAGGCCTGCTCTGGTATACTAAAAGCCTATGGATGATGTGGATTTTCTTGCTCAGGAGATAAATCGCCGCTATGGTTCGGTAAAGCGTGCCCGTGGCTGTTTCTTATATACTGCGAAGGGTGTCCGCCTGACCGACATGTATCAGGAGGGCGGCCGCGCCATATTGGGCTGGGGCGGCGGCGCTGCATTCACGGTTCTGAAGAACGTGCTTTCCCGCGGGCTGACCGGCAGCTTCTGCACTGATTTTGAGCACCGCATTGCCCGTGCTGCCGGCGGGCTGCTGTTTTCCCGGCGGCTTGTCTATGTGTTCCGCAGCCGGGAAGAAGCCCTTGCCGCCGGGCGGGCAATTGCCCCGGAGGGAACGCGTGCCTGGCTGCCGTGGGCGGAAGGCGGCGTCCGCTGGGATAGTGTTCCGTGCGTTGTTGTGGAGCCGCCGCTGCCGTGGACAGAAGGCATCTTTTTGCTTGCCGTTTCCCCGGCGGATGGGGAAGGGGAGGACGCTGCCCGGCTCCGCCTTGCCCCTGTGCTGGCGGACATGCCGGGGCGCATCCGCTTACCGGCGGTGCTTGCTGCTGCCGTCACCCGCTCGCTGTATGACATGGTTGCCGCCGTCCAGTCCCGCGGCGAAACCGACTGGTTCCTGTACGATACCGTGCTCTGTTCCTACTGGAAGCGGAAAGGCCCGTACCTGTACCCCACGGTTCCGGAAGTGCGCTACCGGGATTTCCTGCTGCACTGCCTGAACGAAGGGCTGATCATCAGCCCCGTGTACGGCAGCCCCAGCATTGTGCCCTTTGGCGCGGACAAAGGCGTCTTCACCGCCCTGCGGAACAACCCCTTCAGCTGCTGAATAGTGCCCCGCCCCTAAATGAACAGGGGCGCGGGGGTCCCCCGAAAATATTGATTTCCGCGGATTTTTTCTCAAAAAACAGAAATTTAAAAAAAATTTGCTTGACAAATGCAAAAAACCGGGTGATACTGAATTCAGGTTTGGAAACGATTCCGGTATCGTTTTCTGTCCCACTGCTGAACTGTTTCTAACTGGGAATACGTTCCCGATGTTTGAGGAGGAATTACATGAAAAAACTGGAGAACAGCCTGAAAGGTTTTGCTGTTGCCGCCGCTGCCGCTGCCTGCCTGTTTGCATCCTGCGGAAAAAAAGAATCCGCACCCACCGTCCGCTTCCTTAACTTCAAGCCGGAAGTCGCGGAAGTGTATCAGGAACTTGCTGCTGCCTACGAGAAAGAGACTGGCGTCAAAGTTATCGTAGAAACAGCCGCGAACAATTCCTATGAATCAACCCTTATGTCAAAGATGGCGACCAAGGAAGCTCCTTCCCTGTTCCAGATTAATGGCCCCCGTGGTTATGCACGCTGGGCTGACTACTGCGCAGACCTGAGCGGCACGGAGCTGTACAAGCACCTGTCCGACAAGTCGCTTGCCGTCACGTCCGGCGGAAAGGTGTACGGTATTCCCTATGTTGTGGAAGGCTACGGCATCATCTACAACTCTGCGCTTACCGACAAGTATTTTGCGCTTGCTTCAAAGAAGACTGCTTACAGCAGCATGGATGAAATCAACACCTTTGCAAAGCTCAAGGAAGTGGTTGAAGACATGCAGCGCAACAAGGACGTGCTGGGCATCGAAGGTGTCTTTGCTTCCACGTCGCTCAAGGCCGGTGAAGACTGGCGCTGGCAGACGCACCTTGCAAACCTGCCCGTCTACTACGAATTCAAGACCGGGAACGTTGACCTTGCCTCTGATGCAACAAAGAAAATCCGTTTCAGCTACGGCGACAACTTCAAGAACATCTTTGACCTGTACATCAATGATTCAACCGTCGACCGCAAGACGCTCGGCACAAAGACCGTTGTTGATTCAATGTCTGAATTCGCGCTGGAAAAGTGCGTGATGGTGCAGAACGGCAACTGGGCGTGGGGCCAGATTGACGGCGTAAGCGGCAATAAGGTAAAGGCTGAGAACGTGAAGTATCTGCCGATTTATACCGGTGCTGCCGGAGAAGAAGCTCAGGGCCTGTGCATCGGCACCGAGAACTTCTACTGCATCAACGCAAAGGCTTCCCCCGCTGACCAGAAGGCAACCGCTGATTTCATCTACTGGCTGTACTCAAGTGCAACCGGCAAGAATTACGTGACCAACAAGCTTGGCTTCATCGCTCCGTTCGACACCTTCAGCGACAGCGAGCGCCCCTCTGACCCGCTGGCAAAGGAAATCGCACTGTGGATGAGCAAGCCTGGAATCACTTCTGTGGCATGGAACTTTACGCTGTTCCCCTCACAGAAATTCAAGGATGACTTCGGTGCGTCCCTCCTGAAGTATGCACAGGGCACCAAGGAATGGTCTGCCGTTGCATCTGAAGTTGTGTCAAGCTGGGAGCGCGAAAGCAGCGCAAGCGAGTAAGACACGGGAACCTCGAAAAACTGAAGTTTTTCGAGGTTCCCGCATTATGCCGGGGATGGCACTGCAGGTGCATGTAACCTGCAGCCTGCCGTCCGGAACACGGCCGGATTTGCCGGTGCAGAAACGCGACAAGTCCGGCCTTTTTTATGGGGCAAAACGCTATGAGAAAATCCATAACAAGATATTTTGCTATTTTCGTGCTTCCCACGCTGCTGGCGTTCACGCTGTTCTTCATCGTGCCGTTTATCATGGGCATTGGGCTTTCGTTTACGAAGTTCACCGTCATTACGAACGCAAAGTGGGTCGGGCTTGAGAATTACATAAAGGCATTCACCTTTGACAAGGAATTTGTGCATGCGCTGGGATTCACCACGCTGTTCACGCTTGTGTCCATGGTGACGGTCAACGTGTTTGCCTTTGCGGTTGCGCTCATGCTCACGCGGGGGCTAGAGGGAACGAATATTTTCCGTTCAATTTTCTTTTTGCCCAACCTGATTGGAGGCATCGTCCTGGGCTACATCTGGAACCTGCTCATAAACGGAGTGCTTGCGCCCTTTGGCGTGGACATCTCCTATAAGACTGAGTACGGTTTCTGGGGACTGGTCATCCTTACCAACTGGCAGCTTATCGGCTACATGATGGTGATTTACATTGCCGGCCTGCAGAACATTCCCGGCGACATCATCGAAGCCGCCGAAATCGACGGGGCGTCTCCGTTCACGGTACTTTTCCGCGTAAAGATCCCCATGGTCATGCCGTCAGTGACAATCTGCATGTTCCTTACGCTGTCCAACACATTCAAGATGTTCGACCAGAACCTTGCGCTTACTGCCGGTGCCCCGGAAAACAGCACGGAAATGCTTGCACTCAACATTTACAATACGTTCTACGGCCGTGTCGGCTGGCAGGGCGTGGGGCAGGCCAAGGCGGTGATGTTCTTCATCATTGTTGCGTTCATCGCATTTGTGCAGCTCCGGCTTACATCCCGGAAGGAGGTTGAACAATGAGACGGAACCGTAGCGACAGGCATGCTGCCGACCGCATGATTTTTGCGCTGCTGGTTGTTCTTGCAGCGGTGTTCCTTGTTCCCATCTTTCTGGTGGTGATGAATTCGTTCAAGTCGCGCCTGTATATTTCCAGCGCACCGTTCGCGCTTCCTTCAGCGGAAACCTACGTCGGTCTGGAAAATTACCTGAACGGACTGCGCACGTCTGGATTCTTTGTTTCGTTCATGCGCTCGCTGTTCATCAGCGTTGTGTCGGTCTCGCTCATCATCGTGTGCACGTCCATGACGGCGTGGTTCATCGTGCGCGTGAAGAACCGCTTTACGAAAGGCTTGTATTATTTGTTCACTTTCAGTATGATTGTGCCGTTCCAGATGGTTATGTACACCATGACCTTTGTCGTCAACAGGATGAACTTTGACAACGTGGTGGGCATCAACCTGGTGTACCTTGGCTTTGGTGCGGGGCTTGCGGTGTTCATGTTCTGCGGATTTGTAAAGGCGATTCCGCTTGATCTTGAGGAAGCTGCGGAGATAGACGGATGCAATCCCCTGCAGACTTTTTTCCTGGTGGTGTTTCCGGTGCTCAAGCCGACTGCCATCACGGTTGCAATCCTGAATGCCATGTGGATATGGAACGACTATCTGCTGCCCTACCTTGTGCTGGGAACCGACAACAAAACGATTCCTGTTGCCATTCAGATTGCAATGCAGGGCGCGTACGGTGCAACTGATTACGGCGGATTTATGGCCATGCTTGTGCTTGCAATTATCCCCATAATCATTTTCTACCTTGCTTCGCAGAAGTACATCATCAAGGGCGTCATCTCTGGGGCCGTGAAAGGATAAGGAAATGACAATAAAAGATATTGCCAGGGAATGCGGCTGCGGGCTGGGGACGGTTTCCCGGGTGCTGAACAACCACCCGGACGTGAGCGACCAGATGCGGGAACGCGTCCTTGCCGTCGTGCACAAATACGGTTTCGTCTCCAACCAGAGCGCAAAGCTGCTGCGTTCCCAGGACAATAAGACTATTGCCATCCTGATGAAAGGTACGTCAAGCATTCTGCTTAATTCGCTGGTGGAACGGATTCAGAAGCGCATGGAGCGCCTTCCGTACACGACGAACGTGGTGGTGCTTGATGAATACGACAACGAAGCAAAGCAGGCGTATCAGGTGTGCCATCGGCACCGCCCGCTCGGTTTGATTTTTGCAGGCGGAAATCCGGACTTTTATAAGGAAGATTTTGCGAACATCCGCACGCCCTGCGTCATCATAACCAACCAGGCGAACGACGTGCAGAGCAGCAGCCTTTCGAGCGTGAGCACGGACGACATTGCCGCCGCGCAGTGCATGGCGGAACACCTTGTGGCAAACGGGCACCGCAATATCGGCATCATCGGGGGCGACCTTGCTTCTTCGGAACTGTCGCAGCGCCGCTACAAGGGATTTCTGTCCGTACTGCAGAAGCACGGCATTCCCTTTGACCCGGAACGCCAGTATGCGGTATCAAAGTATTCGCTGGGGGACGGCGCCAATGCAGCACAGCAGCTGGTGTACGCAAACCCGGAGATGAGCGCGATTTTTACGATGTCGGACGTAATGGCAATCGGTGCCATCCGCCGCCTGACAGACCTGGGGCGTTCCGTACCCGGTGACATCTCTGTTACCGGCTTTGACGGCCTGGACATTGCGAATTTCCTGTGCCCGCGCCTGACTACCATCCGCCAGCTGCTGGACGAACTTGCGGAGCGCGGGCTGGATGCCCTGCTGGACAACATTGAACGCGGCAAGCCCTGCAGCCACCAGCTTGTGCCCTTTGAATTCGTTGCGGGGGAAAGCGTCTGCAAAAGATCTTGAAAGTACCGGCGTTTAGCGTATAAAATGGAATGAATGAACAGCATTTCCACTTTCAGGAAGACAGGCTTTTTTTACACGTTTCTGACGGTCGTCATAAATGCCACGCTCAACATGGTCATGTCCGTGGTACCGTCGCCCGCGATTGACGAGTACACCATACACAAGTGGGTGCAGTTCCTTGCTGACTCGCGGAGTGCCACCTGGCTGGCGGTGCTGATTCCCTACGCGGTGCCGCTCCTGTTCTGCTTCTGCTACACCCTGCGCGGCGGCACGGAGAAAAAGCTGCGCTGGCGGGCGATGTTCATGCCGGCTGCAATGGCGCTGGCAAGCCTCTGCGGCTGGTTCCTGAATTTTTCCTGCGTGGTTCCCTTTGCCCTGTACGCAAAGTACCTGCTGGGCATTTCCATCCGTCTCATCATTTTGACATCCCTTGTGGCCTCGCTGCTCATCGGCATCTCTTCGTTTACGATGGTGTACCTTGTGCTGGAAAGCCTGAATCAGAAATTCCTGCTGCCGGTTTTCTTCCCGGAAGGCAAGGTGTCTTCATTCCGCTCTCCGTTCCGGCCCACGTTCGGCGTGCTGCTTACGATGACGTTCATCATCTCGTCCCTGTGGCCGCTTACCTACGTGCTCTACGGTATGATTTCCCTGCTGGTGAACAACGGGCTGGAAATCCACAAGGGGCTGCTGGGCATTACGAGCATGCTGCTGCTGACCGCCGTTGCAGTTACCGTGCTGCTTTCCAAGAAAATTGTGCGCCCGCTTACGCTGCTGACGCAGGCTGCCGAGCGCATAAAAACGGGGGATTACAGCGGGCGGCTTGCCATTATTTCCAATGACGAGATGGGCACGCTTGTTGACACCTTCAACGATATGACGGCTTCGCTTGCAGAAAAGGAATTCATGCGCGATACCTTTGGGCGCGTGGTTGACCCCAGCGTGCGCGACTACCTGATGAAAGGCGGCATTGCCCTGCACGGGGAAAGCCGCGAAGTAACGGTGATGTTCTGCGACATTCGGAATTTTACGGCGATGAGCGAAAAGATGGCGGCAGAGGATGTGGTTTCCCTGCTGAACCGGTATTTTACGGTGCTGGGAAAGTGCATTGCCCGGCACAACGGCATCATCAACAAGTACATCGGCGACGCAATCATGGCGATGTTCGGGGTGCCGGTTGCAAGCAGCTGCCATGCGGCGGACGCATACCGTGCCGCGCTGGACATGCGGCAGGCGCTGGCGGCGCTGAATGCTGAGTTCCGCGCGGAGGGCAAGCCCGAACTGCACTTTGGAATAGGCGTCCACACGGGCAGAGTCTTTGCGGGTACGATTGGCGCGGAAGACCGCATGGAATACACCATCATCGGCGACACCGTGAACACGGCAAGCCGCATAGAGTCGCTGTGCAAGACCTACAGGACGGACATCCTGCTTTCGGAAGCCTCCGCCGCGCATCTGGAGGCACCCCTGCGCGGGAACCTGCACTTTGTAGATGACGCCAGCATCCGCGGCAAGGAAGATAAAATTAAGCTGTATACCACAGGCTGAAATCCTGATTTCTCCCTTGCGGTTTACGGAAAAACCTTGTTATAATAGTAGAAAGGGGCTGGTAGTTCCGGTGCCGCCGGGCGGTAATCCTTGTTGCGGAGGAGAGGAATGCTCTTTGCTGAAAAAACAATTCGTTTCATATCTCGTTCCCGGGCAGCCGCGGGCGTGGCGGTGCTGCTTGCGTGCAGTGCATTTCTGTGTGCAGCCTGCTCCCATGCCGTGAACTCCCGCGGCGGCGAGTTAAGCGGTGGTGGCGGTGGTTCCTCTTCATCCGCTGGGGCATCCCGCGGCTCGGTGCGTGGGGGAGCCGCTTCCGGCGGCAGCACCGGGGGCACTGCGCCCGACATTGTGATTGGCTCTGGCGGTGGAAGCTACACGGTGGCTGCTGCCGGCCGCACCGACTACTATACCGATGTTTTGGGAACGGCCGCGCCGGATGCTTCTTCCACCGAGCTAGGCTATCTGGTTCTATCCCCGCTTTCCCCGCAACCTCCGGCCCGGCTGTATCAGGACTTTGACAGCGGCAAGAATGTGGTGTGGCGCGACTACACCGTAACAATTTCCGTGGACGGCGCAACGGCGCTCACCCACACTTTCAACGCCGGCGAAACGGAAGCCTGCGTGCTGGAAAACGTGCCCGTGGGCGCAAGCGTGCAGGCCTCTGCCACCATCACCGTTGACGCCGACGACAGCAGCGGCATTCCGGGCTATTCCTCGTTGATTGCGGCTCCTGTTACGCAGGTGATGGCCTCCGGTTCCAACAACATCATGCTGTGGGTCTCGTACCCCATCAGCTGCGTCATGGACAGCGGCCTGCCCTCCGACGCGCCGTCGTATACCAGCACCGTTACGTCGTATACCAGTGCCGCTGCCACCGCACTGACCGCCCCGCCCGCCTCCTTTACGAGCACGGTTGACGGGCATACCTATACCTTCCGGGGCTGGAGCAAGGTTGACAGCACCACGGCCGGGGTGGATCCCACTGCCGCCGATTTCATCAAGCTGAGCGGCACCACGCTTCCGGCGAACGGGAACTTCAAGGGCAAGGTGGTGCTCTACGCGCAGTACACGCCGGACGACCCGCTGGTTGACGTGGTGTACAACCTGTCGCTGCCCGCCGCTGCGAACCCCGCATCCAGCAAGTTCAAGCTGCTTGCGACTGCCGGCGACGACACTTCCGCCATTACCGGAACCACCAAGCAAGTCTATGCATCCGACTTTGCCACAACAAACCATCTGGTGCCTTCAATTTCCGGCTACGTTAATTCGTCAAGCACCCCCACGGCGGCCTATGTTTTCAAGGGATGGAGCTATTCGGCCACCGCACCCCAGACGCTGGACTTTGACTGTTCAAGCGCCGCCGCTTTGATGGATGACGATATGCTGGTGAACCGCGACACAGACGGCAAGGTGCAGTTGTACGCCGTGTGGCAGGCGCCGTCAACAGACGCAGAGATTCTTGCTGCGTGGAAAGGTGTGACATATACCACCTCGGACTACAACAAATTCACCGAATTCAAGGTGTGCACAAAAGAGCAGCTGGCTTCCCTGATTGACGTGAGCAAGAATAACAGCATTGCAAGCTCCGTTGCGGGCAGCAATCCAAGCGGTTCTTCCTCGTCGGGACAGGGCTTTGCGGGCAAAACGATAACTCTCCTTGATAACATCAACATGGGGAGCATGACGTGCAGCGTTGACGGGGGAAGCTACCGCCGGATTAACTTTTATGGCACCTTTGACGGCAACGGCAAGACGCTGACCGCCAACATTACCGGGGGCAGCAATACCGGCCTGTTCTACTGCCTTGGAGACAACGGCGTGATAAAGAACCTGACGCTGGAAGGTTCCGTTAGCGGCACCGGCAACTGCACCGGCGGTCTTGTCGGCAACGCGAACGGTACCGGTTCAAGCATCCAGAACTGCACGGTGAACGCCTCGGTGGGCGGCGGCCCCGGCAGCCTGGGCGGTATCGTCGGTATCAATTATTATGCCACTGTCAGCGGCTGTACGTTCTCCGGCACGATGCTTTATCTTGCTCCGAATGCTCGGGGGTATGTCGGCGGCATTGTCGGCGACAATTATTCCACTGTCACCGGCTGTACCTTCAGCGGCACAATAAATGCCCAAAACTTGTCGACAGCAGATTCTTCCTACGGCAAGATTCTCGGCAAAGGATCCGGCAGCAGCGGGAGTACAAAGACCGGGACGGTGAACGTCGCCATGTCTGGGGGCAGTCCGATAGCCCAGGAGAACGACACCCCCTGATGCATAATGCGTCGGCGCATTGTGCGGTCAGGGCAGGTAGCAGGTGGCGGTTCTGTTGCCCCAGTCTGCCGCTCCGCATGCACTGGCAAAAAAACAGCCCGGCTGGATTTTTCTCCGGCCGGGCTTTCTGTTTCCCCGGAACTGCTCCGGGGCAGGGGGTGGTTCCCTCCCCTAAATTAAGAGGGATGCGGGGCACTCCCCCGCAAAAATTGCTTTCCCGCTTATTTTGCTGCGTCGATGGGCTTCATCGACGTCATGTAGGCGCGGAGCTTCTTGCCCACGTCCTCAATCGGGTGGTTGCGGATTTCTTCGTTCACCTTGACCAGCACGGTGTTCGGCACGGAATTGGTCTTGCAGTCAAGCCCCTTGCCGATGTCCTGTGTGGTTACGCCCGCCATGAATTCCTTCTGCAAGAGCGGCACACATGCGCGCGCAAAGAGATAGCAGCCGTATTCTGCGGTGTCGGAGATGACTTTGTTCATCTCGTACAGGCGGCGGCGGTCAATCAGGTTTGCAATCAGCGGAACTTCGTGCAGCGACTCGTAGTAGGCGCTTTCCGGCTTGATGCCTGCGCTTACCATCGTTTCGAATGCAAGTTCGCAGCCTGCTTCCACGAATGCTACCAGCAGGATGCCCTTGTCAAAGTATTCCTGCTCGCTGATTTCGTCGCTGGCTTCCGCCTCGGTCTCGAAGGGAATCTTTGCGTAGCTTTCGCGCCACTCGTGCAGGTCGTGGTCGTCGGCAGCCCAGTCCTTCATCATGGTTGAAGAGAATTTGCCGCTGATGATGTCGTCCATGTGCTTCTGGAAGAGCGGCGTCATTATCTTCTTGAGCTGCTTGCTCAGCTCGTGTGCGCGGATTTTTGCCGGGTTGGAAAGGCGGTCCAGCATGTTGGTGATGCCGCCCCACTTGAGTGCCTCGCTGATGACGTTCCAGCCGTGCATGAGCAGCTTAACGGCGTATCCCGGAGCAATGCCGCTCTGAACCATCTTGTCGTAGCTGAGGATGGTGCCGGCCTGCAGAAGACCGCAGAGGATTGTCTGCTCGCCCATCAGGTCGCTCTTTACCTCGGCGATGAATGAAGATTCAAGCACGCCCGCAGTTTCGCCGCGTTCGGCACAGGCAAGTGCCTTTGCAAGCGCCATGCCGCGGCCTTCCGGGTCGTTCGCCGGGTGCACGGCAATCAGTTCCGGCACGCCGAAACCGCGCAGGTACTCGTTGCGCACTTCGGTTCCCGGTCCCTTGGGAGCCATCAGGAATACCGTGATGTCCGGGCGGATGAGTTCGCCCTCTTCAATCATGTTGAAGCCGTGGCTGTACCAGAGGGCAGCGCCTTTCTTCATATATTTCATCAGGTTTGCAACCACTTCGTGGTGCTGCTTGTCCGGCGTCAGGTTGCCCACCACGTCTGCCGTGGGGAGCAGCTCTTCGTAGGTGCCCACCTTAAAGCCGTTCTCGGTAGCGTTCTTCCATGACTGGCGCTTCTGCTCAATGGCTTCCTTGCGCAGGCAGTATGCAACGTCCATGCCGGAGTCGCGGAGGTTCAGGCCCTGGTTCAGACCCTGTGCGCCGCAGCCCACAATGACGATTTTCTTGCCCTGCAGAGCCTTGGTGCCGTCCTTGAATTCCTCACGTGCCATCTGGCGGCAGTGACCGAGCTCCTGGCGTGCCACGCGCCACGGAATTTTGTTGAAGTAGTTTTCACCCATTTGATTGTCTCCTGAATGCGGGCATCATACCTTCCCGCTCTGGTAAGCAGTATAGCATCTTAGCGTTGTTGCGTAAAGTGAAATGTTTTCAATAGAATGTTGCATATTGTGCAATGTTATGGGTACATAAACATGCGCTCCCAGAGGAAAATTGCCCGTCACCGCTGTTGCAACAAGTTGCAAATGCGGCGCCGTGCAATTTTCCTCTTCCGCGCATTTCTTTGCCCAGGCTCCTGTACTGCGCTTTTTTCCTTTCGCTGTAACTTTCTGCCCGCGGCGTTTTTTTATTTCTTTGGAGGACGGAGAGGGTCTGCAAAGGAGGCATTGCCATGAAAACTTTTTATAAGAAATTCCTGCTGATTGCTGCTGTGTGCACACTTGCACTGTCTGCGGCCTCTGCAAAGGGGCCTCATATCGGGGACTACGCCCAGGATTTTGAAATTTCGCTGATTGACGGCGGTAAAGTGAAGCTTTCTTCCTTCCGCGGAAAGGCGGTACTGCTGCATTTCTGGGCAACGTGGTGCCCCCCGTGCCAGAAGGAGCTGCCGGAGATGGACGCGCTTGCAAAGCAGATTGCACAGAAGGGAAGCAGCAGCAAACTGGCATTCCTTGCTGTCTGTGTGTCCGACACGCAGAAGGCAGCTGAGAGATACCTTAAAAAGAACGGATTTACGTTTTCGGGCGGACTTGACGAGGACGGCAACATTGCCGATGTCTACGGCGTGGAAGGAATTCCTGCCAGCATCCTGATTTCGCCCGACGGAAAAATAGAGAAAATGTCAGTCGGCATGATGAGCCGCGCCGACCTGGACGCGTTTATTGCGCCCTATGCGAACTGACATCCTGCGGGGACTTTCCCTTGCAGCCGCCCTGCTGCTTATTGCCGCGGGGATTGCGTGCGGGGACTGCCGCCTGATGTTCCGCAAGGCCGTGTTTGTGTGCCTGGAGTGCATGGGAATTGGCTGAACCGTCTTCCCGGTGCTCCGGTATGCGCCGCCGTGCGGTGCAGGTGCTTTCCATGCTTATCTACAACGCGGATGTTTCCCGCTGGTTCAGCGGGGGCATTTCGCGTTCTTCCCTCAAACATGTCTGCGTGCCGGGGCTGAACTGCTATTCCTGCCCCGGTGCCATTGCGTCCTGCCCGCTCGGTTCGCTGCAGAACACTATCGGCGGCGGGCGCTTTCCTTTTTTTGTAACAGGTTTCCTGCTGCTGGCGGGGACGCTGCTGGGGCGTATGGTCTGCGCCTTTCTTTGCCCGGCGGGGCTGGTTCAGGAGCTGCTGTATAAAATTCCGGTAAAGAAACTGAAAAAAACGCCCCGCGTGCTTGCGGTGACGCGCCGCCTGAGCCTGCTGAAGTATGCGCTGCTTGTGCTGCTGTGCGCCGTTTTTCCGCTGGCAGCCTTTGTGCGGAGTGGGGCTGCATCGCCGTACTTCTGCAAATTCTTTTGCCCGGCGGGAACGCTTGGCGCCGGAATCCCGCTGGTGCTGCTCAATGAAGGATTCCGCGCTGCTGCCGGGCGGCTCTTTGCCTGGAAGGTGGCGGTGGCTGCCGTCCTGCTGCTCTGGTCGGCCGTTTTTTTCCGCCCTTTCTGCACGTTTTTCTGCCCGCTGGGTGCCGTGTATTCGTTTTTCAACCGGATTGCCCTTGCCGGAATCCGCGTGGATGCGCAGAAATGCCTGCACTGCGGCGCCTGTACCGCGCACTGCAGGATGCAGACGCTGACCGTGAATGACCGCGAATGCATCCGCTGCGGTGACTGCATTCCCCGCTGCCCCCACAATGCGCTGAGCATGGGGCATGTGCGGCAGCAGAGCGACAGTGAGCGGGAAAGAGGGGCGGCTGTGCCAACAAACGCCGCTCGGTCAACCAATGCAGCTTTACCAACAGGCGCAGCTTTGCCACCCGGCGCGGGCGGCGGAACGGAGGGCGGACGTGGACTTCTTTGAACTGAAAGCCTTCCTGCAGCTGGGCAGCACGCTGCATTTTGCCCGTGCCGCAGAAGCCGTGAACCTGAGCCCGTCTGCGCTGAGCCGCCTCATATCGCGCCTGGAGGACGAAGTGGGGGCAACGCTCTTTGAACGCAGCAGCAGGGAAGTCATGCTGACCGCCGAAGGAAAAAAATTCGCAGCGTTTGCACAGTCATGCCTTGCTGGGCAGGAGGAGCTGCTTGCCTCGTTTGCCCGTACGGGAGACGCCGTTACCGGTACGCTCCACGTCTACGCAAGCGTAACCGCCTGCTACACGATAATGCCGCCGTTCATCAAGAAACTCGCCGCAAAGTATCCGGGCATCCACCTGTCCATCGAAACCGGCGACCCCGCAGGTGCCATGCCGGCCGTGCGCGAAGGCCGTGCGGAACTTGCCGTTGCCGCCATCCCCGATGTACCCGCGGATTTTTTTGACTGCATTCCGGTGCGCACCAGTCCGCTCGTCTTTGCCGCCTCCAGCTCCGGCCCCTACGTGGAAGTGTCCGGCAGCCCGCAGGACATCGTTTCCTCCGTGCCGCTCATCCTGCCCAAGGCGGGGCTTGCCCGCGAACGCTTTGATTCATGGGTCAGGAGCCGCAACGTTACGCCGATGGTTGCCGCGGAAACCGAGGGCAACGAGGCGAACATGGCGCTTGCCGCACTGGGGCTTGGCATTGCGCTGGTTCCGCGGATAGTGCTGGAAAACGGCCCCTACCGCGAAGGTTTCATCTGCCACAGTGCCGGGAACGCGCTCGGCGGCTACGACATCGGCTTTATCCAGCGCACGCGGATTTCCGGCACCGAAAGCGTGCGGCGGCTCCGGCTTGCCGTCACCGACATTCTGCACAATACCCGCTGGCAGGACAGCTTCGGCAGCGACAACTAACGGCATGCAGAGTGCGTGCCGCCTGCACTCAGACCGCGCACTATTTTCATTCCCCCGAAAAACCGCTATACTGGGCGCATGAAACTGGAAGCACGATTTACATCACACGATAACAGGCTTTTTTATATCGACGGCACGGAATGCCCCGTGCTGAACGCGCCGCTGCTCAATGCGGCTGACTGTGCCCCCGGCACGCAGGTTCCGGCGGAGGGGCTGCTCTGCCTGCGGCTTGACTGGCAGCAGGTGGGCACCGGGGACAGCGGCTACAACGAGGAATTCCTTGCCGCTTTCCGCGATTTCCTGAAAGAGCTGGAAGAGGGCGGGCGCTACGCGTTCATCGTTCCGGACAGCGCCGGGCAGGATTTCCCTTCCGGCGAAGAACTTACCGCCGGCATGAAGCACTGCGCGCGCCGCATCAAGGACTGTGCGTCCGTTGTGGGCTTTGCCGTTCCGGCCGCCGCCGATGCAGGCTTCTTCATGGAGCAGCTGCGCGAAAAACATGCCCACTATGTGTTTTTCAGCCGCGACGGCCAGCTGCTTTCCGACGGCAGCGTGGTCAAATACTAGGGCATCGCGAAAAATTCGCTTCCCGGTACTGCCCTGCAGCCAGCCACCCGCAGCTCCGGGAACGGCGGATAGCCGAAAAAGTGTAAAAATTTCCGAAAAATTTTTAAAAAAGCGGTTTTTGTGCGTAAACTCTATATCTTTTTTTGAATCGGATGCATATACTTTGTTCTGGTGTTGAGAACCACCGGGAGGAAAAATGGGTTACGATTCAAAAGAGAAAGAGTTGGATAAGGCTGAACGCCAGCTGTACGGCGATTGGGTCCGGTCAGCCCTCCGGGGCGACATGAAAGAAGTGTACATGGACAACGTAAAAGCTGTCATGAAAAAGCAGACTGCGGCCTGCAGCATTGGGCGGGAAGAATTCTTCCCCTTCATGGAATATATGCGCCTGTCCCGGCTCCCCGTCTGACGCCGCCGGGCAGCGTCCTGAAACTGGGGGCAGTACCCCCTCAGCTCAGGCTTTCTTCTACAATGCGCAGGATGCGGCTGCCGAATTTTTCTGCTTTGGCGCTGCCGATGCCGTAGCAGTCCAGCAGGGCGGCGGTATCCTGCGGTTTGCGGCGGGCAATGTCCATCAGCGTGCGGTCGCCGAAAATGACGTAAGGCGGCACGTTCAGTTCTTCTGCCTGCCTGCGCCGCCAGCCGCGGAGAGCCTCAAAGATGCGCACGCCAGCCGGGTCATCTGCACCCGGTGCCGCCGACGGCCGCTTCTTGGGGAATGCGGGTTTGACCGCCGCCGCGCTGTATGCAAAGGGAAGGGCAATCTGCTGCCGGGTGCGGAGTGCCGCGCGTCCCAGCTGCGTTACGAAAAGCACGCCGTAGTCCCCGCCCTTTGCCACAAATCCGTATTCAATGAGCAGCGAGCACAGGCTGAACCAGTCCTGCCGCGAAAGTTCCCCGCCGATGCCGTACGTGCTCAGCCGCGTGTGTCCGTTTTCCAGCACGCGCTTGTTCTTTGAGCCGAGCAGCACGTCCACAATGTACGCCGTGCCGAATCGTTCCTCCGTGCGCAGGATGCAGGACATGAATTTCTGCGCGGGAACCGTTACGTCGGTGTCAGGGAGCGGCCCGCTCGTGCAGATGTCGCAGCAGCAGTCTTCCGGTACCGCGTGCGCGCCGGTTTCGTCGTATACTTCCCCAAAATATGAAAGCAGCTGCCTGCGGCGGCACGTTCTTCCTTCCGCAAAGCGCACCATGCCGTCAAGCAGGCGCTCCGCCTTGTCCGGCTCGTCTTTTTCCGTAAAAAAATAGCGTATTTTGTGCAGGTCGCCGGCGCTGTAGAGCAGCAGGGCATGGGACGGCAGCCCGTCCCGCCCCGCGCGCCCGATTTCCTGGTAATACTGTTCGATTGACTTCGGCATGTCGTAGTGCACGACGAAGCGCACATCCGGCTTGTTGATGCCCATGCCGAACGCCACGGTTGCCACCATAATGTCCGTTCGTCCGTTGATGAAGTCTGACTGGCGGGATGCACGCTCTTCGTCCGCAAGCCCCGCGTGGTAGCCGGTTGCGCTGAAGCCTTCCTGCTGCAGCTTGAGCACCAGCTCGTCAACCTGCCGCCGCGAAAAGCAGTAGATGATGCCGCACTGCCCTGCATGGGCGTTCAGGAATTCCACCAGCTGCGCGGCGGGCCGCTGCTTGCGCCGTACCTCAAGGTAAATGTTGGGGCGGTTAAAGCTTGCCACAAGCACCGCCGGGGCTTCCATGCGCAGCTGCGCCACAATGTCCTGCCGTACGCTTGCCGTTGCCGTCGCCGTGAGCGCAAGGCAGACCGCCCGCGGGAACTGGGCGCGCACGGCGGCAATTTCCATGTAGTCGGGGCGGAAGTCGTGGCCCCACTCGCTGATGCAGTGCGCCTCGTCAATGGTGATGCACTTTACCGGCAGGCGGCAGCTGTGCAGCAGCTCGCGCATGCGCTCTGTGTTCAGCCCTTCCGGCGACACGTAGAGCAGCTTTATTTCGCCGCTGCGGATGCGGGCGCATGATTCCCAGTAGGCATCCGTGCCGAGCGTAGAATTGATGAACACGGCGGGAACCCCGGCGGCTTCCAGCTGCGTTACCTGGTCCTGCATGAGCGCAATCAGCGGAGAGACGACAATGGTCAGCCCGTCCAGAATGAGCGCCGGTATTTCGTAGCAGAGCGATTTGCCTCCGCCGGTGGGCATAACGGCCAGCGTGTCCCTGCCGTCGAGCACATTCTGTATGACCTCACGCTGGAGGGGACGGAACTGCTCGTAGCCGAACACTTCCTTAAGTACGTGCTCCGGTTCCCTTCCTTCCAGGGAAGGACTGTCATCCCTGCAGAAGAGGAGGGATTGCTGTGAAGAAAAGTCGCGGATGCTGCCCATGAGCCAATTATACTGAAAATCATCCATCTGTGAAACTATCCTGTGTATCCGTGTGGTCAACTGGGAAACAAAATGTGCTCCCAGCGGGCAAGAGGCAGTTGCCCCTTGCCCAGTCGGAATTGCACGCAATTCCGACGGCGATAATGCCGCATAATGTGCATCGGTTGTGCGTTACAACCTGCGGCATCGGGCAATTTTCCGCTTCCGTGCATTTCCTACTTGATGAAATGCACCGGATTTGTTATACTTGAACTGTTCATACGCCGGTTTGGTGGAATGGTAGACACGAAAGACTCAAAATCTTTTGCGCGCGAGCGTGTCTGAGTTCAAGTCTCAGAACCGGTAATTTCCCCTACAAAATCCCAATGCCTCCTTCAGTCCTGCGGTAGAGGATTGCTTCCTGCAGGGAGCTTTCGTCGATGTGCTCTTTGCCTTCCATGTCTGCGATGGTGCGTGCAAGCTTCAGGCATGCGGCCGTGGCGCGCGGAGAAAAACCGTTTTTCCGGCCGGCTTCGTCCAGCAGCAGCTGCGCGGCTTTGGGCAGCGTGCACCATGCCGCGGTTTCCGACGGGCTGAGCCGGGCATTTTTTCTGCCGCCCTGCCGCCTGCGCTGTGCCGCTACCGCCCGCGCCACCTGAATGCGCAGTTCCTGCGTGGAGCGCGAAGCTTCCTGACTGGCTGCGTCCGGGCGGGACTGCACGTGGATGCGGATGTCCATGCGGTCCAAGAGCGGCCCGCTGAATTTCCGCCAGTACTGTTCCACCGAATGGGCGCTGCACAGGCAGATTTTTTCGTCCGAGCCGAAATTTCCGCAGGGACAGGGATTGGTCGCCATAAGCAGCTGAAACGCCGCCGGGTACACGGTGGAGCGTCCCGCGCGGCTCAGCGTGACGGTTCCGCTTTCCAACGGCACGCGCAGCATCTGGAGTACGGAAGTTTTGAATTCTGCCGCTTCGTCAAGAAACAGCACGCCGTTGTGCGCAAGCGATATTTCCCCTGGTGCGCACCTGCTTCCCCCGCCGCAGATGCCTTCGATGCTTGCCGTCTGGTGGGGCTGCCGGAACGGGGCCGTGCGGACGGCCGATTTTCCCGGCGGCAGCAGCCCTGCAAGCGAATAAATGCGCGTGACCGGCTGCGCCTGTTCCGGGGTCAGCAGCGGCAGCAGCGCGGGGAAACGCTGGAATGCAAGCGTTTTGCCGCAGCCCGGCGGCCCGAAAGCCAGCAGGTTGTGTCCCCCGGCCGCTGCAATCTGCAGCCCGCGCACAAGAAACTGCTGCCCCCTGATTTCTGCAAATTCAAAGCCCGGTTCCACGGCGGGGAAGGCAACCCCTTCCGTTTCCTCCGCGCCGGTGGGAAGCGGCTCGCTTTCCGGCTGCCCGGCTGCTGCACTGGTAAAGCGCCCGCCGTTTTCCATCGCTTCAAAGGCTTCCGTCAGGTTTTCCGCCCCGAAGACCTGCATGCCCGCAACTTCCCGCGCTTCCCTGCTGTTTTCCGCCGGGACAATGCACAGCCGGATGCCGCCCGCATACGCCGTGTTCACCGCCGCGTAGACTCCGCGCACAGGCCGCACCCTGCCGTTCAGCTCCAGCTCGCCCATGACGAGCACTGGCAGCGGGTCCGCGCCGCCTTCCGCATCCTGCCGGCCGCTGCGTTCTTTTGCGTGCAGCACGGCAAGTGCCACCGCAAGGTCAAAACCCGCGCCTTCCTTGCGCAAATCTGCGGGCGACAGGCTGATGAGCACACGTTCCGGCGGGAAGTCAAAGCCGCTGTTCTTTATGGCCGCTTTCATGCGTTCGCGGCTTTCCTTGACTGCGCCGTCTGCAAGCCCCACAATGTCCACGGCGGGAATACCGCGGCGCAAATCCACTTCCACACTGACAAGCGCGCCCTCGTAGCCGAACGGTGAAAAACTGTAAATCTGCATGTTTTGTACCTCTTCTGAAAAATCAGGGCATTATGCTGCCCCCTCATAACTATTACTCCTGCAAGAAATACATTTTTGCGCAATTTTCCGGCATTTTTTTTGAAAATTTTTTTCCCCATGGAGGGAGTTTCAAAAGTCGGACGAGTTTTGAAACTCCTTCCAAATTTACCTCAAAAACCGTAATGGAATGAGGTTTTTGAAAGCCAGTTTCAAAAGTAACAGACTTTTGAAACTGGCTCCGTTGAGAGGATGAGAGCGTATTTTTGCTGTATGCTGTCCCCCTTGGAACCGGATACATACCTTGCATGTTCTTTGTAGTGCTTGTATACTAAAAATGTGTGATAGAATGGGGTGGTTTATTGCCCCGAAGGAAGCCGGTATGCAGAAGAAGCCTGTTTTTTATACGTTCCCAAGCGTTCGTCGTGGAGCGGCCATGCTGCGGCTTGCCGCAGCCGTGCTGCTTGCGGCCGGGCTTTTGTTCGCATCCTGCGCAAATGCAGTGAACAGTCACGGCGGCTCCTGGTCCCGGCGGCGGCGGCTATTTACCTGCCGTCCGCGAGTTTTTGCAACGCACTAACTTGACAAACACCTGCCCCCGGCTTATCCTCTGCTGAAGGAGGACGCGGGCGCAATGGAAACAGACATCACTTTGCTGTGCAGGGTCGTTGATAATTACGGTGACATCGGTTTTGTGTACCGCCTTGCCCGTGCGCTCAGCCGCCTTGCTCCTGATGCCCGGCTGCGGCTGGTGGTAAGCGACCTTGCGTCCTTTTCGGCACTGGCGCCCGGCATCAGGAAAGATGCTGCGGTGCAGGACTTCTGCGGCTGGCAGGTCTTTGCGTGGGATGCCGCTGCCGCATGTACGCAGGAATTTACCCGGCACCCGCCGCGCGTCATCCTTGAATGCTTTCAGTGCGGGCGCCCGGACTGGCTGGAGGCCCTGCTCTTCGGCCCTGATGGTACTTCCGGGCAGCATGTAGAAAGTCAGCCGTCTGCTGCCCGCGGAATCGTGCATATCATCAACGTGGAATACCTGACGGCAGAAGACTGGGCAGATGACTTCCACCTGCTCAAGGGAGCCACGCGTTCGCCCTTTGTAAAGAAGCTGAATTTTATGCCGGGCTTTACTGCGCGGACGGGCGGACTTATCCTGGAAGCCCCGCCGCAGCAGGCGCTGCTGGATTCCCTGCTTCCTGCTGAGTGCCGGGACATGCTTGGCCGGAAGGACGTGCTGCCTGTCCTTGTTTTTGCCTATCCGCGCGATTTTTCTGCCGTGGTTGCCGCGCTCAGCCGTTACCAGCAGACGATGCGCCGGCACAATGCGCAGTATTGCGTGCACGTGCTCTGTGCTGCCGGGCTGAGCGTCCGCCCCTTTACGGAGGCATGGCATGCTGCGGGCTGTCCCTTTCCTGTTACGCAGCTGCCGTACCTGCCGCAGGAGGCCTGGGACGCGCTTCTGGGCAGATGCGGCTGGCTTTTTGTGCGCGGCGAAGATTCCTTTGCGCGCGCCTGCCTGAGCGGGGTGCCGTTCATCTGGCATGCGTACCCGCAGGATGCGGAGTTCCAGCTGGTAAAGGCCGCTGCTTTCCTTTCCCGCCTGGAGCCCTTCCTTCAGCCCGGTGACTATGCGCTGTTCCGCCGCTATTCGCTGCTGTACTCGCGGCGCTGGCATGCGGAACCGGGTGCAGAGGCGCAGGAGGTGCTGGACGGGCTTGCGGCGGCGGGCGGCGGCATTCCCGGCACAGCCCCGGATGCCCGGCGGGAAGAAGAACGCCTGCTGTACGAGCTGCTCTGCCGCCGGGAAGCGCTGGCACAGGGCTTCCGCCGCTTTGCTGCTTCGCTCGTGCAGAACGGGAATCTTGCAAAAAATCTGCTGGAGTGCATAAAGCGGTTGCAATTCTAATATTTTTTCTATATAATGAAGAAACATTTTTATAGGAAGATGCGATATGTTATCAACGAATGAAATCAAAGTGGGCACCGCTTTCATGTATGAGAACGCCCCGTTCATCGTCCAGCGTATGCTCGGACAGAAATCAGGCCGCGCCGGTATGGTCACACGTCTGCGTGTGAAGAATATCGTGACCGGCGGTACGCAGGATCTGGGGCTTGATGCTGGTGAAAAGTTCGACGAAGTTGACCTGGAAGAAAAGACCGTCCGCCTTTCTTATGTTGACGGTGACGAGTTTGTGTTCCAGGATCAGGAGACATGGGATGAAGTTCGCCTGACCAAGGAAGACCTCGGTGACAACGGCGGCTACCTTTCCCCCGATGACGAGTATGATGTTTCCATCACCTTCTATGAAGGCAAGGCTGTGGGCGTTAAGCTCCCCGTGAACGTGACCCGCACCATCACCTACTGCGAGCCCGGCATCAAGGGCGACACTTCCGGCAAGTCAACCAAGCCTGCTACGCTTGACACCGGCCTTGAAGTGAAGGTTCCGCTGTTCTGCAACACGGATGACCGCATCGTGATTGATACCCGCGACGGTTCATTTGTTGAACGCGCAAAGAACTAATTAAGGTAACTTTGAAAATGCGGTGTTTTAAGTCGCGCTAGTATAGCGGCTTAAAGCTCGCCTGTATTACAGCCAGTGAAGGCGGTCATCGTTCCAGTGACCGCCCTCCTTGTATGACCCTTTAGCTCAATTGGATAGAGCGACAGCCTCCTAAGCTGTAGGTTGCGAGTTCGATTCCCGCATGGGTCAGAAAAGTGAAGCCAGCGCTCCGTAAGGGTCGCTGGCTTTTTTGTTACTGGGCGATGTAGCAGTGGCTGTTGGCGTCGTCGTACTTGATGGTTATGGATGTGTAGGTGTCCATCGGCGGAAAGTCATATTTCTGCCATTCGGTGTCGGTGTTCAGGCGGTACCACAGGCGGCAGTTCTGCGGCTCAAAATCCTGCAGCAATATATATGAAGAGACATCAATTTTTTCGCTGACGGTGGGCTCAGTGTCTTTTCTTTGCGAGGTAACTGCCACAAGTATGTACCTGCTGCACCCGTTGTGGATGACCAGCTCGTACGTGTCGTCAAAGAAAAAACCGGTGATGGTGTCGCAGGAAACCAGCAGCGGGAGTACCGCTGCAATGCAGAGCAGCATCAGTGCCGTATATGTCCGTATCGTCTTCATGTCCTTCCTCTGGGCTGCGGGGCTTATCTGCCAAAGCGCCTGCCGCCTCCCTTCTTATAAACATCGTTTGTTTGCAGAGATTACATCAATAGAACTATTTTTTTCTGAAATGCTGCGGCAACATAAAAAAAATGCGCTCCCAGCGGAAAAATGCCCGGCACCGCTGGTTGTAACGCTGTGCGTTACAAATGCGGCACCGTTCATTTTTCCGCTTCCGCGCATTTTGGCTGTAATCGTTGTATTTCTGTCGCGCTACTATTGACAGAAACGTACCTTTGCAGTATAGTTGTTACTGTAAATAGTAACTTTCTACAAGAGGAGCCATATTGTATGAGCACACGGACTGACTGCATATATCTGAGCCTGCCGAGCGACCGCTACACGCCGTTTTCGCTGGCACGTAAAATCGGGGCAAAGGCCATTCTGGAAAGCGCCCGCTTTAACCGGGGCAAGGAACGCTATTCCATCCTGCTGGCGGAAGAGGCATTCCGTGTCCTGCAGGACGATGAAGGCATTGCGTTTATCATTGACGGGCGGCGGGTGCCGTTTACGCCGGCGGGCGTGGGTGCCGCCGAGACCGTGTCGCCGGGCAGCCGCGTCCTGCACCAGCCTGACATCCTTGATGCGCTGCTCTACGTGGCACAGGAAAATGAGCTGCCCTGTAAGGACATTCCCGTCCCGGCAAGCGGCATCGGCTACCTGAGCTACGAATTCTGCGCCCGCTGCGATACCATTACGCTGGCGCCGCAGACCGACGAGCTGCACATTCCGGAAAGTGAATTCATCGTGGGTCACCTGTACATCGTCTTTGACCACTTTACCGAAACGCTGCATGTTTTTGCGCTCAACTACACGGAACACCAGATTGATCTGCAGAAGGCAATCGACGGGCTGAAAAAGCGGCTCGGCGACCTTGATTTCAGCTACCTTGCGCCGCCGGAAGAAGCTGCTCCCTGCCGCACCGTCACCGACCTTGCGCAGTCGGAGCGCGAGTACAAGGAAAAAGTCGTTGAGCTGAAAAAGCACATTGTTGCCGGCGATATTTTTCAGGCGGTACCAAGCCGCCGCCTGCAGGTGGAATGCGAGGCTTCCGCGCTGGAGGTGTACCGCCGCCTGCGTTCGCTGAACCCGTCGCCCTATCTGCTCTACCTGGACTTTGGTGACCGCCAGCTGGTCGGTTCTTCGCCGGAAAGTCTTGTGCGCGTCCGCAAAGGCGTTGCTTCAATCCGCCCGATTGCGGGCACCCGGCGGCGCGGCGCGGATGATGCGGAAGACGCGCGCCTGCGCGAAGAGCTGCTCGGCGACGCAAAGGAGCGCAGCGAGCACCTGATGCTGGTTGACCTTGCGCGCAATGACCTGGGGCGCGTCTGCCAGGCGGGCAGCGTGCAGGTAACGCGCTACATGGACTGCGAGTTCTTCAGCCATGTCATGCATCTGGTGAGCGACGTGGAAGGCAAAGTGCTTCCGGGCGTCAAGCAGATTCAGGTGCTGCGTTCAGCCTTCCCGGCCGGCACGGTGAGCGGTTCCCCCAAGATTGAGGCAATCGAAATCCTGAGCCGCCTTGAAAAAGTAAAGCGCCGCTTCTATGCGGGGGCAATCGGCTACCTGCAGTCATCCGGCGACCTTGATTTCTGCATCGGCATACGCTGCGCGCTCGACCAGCAGGGACTGTGGACGCTGCAGGCGGGCGGCGGCATCGTCTACGATTCCAACCCCGACCGCGAGTGGGAAGAAACAAACGAAAAGCTCGGCGCGCTGCGGGCTGTACTTGAGGGAAAAGCAAAGGCTCCGGCTGCGAGCTGATACATAAGGAGAAAGACTATGATTCTGGTTATCGATAATTATGATTCGTTTACATACAATGTGGTGCAGGCGCTGCAGCGCCTTTCCGGGGACGAAGTAAAGGTTGTTCGTTCCAAGGAATGCACGGTGGAAGAGCTGGATGCAATGCATCCGGACAGGCTGGTTGTCAGCCCCGGTCCGGGAACTCCTGCGGAAGCCGGCGTGAGCGAGGATGCCATCCGGTACTTTGCGGGAAAAATCCCTGTGCTGGGCATCTGCCTGGGGCATCAGGCAATTGCCGAAGCCTTCGGTGCAAAGATTGTGCAGGCAAAGCGCATCTGCCACGGCGTGGTGGAAGAGCTGGACTTTGACGGGCGCGGACTGTTCCGCATCATCGGCAGGAAGTCCGCATTTACGCGCTACCATTCGCTCGCCGTGGACGAAAGCACGCTGCCGCCTGAATTCGAAGTGACTGCGCGTGCTTCCGACGGTGAAGTCATGGGCATCCGGCACAAGACGCTCTGCGTGGAAGGCGTGCAGTTCCATCCCGAATCCATTGCAAGCCAGCAGGGCGACGATGTGTTCCGCGCCTTCCTTAATTACCGCCGCGAGAACCTGCCGGTGGCGGAATTCCTGAACCAGATTGCTGCCGGCAAGGATTTGAGCGAGGAACAGGCGGCGCTGTTCATGGAAAACCTGACGGACGGCACGCTGGATGAGCGCGTTACCGCCGCAATGCTGATGGGGCTTGCCGCCAAAGGCCCTGCTGCCTCAGAGATGGCGGGCTGCGCCTCCGTCCTGCTGAAAAAGCGTACGCCGCTGCCCGTGGACGGCTGCGACCTTGCGGAAATTGTTGGTACCGGCGGCGACGGCAAAGGCAGCTTCAACATTTCTTCGCTTTCTGCAATCGTTGCGGCAAGCTGCGGCCAGGGCATGGCCAAGCACGGTAACCGCGCAGTTTCCAGCAAATCCGGCGCGGCGGATTTCTATTCCGCACTGGGCATAAAGATAGACGGTACGCCGGAGCAGACTGCGGCACTCATCAAGAAAACCGGCTTCGGCTTCCTGATGGCGACGGTTTACCACAGTGCCATGAAATATGCAGCCCCGGTCCGCCGCGCACTCGGCATCAAGACCATCATGAATGTGCTCGGACCGCTGACCAATCCTGCGGGCGCAAAGTACGAAGTGCTCGGCGTGTACGGCATGGAGCTGCTGGAGCCGGTTGCACATGCTGCCCGCCGCCTTGGAGCCCGCCGCGTCATGGTCATCCACAGCAAGGACGGCTTCGACGAGATTTCTCCGTGCAGCCCCACCTACGTCTATCAGATAAATGACGACGGCAAGGAGTACAAATACACGATAAACCCCGCGGAATTCGGCATAACGGATGCTTCCGAGGAGGAGCTGAAAGGCGGTTCCGGCGAAGAAAATGCGCAGCTTGCGCTTGAGCTGCTGGAAGGAAAGGGACGCAGTACGCTGCGTGCCGCAGTGGGGCTGAATACCGGTGCTGTGCTGTATCTGGCAGGAAAAGTCCGCACGCTGAAGGACGGCTATGCCATGGCGCTGGATGCACTTGATTCCGGCCGTGCAAAGGCAAAGCTTGAAGAAATCCGGGCTGCGTCCAATGCCTGAGCGCAGCCGGTAAAAGGGGGCGGGCTGCTCAGTGCTCGGACTGCCGTTTCGTAAGCTTTACGGAAACGGTTTTGCCGTCGCTTTCAAGGCTGCCTTTGGCAAAAAGCTTTCCGTCTACAAGAATGTCGGCGGAAGCGTCTGCCTTGCGGTCAAGCCGTATGGAGTTGCCGCGTTTGAGTGCGCTCAGTGCCTCCTGCGACAGGGTTGCGCTGCCGTAGATAACGGTGACGTAGTGCTTCTGCTGCGCAGAAATCTGTGCGGCAAGCTCTGCTGCCCGTGCACGTCGCGCTGCAAGCTTTGCGTTCCTGCTGTCTTCCTTTTTGGGGGCAGGCGCGGCGGCGGTCTTTTTGGCCAGCAGCTTGTCAAGCTCTGCCTGGGAAAGGGAAATACCGGCCACTCCCTGCGGATTTTTCTTGTTGTCCATCGTACTACCAGTATAGCACGGGCTATTTTGTTGGGCAAGCCTGAAGATTTTGCGGGTGTGCGTGTTGCGGGACTCCGCTTTTAATTTGAAGAAAGGAATGTATTCTATGGATATTCTGGATGAAATCGTTGCAAAACGGAAGGCTGACATTGCAGTGCTGGGTTACAGCTACGGGTGCGAGGTACCGGAGCGGCGGGGGCGCGCAGCCCCGGTGCCGTTCATTGCGCAGAAGGGCGCTGTCCTTGAGGTAAAGCGTGCTTCTCCGAGCAAGGGCGACATTGCGCCCGGTCTGGATGCGGGGAAGACTGCGGCCTGCTATGCTGCTGCCGGTGCCGCCGCCGTGTCCGTGCTGACGGAGCGGAATTTTTTCAAGGGCTCGCTGGATGATCTTCGTGCCGTTTGCCGCGCAGTTGATGAAGCCGCCGCTGCTTCCGGCAAGACTCCTGCCGCAGTGCTCCGCAAGGATTTCCTGCTCTGCCCGGAGGAAGTTGACGTTGCCTACCGCTGCGGGGCAGACGCCGTGCTGCTTATCGCCCGCATTCTCAGTACCGAACAGCTTATCCTGATGGCGCAGCGCTGTGCTGCACTCGGCATGACGGCTTTCATCGAGCTGCGGCTGGAAGAGGACGTAGAGAAGCTGCGTTCCGTTGCGGCCGTGGTGGACAAGCGTTTCATTGTCTGCGGTGTCAATTCCCGCGACCTCAGTACATTTACGATTGACCTGCTGGTACCTGCGGGGCTGCTTGCTACCATACGTTCCATCATGGGCGCCGATGCCCGTGTGGTGTTCGAAAGCGGCATCCGTACACCGCGCGCCGCAGCATTTGCGGGCAGCCTGGGATTTACGGGCATGCTCCTTGGCGAAGCCGCCGCCCGCAGTCCCGGTGAAGCCGCCGCCCTTGTGTCCGCCTTTACGGGCAGCGTGGTGCAGGAAGGCTGCCGGAATGCACAGACGTGGCTGCGCTATGCCGCAAAAGTGCGGGAACGTTCGTTGTCCGGGCGGCAGCGGCCCTTCGTCAAAATCTGCGGCCTTACATCCGCGGATGATGCAGTGTATGCCGCCGGGCTGGGGGCGGATTTCCTTGGTTTTGTGTTCAGTGCCGGCAGCCCGCGCTGTGTGTCGGCCCCGGCGGTGAATTCCGTTGTCTCCGGGCTGGAGGGCGCCGGATACCGCAGCCGTGTGTTTACAGTGGGCGTTGTTACGGATATGTGCAGCGCGGAAGGGCAGCAGGCGTTTTCCCTGCTGAACAGCGGCGTGCTTGACTTTGTGCAGCTGCACGGCTGCATGCAGCAGTTCCTTGGAACCCGTGCAGCGCCGCAGGGGCAGTGTGCCACCAGTGCCGCGTGTGTCGCGCATTACGGCGCAGTGCATATAATGGAAGAAAATGACATTGCGCAGCTTGAATCCCTGGGAAGGGAAGGGGAGCCGCGCATCCTGATAGACGCCTGCACACCATCTGCTGCCGGCGGCACAGGCATCCGCATTGCAGACGGCCTTGTTGCCGCTGCTGCAAAAAAAACGCGCCTGTGGCTTGCAGGCGGCGTCACGCCGGGGAATGCCGGGGACATTACAGCCCGCTTCTGCCCGGAACTGCTTGATGTTGCCAGCGGCGTTGAATCAAGCCCCGGCTGCAAGGACAAGGAAAAGCTTTCCGCCCTGTTCCGGGCGCTTGAAGCCTAGGACTTTGATGTGCCGTACATTGTTATGCAAAAAATCTATACTTTGCTGTAACCTTCCGCGTGGAGCGGCGTTTGTATAGATGAAAAGCGACGGCACTTAAAACTCCTTAGACCGGCTGCACGACAGATAGTCCTGCAGCCGTTTCTTTTTTCGTCTGGTAACTGAAAAAGCATAAAGCCTCTTAGTTTTTTCTGACATAAATCAGTATAAAGTTCAGGATTTGATCCAATCCCTTGCTCAGAAACTCTTTATCGCGGATGCCGAATTCGTGTCCGGAATCAAACCATTCCTGCCAGGCAATATCAAAACAGTCCGCTTCTTTCACGGATACTTCACATTCACTGCCGCATTCTTTTTTGAGAAGAGCTTCCCACCATGCAGCCGTTTTGAAAAGCTGCGAATCATCACCTTCGGCCCATGTTTCAAAAATGTCTTTAAGGTCTCCCTCCGGCTCTGTTTTCAGCCCCGGAATGGCTATCATCACACAGCCTCCTTTTTTGACAAACGGCAATATCTTTTCACCAAACACACCTTCCTTGCAGCCAAAGTAATGATAGGAATCAACACTGACGATAGCATCAAAATACTCATGCGCAAAAGGCATATCCATCGCATCGCCATGGATAGGAATGATTTTGTTTTCAAGTCCGTTGTCTTTTATGCGCTTATAGTTTTCTGTAGCCTGAATCCAAAGGTCAAAAGCGTATACAGTCTTTGCGCCTGTTTCGTTTGCAATGAACATCGAAGTCAGCGCGTATCCGCATCCTAAATCAAGCGTGCGGTCATACTGTACACCGTCAGGGCTGCGGCTGATAAGTTCATCCAAAAGCCGGAAGGAATTCGGCCCCATAAGATAATCCTTTGTAAAATAGTTCCTGTAGTTTTCAATATTGCTCATGTCTGTCTCCTTTACACATCATATATTTTGCCGCTTAGTTCTTCAAGCATATATGCTGCATACCTTTGTGCACAGTCCAGATTGTATGCTGCTTCTGTGTTTTCCTCATAATCTTTTAATGCATCAGTGAGCAGTGGATGAAACTCTGACGGAAGATTTTTGAGTCCCCATTCGCCGCCTTCTTTTTTGGAAAGAACAAGCTCCTGTTTTTGATATGCCAGCACTCTTGCAAGATTCAAAATGATGTAGGTAGGGTTTTTGAGAATATCGTCTTTTGCTTCTGCAATGTCTCTGTGAATTGAGTCAAGGTAATCCTGCTTTGGAACTTCAGCAAAGACTTCTTCTATCGCTGCACCGTACAGACATCTGCCTCTTTTACGAATAATCGTAAAATGTGCTGCAAGATCTTTGTCGCTGCCTTTCATTTTTTGAATGTAGTCCGCTGGATTTGTTTTGTACCAGTTTAGATGCATTACAGAAAAATGCAGTTCAAAGGGAGTCGGATACATAAATGGCTTGCATACGTTTTTCAAAACGATGCTGACTTCAATTCCCTTCTGAGGAGCCTGCCCGTTAAGTGCTGTCACCATATCCATGAAACGGTGTTTTACCGCATCAGGCATTTTTTCATTCACTACGACGATTAAATCTATGTCGCTTTTTGCAGGATTAAAACAGCCCATAACTGCCGAACCGTGAAGATATATGCCGCTTACATTGTCATTAAGAATTTCCTTAGTGCGAAGAACAAAACTGTTTGTCAGGTTGTCGAGGTTGTATAAGTTCTGGACATCTTTATGTTCAGTCTTCATTTTTTAGTCCCTGTTAAAATATCTTCAAAAGCTCAGTCAGTTTTTCTACTTCATAATCCGGGGGATTTGCTGCCGCCAGCGCTGTCTGAAGTTTTCCAAAACCCTGCTTTATCCATACGGCTTTCATGCCAAGCGATTGCGCCGGTGCCGTGTCGTTATCAATCCTGTCGCCAATCATAACGGCATCCTGCGGCTGGCAGTTTGCGGCCTTTAGTGCATGTTCAAAAATGCGGATATCCGGTTTCATCACTTTGACATCCCACGATGAAATTACATATTTAAAATACTGAAGAAGACCAAAGCTTTGAAGCCGCTCCCTTAAACCGTCTGCCTGATTTGCAATTACGCCAAGTTCGTATTTTTCTGAAAGTACTTTTAGAACCTGCGGAGCATCTTCATACATCGTTTCAAGTTCATGATGATACGGCATCATGTGGGAAAACTTAAAGCGCTCAATTACCGTGCGGAATTGCGGAAGTCCTTCAATCGTTGCCTTTTCAATTTCGTGATACATATCTTCTGCGGATATACCAAGCTTTTTTGCTTCTTCGGTTGCAGCCTGATCCTTGCAGCGCCTTAACCAGACAGCATCTTCATTTACTAGCGTATACCCCACGTCAAAAAATAACGTTTTCATTTTTCCAGCTTCTCAAATCCCATCTTTAATAAATCCACATCACCAGGGCAAAATTCAAAATTTTCTAATTCCTCTTTACTAATCCACTTTATCTCTGATATTTCTTCTTTATTAAAAACTGGTTCGTCCAGCAATTCTCCATAATAAGCAACTGTAATATACATCAGATTATTCAGATACATTGCGCGGGAGTGTAAATGTTCCAGATGTTTGATTCCTGCGTTAATTTCTTCCTGCACTTCTCGAATAACGCAGTCCTCAAAATCTTCGCCGAATTCAAGGTTGCCACCAATTACTTCCCATAAACCGGGAAAGTGTTTTTTATGCATGCTTCGTTTTGAAATCAGAATCTTTTTGTTATCCCGGTTGATGGGTAAGAAAGCGCATCCGACCATCTGGATTTTATCTACCATTTTTCACTCCTGCATACATCGCATGCCCGCACATTTCGATAATTGATTTGTCATCTGCAGTGGAGTCAATCAGCTCAAGGATTTTTGAGAAGTCATTCTTGTTTTTGAATTTGAAAATCACGTCTTCTTTTTCGTAGCCAAAGCCGCGGATGGAACGGAGCAGTTGTTTTTCAAAGCCGTTTGCAGCAAAGAGATTTTCAATCTCCTCGGAGGCAGGGTAGTAGCCTTCCTGAAAGCCCTTGTCCGAAAGGTTCTTGAACGTGCCGGATGCAAAACTTTCTTGCAGCGTGTTGATGTTAACCTGGTCGGGACTCCAGCAGAATCGTTGCACAAGCGCAATGCAGCCGGATAAATGAGGGATAAAGCTTGCAAACACTTTTCCGCCGCTTTTAAGGACGCGGTAAACCTCGCTGATGCATTTTTGGCGTTCGGCTTTTTCGGTAAGGTGATACAGCGGGCCAAAGAGCAGCACCACATCAAAGGCATTATCCTTGTAACGGCTCAAGTCGGTGGCATTTACCTGGTCGCAGGAAATCAAGTTCTGCACCTTAGTATCTTCCTTCTGCTTTTTTGCCTGCAAAAGCAATGTTTCCGAAAGGTCTGCAAGCGTTACCGCATAACCCTTTTTTGCAAGCGGGAAAGAATATGCTCCGGCGCCGCCGCCAAGGTCAAGGATTGCAACCTCGGTGCCAGCCGAAACAGGCGGAAGGTTTTTCTCCAGTATGCTCATCGTCATCAGAAACTCAAGCTTTCCGCTGTTGTCGTTGTTGAGCCTGTTCTTTTCATCAAAATGCTTGTAATAGTTTTTTATCTTTTCAAAGTCAGTCATATTCTCCTCGCAGCCAGTATACCAAAATGCAGCATTTCATACAGCCCCTTCCTTGGGCCCCTTGAAAACGATGTGCCCGAACTGTCTTGCGAAGTTTCCGCTGAGTTTGCAAAAATTTTGTGCTTTACTGTAACCTTCCGTGGGGAGCGGCGTTTGTATAGATGAAAAGCGACGGCACTTAAAACTCCTTAGACCGGCTGCACGACAGATTGTCCTGCAGCCGTTTCTTTTTTCTGCGCAGTGCACGCGCAGTGCTTTTACTGTACTTGAGTTTCCTCATTCTTCCTGCTGCAGTGCCTGAGGCAGCAGATTCCTGCAATCACTGCGGCGTAGACAACGGACAGTATCACATAGAACCAGATATCCACAGCCAGAAAGCAGTACAGGAAATTGAAACAGAAATGAATTACTATGCCGTAGACAAGGTTGTCATGCTTTTCCATGAAATAATTCATGACAAAGCAGAGCCCTGTCATAACAACGACATTTGACAGCACATAGGGAATCATCTCAAGTCCCATAAAATCAGAATCCACGAACCAGAGCACTGCATGCCAGAATGCCCAGATCAGTCCCTGCAGCACGGATGCCTTGAAGAAACTATACGTGCGGTTCAGGTAGGGGCGCACGTAGCCGCGCCAGCCGGACTCTTCGCCCGTGGGCCCGGTCGTTATGGAAAACAGAAATGATGCCCAGAACGGATATGCTCCGGCTTCCCAGTATGCCGTGAAGGGCTTTCCCTGCAGCAGCGACAGTGCCAGCACGCTGACGAGCGTTGACCCGACGGTAAGCAGCGCGCCTGCTGCAAGTGAGGATACGCTGATGCTGCCGCCGAATGCCTTCCGGTAGAACTGTCCGACTGTGGTGCCGGGGCAGAATCGCCTGAAGCCGGCAAGCAGCACAATCGTCGGTGACCATGCGCACACGTTCGACAGTATCCGCATCACGACGGGGGGACAGTGGAAAACCATGCTGGCTGTTCCGCAGATGCCAAGCACCATGAACCAGAATACCAGATACGCGGTGATTACATAACGTTTCATATTAAGCCTCCATAATACGTACCGCACAAACAGCGCTCAGCTGTCCGGCTTTGCAAGGTTCTTGAGCCAGCGTTCCTTTTTCAGCCAGAAATGTGCAATTATAATCTTGGGAATTTCAACGGCCTTGATGATGGTGTACATCATCACCGGACCGATTGCCGTGCATTTTGCCATAAAGACAATTCCCGGCAGCACGATGAATACATTCCCGATGCCGTCAACCAGCATGCCCAGCATGGTGTCGCCGCCAGCCCGGCTTACCGAGAACTGCCCGTTGATGTATACCCACAGCGGCATGTACACTGCCATCACAAAGACCATCCGTGAACAGATGTCGCGGGCGTTTACGCTCAGGTTCCTGAACACGAACGGAACGAGCAGGGTACATGCCAGTCCGATGACGGTGAAGAACAGGCCGAATATGATTGCACCGTTCAGTATCCACTCCTTTTCCTGCCGCGCAAGTTCCAGTTCGCCCCTGCCCAGTTCCTTGCCGATTATCACGGCTGTGGCGGTGCAGATACCGGAGAATGCGATGAAGAAGAGGTTTGCGATTGCAAAGCTTGCGGACATGCCGGAAACAACATCCGCTCCGCCCCTGCCGTTGTACAGCGCCGTCGTGACGGTTTCGGCAATGGCCCACACCATTTCAGAGCACATGATCATCCACGCCTTCTTGAAGATGTCCCTGAAGAGCTTCATGTTAACGCGGAACAAATCCATGAACCGTATGACAAAGGGCGGCTGCTTCTTTATCATGTAGGCAATAAAGAGCAGCATTTCGGAAACGCGCGCAATCACCGTGGCAATTGCGGCGCCCTGCACTTCCAGCCGGGGAAAACCAAGATGCCCGTAAATCAGCAGCCAGTTGAAAAGCGTGTTTATGAGCGTTGCAATCACTGAAATGACCAGCGGCACCCGCACCTGTCCGATGTCCCTCAGCGAAGAGGAAATCATTGCCGATACGAGCCACGGCAGCCCCATGAAGCCCACAATCCGCATGTATTTTACGCCTTCGTCAAGAATCAGATCTGCCTGGGAATTCCCCGCTACCATAAGGCTGAGAATCCTGCGAGGAACTAGGAAGCATGCCGCCGAATAGATTGCCAGCACAAAAACGCTTGACCAGAGTTTAAAGCAGAATGCCTGCCGCATGCCGTTCTTGTCCTGCGCTCCGGAATACTGCGTCATGAAGATTCCGCCTGCAAGACAGATGGTGTTCGAGAATACCATGAACATGAAGATAATCTGCCCGGTGATGTTTACGCCGGACATTTTTATATCCCCAAGCCCAGAGACCATGAAGTTGTCAATCAGCGACACCATGCTCTGTATGAGCTGCTGCAGCATGATTGGTACGGCGATTGCCAGTGCGCCCGCATAGAATTTTGCGGAGCCGAACATGAGTTTCTTTTTCATTTCAATTGCCCCGGCAGAACTTTTTTCTCCTTTGCAGGGAATGTCGCCTCGTATGCCTGGAAGTCCTCCGGGTTCTGGTCTGCAGCAAAGTAACCCTGCGGCGGAGCGTATTCCCCGCGTATGCCGTTCAGGTAGCCGGGAACAAGTTCCCTGCACAGAAAGAACGATGCGTCGGCGCCTTCCGGCAAGTCATGGTAGCGGATGCCAAAATCGCTGGCATAGGAAAAGCCGCTTTTGCCGTAGAACAGGATGTTTCCCTCAAAGCAGAGTGCTCCGCAGCCAAGGGCCGCAGCCTGTTCCAGTGAATAGTCCAGCAGCATTTTGCCAAAGCCCTGCCGCTTGTATGCAGGGGCAATGCAGATTGGTCCCATGGTCATGATGGGAATCTGCCTGCCGTCATCCGCAGCGATGCGGGCGCGCATGAACATGTTCTGCCCGATGAGCATGCCGTCCTTTTCCATCACAATATCAAGCTCCTTTACAAAGGCCGGATCGCTGCGCAGCTGCCGCAGCACATAATGCTCCGTGCAGCCCGGCCGGTATACATTCCAGAATGATTCGCGCACAAGGTTTTCCACCGCGCGCCAGTCTTTTTCTTCTTCTCTTCTGAACGAGATAGCCATGTTTTTCCTCCTCATGCGTCATGCAACCTGCATGACAATCAGCCCGCACAGCAGGCAGGGCAGCAGCCCCAGCACCATGCCGATGGCGGAGCGTACGGCGTGGTATTTTTTCTGGTGGTAGGCGCGGTCCATCTGTTCCGTGCCCGGCAGCCGGATGCGCTTTATGTTGGCAAACAGCACCCAGTCCAGCACAAAGCAGTCGTACCAGTCAATCACAAGCCACAGGCCGTAGCTTGCAAGGAATGCCGACAGAAAAGTCTCTGCGCCTGCCATCAGTACCAGCAGCGTAAGCAGAACCACGCACAGCAGCAGCGCCGCACCCTTTTTCAGCAGCACCGGCGCGCTGAGCATCTGCACCGGAATACGCTCGTGAGTTGCAAAATATTTTTCCTGAATGTCCGCGGGGTAGTCGTGTATCCACCACACGGGATTCCGGCACAGCGGAATCATGATTGCGGCGTTGAACAAAACAACAGCCGCCGCACATTCAATGCCATAGACAGTCCAATTCATAAGCTTCTCCTTGTTGTATTCCCGGACAGGCGCCGGGGACTGTTTGCCGCAGGGCTTTACCGCACTGTACGACAAAAAACGGTATTTGTGAAGTGCTTTTTTACAACATGCAGTTTTCCGGTGATGAAATGCATTCCCCGCCTTCGCTCAGAACATTGCTTCTTTCAGGGCGTGCGCGTACTTGCGGCTTACCAGCACTTCTTCACCGTTGGGCATGCGGGCGTACAGGCGGCTGTTGAGCGCGGGCCGCACGGACTGAATTTTGCGCAGGTTAACAAGGTGCGACTTTGACACGCGGATTATCCCGGCTGTATGGGAAACCATTTCCACCTGGTACAGGCGCAGCTTTACCTTGTAGATGTCCTCGTTGGTATAGGCAAAGACCTGCTCGGCATCCGCCTCAAAGTACAGGATTCCGGTCAGGGGCAGCTGCACGCGGCTGTCCTGGTCGCCGAAAGCCTCTATCTTGCTGCTGGCCGTACGTTCCGCCGCTGCCTGTTCCATGCTGTTCCGCTCTTTTGTAAGCTCCTGCAGCTTTTGGTTCAGCCGCCGGGATTCAGCTTTTTCCATCCGGTACATGACCAGATACGAAAGCGCGTCGAAAAATGCAGTGCTTACTGCCACGGCGCACAGGCCGGCGGTGCCAAGAAAGCTGCCGGCAAGCAGCCGTGCCGTCCAGATGCACACGGCTTCCAGCACGAGCAGTTCGGCTGAACGCTGCACGATAACCTGCGGAATTGTCATGTCCTCTTTCAGGTAGACCGGCAGGCAGGGAAGCATGCAGATTACGCCGAGCACAAGAGGAATAAAGAAGTATGCGTATGAGATGGTAGCATTGCGGGCAAAAATGGTACCGATGATTGCAAAGGAAAGCGTACATTCGCTTTCCGTAAGGAACAGGTCGCGGAAAAAGGCGGCAAGATTCATGTGCTTCATGGGTTTCAGCGGCTCCTTGGCAGTTTTTCTGCCTTGTAACAGTATAGCACGAAGCAGAAAAAATACCAAGTTTCTTTTATGCCTGCGGAAGGTGCTTCTTCAGCTGGTAGCGTTCCTTTCCCTGCGTGATGGTGCCGTATTCGATAGCCTCTTTCGGGCAGTTTGCGATGCATGCCATGCAGTGCGTGCAGGAGCCGCCCCAGACAGGCCGCTTTTCCTGCAGCGTGATATTGTTCAGCGGACAGAGGCGCTCGCACAGGCCGCAGGCGATGCATGCATCCGACGCAGTAAAGGCCTTTGCGGTCAGCATAAAGCGCGTCCACAGCGGATTGAGCGGCAGGATTGAAAGCGTTTCGAACAGGTACACGTGGCGGGATTTCAGCCTGCCGCCGCTTTTTATCACCGATGCAATGCCCGGAATCACCTGCACTGCCTGCCGGACGCAGGCGTCTTCTGTCTCCTTATCCTGCATGGCGTACAGGGTTGTTGCAAGGTAGTTCCGCGGCATGATGACGTCTGCCCAGCCCATGCAGTGGAGTTTCTTCTTCCGTGCAAGTGACTGGGCAAGCAGCCCGGCGCAGCCGCTGTAGCCGCCGCTTGTAAAGATAAAGTACACGTTGCGGTTTCCTTCCAGCGGAAGCTTTTTCAGGAAGCGCGCAAAAAAGCGGGGCATTTCGCAGACATAAATTGGTGCACAAATCACAAAGGGCTTTTCCGAGCTGATGCCGGAACAGTCACCCGCCTTGATTTTGGGCAGAAGGTTCAGGCATTCATCCTGCAGCTCCTGTGCACATTGACGGGCAACAAATTCCGTGTTCCCCGTGGCAGAGAAATAAAGAACCATACTCCATGATTGCACATAACGCCTGTTCGGTCAAGTTTCCGATGGACGCAGGCACAGTGTCATTGCTTCGTCCGACGCCCGGAATCCAAGCGACTCGTAGAGCGGGCGCCCCATGTCCGTTGCATCAAGGCTGATTTCTGTGGCGCCCCAGCTGCGGGCTTCGTCTATCAGCATCTGCACCATGGTGCGCGCAATGCCCTGCCTGCGGTATTCCTTCTTTGTGTATACGTTCATCAGGTGGGCACGCCTGCCTGTTGGATGGTCGAATGTAGGCATCATGCGCAGGAAGCAAAGCGTTGCCCAGCCCACTGCGGTGCCGCCGTCCATGGCAACAACTTCCCGGTAACTTCCCTGTTCGTAAAACGCCCTGCTTTCTTCCTGCAGCTCCGTTGAGAACTCATAGTCTTCCGGTTTTCCGTTGACAATGCGGAGCATTTCAAGTCTGGTGGACATGAGCAGCTCCATCTCTTCTTTCCCGACAATCTTAAAGCTAATCATACGCAGATTATAGAAAAAATCCCGCCCGCTGTCCAGATTCTTACGGCTTCCGGCAGAGCCTCTGCGTAAGGTAAAACTGCATTAGCGGTGGAGTTTCAGCTCAAATAAACTCTACTGTTGCCGTTTTATGAGATACATAAAAGCTTTGAAAAAAAGAAAATGTCTTTTGATGCCTGTCTCCTTGTTTTTTTCGAGCATATGTTTTGAAAAGAACATCATGGATATGGTAGAAAAAATCCCTGCAGTGCCGAAGTGCGAAGAATAGTTTACCAGACTGTATTTATGGAATTACAGTGTAATTTCTTGCGGAAATGGCGGAAAAGATTTTATAAAGTATCTCTGTAGAAACAGAATTTCTATTTTCCAGTTCGATGATGCTGACGAATTTAAGGAAGAACTTGCAAATGCCTAGTCTCGTAAAAACGGCAGCTGGTGAATAGCAGACGCGACACATAATCGTACCTAATCCAGGCAATAGACCGCATACTCCGTCAATGGCCGGAACCCATGGCTCTTTGCAAGGTTTGCGGACAGTGGATTCTGCGCGTCCCAGTGTATTGTCAGTTTTTTCCTGCTGCATTGCCGCATGACTTCGGCAGTGCAGTGGTCTGCAAGCCCCCGCCTCCGATGTTCGGGGGCTGTGGAAATATCCAGCTCCACCTGCGTTTCAAACGTCAGGAAACTCGATGCTGCTGCGACAACCTGCCCGTCATACAGCACGGCAGCTCCCGTACCCCGTTCCGAAAAGTCCTGAAAACCAGAATAGTTCATCCCGTGGTCAAAGGGAGGCGCCTCAAAAATCTCTGGCGTGAACGGGCTTACGCGGTATCCGTCCGGCAATGGCCGCAGGTGCTTTGTGGATTCTGCACAGAGCGGATCCATCACCTCTCTCCGGAATACATGCTGAATCGGCAGCGTTTTGACAAAGCCTTCCCATTCCAGGCTCATGCACACCAGCCAGTTTCCATAAAACAATTCTGGATGTTCTGAGAAAAACCGCCCGTCGGCTTTTCCGCAGAGATAGGTGAACAGCGCTTTGTAAACGCAGCCGCCCGGGTAGGGAAAAGCGGTGCCGAACACCCCCTGTTTACAGGCGGTCAGCAGGAGCGGGATTTCTGTGAGGATTCCGCTGGCATGTTTGTTCCATATTTCAACGTCCGGTCTGTCTTCCATGTTCACACTCCACGCTTACAAAAGCGTTTGCAGTTCCTGCTTTTGCCACAGACAGCATTCCGCTGTTTACTTTCTTTTCCGCTGCATCCAGTCTATGTTCATCAAAATGAAATCCTTTACGTCTTGTGCAAGGTTCAGTTTCTTCGGTTTGATTTTGAGTTTCTTGAGTGCCTGGGCAATCAATGGATTAGCCTGGCAGTTGGTGAAGTAGCTTGCGCCGTAATTCATTATGGAAAGAAAAAGCGTATCGGCCTGGTCTTCGGTAATGTTCAGCGCATACGAAAGCCTCTGCTGCAAAACAAACGCAAGGTCGTAATAAGTCTTTTTAAAAACCGTAAGCCGTTCAACAGTAACATTGCGTTCGATAATCGTAAGCAGGAATGAAACGTACCTGAAATAATCCTCGTGGCTGACGACCTGCGCCGTCCAGATTTCGGCAACTGTTTCCGGCGTGAACTTACAGCCTTCAGGGAACACCATCAAAAGCGAGTTCAGATATTCGCTCATTCTATCCTGAGTAATTTCGAGGTATATTTCTTCCTTTGTCGTAACGTACTTGTAAAGATTTGTACGCGACCAGTCCAGCTTTTCTGCAATGGTAGAAAGCGTGATTTCGGTGTACGGCATCGATTTAAAAAGCTCATCTGCCGCTTTCTTGATTTGAGACATTCTTTCTTCTTTCTGTTCGTCCGAGCGCGCCCTTTTGTACTCTGCCATTCTTTTAGGATATTTCAAAAATGGATTTTTTACAAGTGAAAACGAGTTTTAGGTTTTTCTATTCTATCAACAATTTTATATTGTCTACAACAGCATCAATTTCTTCTTCCGTTGCTTTTTCGATAAAATCGCAGTCTCTTTGCTTCCAGTCGAGATTTTTTACCTGGTCGCTTAAAATGCAGCCATTTATTGAATGTTTGTCCAACACAATTTCAAAGGGATACCCCTTGATATGACTTGTAATCGGGCAGAATAAAGCTAATCCAGTTTTTTGATTGTATTTTTTCTGCGAAATACAAATTGCGGGTCTGCGACCTTTCTGTTCATGTCCTGCCTGTGGAGTAAAATCAAGCCAAACCAAATCACCTTTTTCCGGGATATAATTTGAGTTTACCATTCTTCATTACCTGCCGGGCTGCCAGTTGATATTTCTGAATGAATGTTTTCCGGAGTAACCTGTGCCAGCATACCATCAAGCGTTTTTTTCTGAGGAAGAATTATAATTTTTCCTTTTTCAGCGATTACTTCTACTGTACTTCCACTCTTTACATTGTTGTCTTTTGCCCAAAGAGATGGAATTCTAAAACCGAGACTATTTCCCCATTTCTGAATTACAGCCTGCATGATGTACCTCCACTATCTGAAGTATATATATTGTATATTCTTGTTGTCAAGTAAAAATAGATAAAAAACGTGGGATTGGCGTTTGGAAATTCTTTCTATAAAAAAGCTAGTCCAGCGTTAGCGGTGTGCAAGGCGGAGATAGCTGGTCAGTGGACTAGGCGAGTAAAACGAGTGAGCGCTGCTTGTCGGTGGAAACGCCCATGTACGAAAGCAAAAACTTTTTCTTGACAACAGCTATTTTGTTTGTTATAGTTTTTTGTTTAGTGACACTGTGTTAGTTATAACACAATCTCAAGGAGATTCTCATGCAGGGAAACTTTTCTTATTCAAACCCTACAAAGCTTTATTTTGGCGACAACGCATTGGACTTTTTAAATACTGAACTTGCAAAATATGGCAAGCGCATCATGCTCAGTTACGGCGGCGGTTCAATCAAAAAGAACGGCATTTATGATGCAGTAATTAAAATCCTCAAGGCAAACAACAAAGAGATTTTTGAAGATCCCGGAGTCATGCCAAACCCTACAAGCGAAAAACTTATTGAAGGCTGTAAGATTGCCCGCGAAAATAATGTTGATTTTATTCTGGCAGTTGGCGGCGGTTCTGTATGTGACTATGCAAAGGGAGTTTCTGTTGCAGCCTGGTACGACGGTGATCCTTGGGAAAAGTATTACCTCAATATGGAAGAACCAAAGACCGGTGACAGAATCATTCCGGTTGGCTCGGTGCTCACTATGGTTGGAACCGGCAGTGAGATGAACGGCGGTTCTGTAATCACAAATCATGAGCAGAAGCTTAAGATTGGTCATGTTTTTGGCGAAGAAGTTTTTCCGAAGTTTGCAATCCTGAATCCTAAGTACACCTACACGCTCCCGCAGCGTCAGATGGTTGCAGGCATTTTTGACATCATGAGCCACATCATGGAACAGTATTTTTCAGGAAGCGACGACAACACAAGCGACTATATTGCAGAAGGTCTTATGAAGTCTTTGATTCATGCTTCCCGTATTGCAGTAAAGGAACCTCAGAATTATGAAGCCCGCAGTAATATCATGTGGACTGCAAGCTGGGCACTCAATACGCTTATCGGTAAGGGAAAGACTCAGGACTGGATGGTTCACATGATTGGTCAGTCTATCGGAGCCTTTACAGACGCAACTCACGGAATGACACTTTCGGGTGTTTCTCTCCCATATTACCGCTTTATTATGAAAGATGGACTTCCAAAGTTTGTGCGCTTTGCAAAGAATGTGTGGGAAGTAAATGGGGCTGGGAAGAGTGATGAAGAAATTGCATCGGCAGGTTTAGCGGCAATGGAGAACTGGATGAAGGAAATCGGTGTATGCCTTCACATCGCAGAGCTTGGCGTTACCCCGGAAATGTTTGACGGAATTGCAAAAGGTTCGTTCATTCTGGACGGCGGGTACCGCAAATTGACGCACGAAGAAATTGTACAGATTTTGAAAGAGAGTATGTAGAAGGACTTATATGAAGAAACTGATTCTTTCACTTTTAATAGGAGCATTTGTTATGGCAGGAGCATCAGCAAAGACCGCATTTGTTTACTTCAGTGCAACAGGTACAACTGAAAAAATGGCAAAGAATGCCGCCACCGCAATGGGTGCAGACATCTTTGAAATCCAGCCGGTTCACAAATATACTGATGCGGACCTGGACTGGCACGACAAAAAATCGCTCTCATCAATCGAATGCAATGACCCGAAAAGCCGTCCTGCAATTGCGAACACAATAGATATCTCCTCCTATGATGCCGTAGTGTTGTGCTATCCCATCTGGTGGGCGTATGCGCCAAAAATCATGTACACCTTTGTAGAAAGCCAGAAGTGGGAAGGGAAGAAGCTCATCACCCTTTGTACGAGTGGCGGAAGCGGACTTGGCCGCAGCGGAGGCGACCTGGCGAAATATGCGAAGGGTGCTGCCTTCAAAGGCGGCAAGGACTTTACCCGTGGCAAAGCAGAAGCCATCAAGAAGTATATAGAAGGACAGTTGAAATAGTGAACACAAACAAGCTCCGTATGCCGCTCGACATTCTGATGACAGTTCTTTCCATAATTCTGATGGGTGGAGCAATTCTTTTCCCGGATGACCGTGTGCATCAAATCATGGGAATGTCGCTGCTCGCCTTATGGATAATGCATGTAATTTTGAACCATCGCTGGCTTGGCTCTCTGTTTAAGGGAAAGTATCCGCCGTATAGAATCATGCAGCTTGTGGTGAATTTCGGTGTTTTGATTTGTGCATTGTTCCTTATGATCAGCGGCTTGTTGATGGCCTGGTTTATTCCGGCTGACTGGGTTGGCGGCGCACTTGGATTCGCCCGAACCACTCACTTATTCGTCTCTCACTGGTATTATATTTTTATGGCATTTCATATTGGTTTGCATGCTGCGATGATTGCCGGTAAGATAAAAATCCATGGGACTGTTCCGCGCGTGGTCTGTCTGGTCATCAGCCTGTATGGTATCTATGCCTTTATTATACGAGGCCTTTGGAAATACATGTTCGGTCTGCAGCAGTTTTTCTTCTTTGATTTTGAAAGAGGATATGTTTTGTTTGTTCTGGATTACATTTCGATAATTGTTTTGTTTGGAACTGTATCGTATTATATTGGTAAGCTTTTAGTAAGGGACAGAAATGATAACCGTCAATCTTAGATACACCGGCAAAGGAAACGCTGCAATTGATTTTGCAAAAGAAATGACAGCAGGCGGTGTAGTTGAAAAAATCCGCGCTGAAAAAGGCAACCTGCGCTATGAATATTACCTGCCCCTTTTTGATAACAGCCCGGACAAAACAGTTCTCTTAATCGATCAGTGGGAAAATCAGGAAGCAATAGACATTCACCACGCATCCCCGATGATGGCAGACATCATGCGTCTGCGCGAAAAATATGATTTACATATGACCATAGAACGCTATCTGTCTGATGAAGGTGGCGTGCCGGAAAGTGACAGGGGATTCATAAGAAAATGAAAAAACTGGTTTCAAGTATCTTAGCCGCTATTCTTCTCTCTGCCACAGCCTGCGCAAATGGAAACAATACATCCTCAGCATCAATTTCAGAATCATTATATTCTTTTACAATAAAATCTAACATTTTTTTCCCCCATATTATGCTAACAATTTCTTTACTTCTTCTATACTTAAAACCCTGCCGCTTGAAACAATTTTGTCATTCACTGCAAGTCCTGGCAGGCTCATTATTCCAGTTTCCATGATTTTCTGCATGTCTGTAATGTACTGAACATCAGCTGCAATATTCATCTCTGCAAGAGCATCAATCACATTCTGATGTAAAGTTTGACAGCCTTTGCAGCCGCTTCCATAAACTTTTATACTTAGATTTTCCATAAGATTCCTCCTGTTATCTATAGAAACAATGCCTGAAACGCATTGAAAAAATATCCTGCAAGAATAATTCCCGCCACACAAATTGAAACAAAAACCACCAGCAGTTTCGTTTTAAGCGCTTTCTTCAGCATAATCAGAGAGGGCAAACTCAAAGTTGTTACTGCCATCATAAAACTAAGTACAACTCCTAAAAGTGCACCCTTTGCCAGCAGGCTTTCCGAAATTGAAATACAGCCAAAAATATCTGAATACAGAGGAATACCTGCAAACACGGCAAGAATTACTCCAAGCGGATTTTTTACGCCAAGTGTGCTGGTAATCCAGTTCTCAGGAATCCATTTGTGAATTACAGCACCTACTGCAACACTCAAAAGAATATACGGAAATACTTTCTTGAGCGTGCCCTCAACAGAGTGCATCGCAGACACAAACCTTTGTTTCTGTGTAGGTTTTTCTTCTGCAAGAGAAACACTTTTCCCGTTACGAATAAAATCAGCAACCTGATCTTCCATATGAAGATGCTCGATTATAGTTCCTCCAGCAATTGCAACAACCAGTCCGAGCACAACATAAGCAATTGCAATCTTCCATCCAAAAATGCTGGTCAGCAGAATGAGCGAAGCAAAATCAACCATTGGAGAGGAAATCAAAAAACTGAAAGTTACACCAAGAGGAAGTCCTGCCGTAGTGAATCCCATAAAAAGCGGAATTGAAGAGCAGGAACAAAACGACGTTACAGTTCCCAAAAGAGCTGCGATTACACGTGCAGGAAATCCTTTACAACACGAAAGAATCTTCTTACTTCGTTCAGGTGGAAAAAACGACTGAATATATGAGATGATAAAAATCAGCACAAAAAGCAGAATGGTGATTTTAATTACATCATAAAGAAAAAAGAGAACGCTCCCACCTATACGGCTTTCTATATCAAGACCCAAAGCTGTAAGCATTTTTTCAATAAGAGTTTTAAGCCACAGCATTCCAAGCATCTTGTTCTGAACAAAATTTTCCATAATAACTAGTCCTTGCAGCAGCACTGGCCGGAAGATTTCTTTTTTGTTGAAGTTTTACAGGTGAACTCAGAAACAGCATTTTTGAAGTCAGAAAAGGTTTCGCAATGAATTGAATAATAAGTCCACTTCCCTTCTTTTTGCGAGTTCACAAGATTACAGTCTGCTAAAATCTTCATGTGATGAGAAAGTGTTGGCTGAGTGATATTAAACGCATCTAGAATTTTACAGGCACACAATTCGCCGCCTGTCAGCATCTTTATAATCTGAACGCGTTTTTCATCGCCAAGAGCTTTGCATATAGCAGCGATTTCTGATTCTTTCATAGTCGTCCTCATATAGGTATTTATCTATATATGAAACTATAAACGATATATAGATAATTGTCAATATGAAATTCTATTCAGGAACTATTTATTTTATATTAAGCTCATCCCCAGACTGCACATGATTTCTTTCATCTGACTGAAAACAGGAAGACCGGTGCAATGGCTGGTTGCAAAATGGTAACTCCGGTGGTGTCTGCCTCGGAGAACTCGGTGCACTTCATAAGATGGAAACCGCCAGTTACGAGATCTGGGAGCATTGTGCTTCCAACTTCAAATTTCGATTTATCTGTCTCAGAATAAACCGGTATCGCTTTCATATGGTCCTTACTTACTAAGAATCGCATCCTGCTTTCTTCCTGTCAAGGCATACCGCGCTTTAACGCCGCTCTTTTTTCTTTTCCTGTTTAAGAAGATATTTTTGTTTTTCCTCTAATTTTTTCCGCTTACGGTTTTGCTTTTTACGTCCCTGTAAACATTTCTTTTGCGCTTCTGAAAATGCCTTAAGTGACTTTTGAATGCCGCCGTATGCCTTGGATTTTACTTCTATTTTTGCAAGCTTTTTGAACCTGATTTTCGCTCTTCCTTCCACCGGCAAAAGCGGAACATTTGCAAAATTATAAATCATCCAGTTTAAGATTTGCGGATTAGAAGGTTCTGCTCCAAAGACAAAACGGCCGGCATAATTCTTTCCATCGCGGCACTGTTCGATTAATGCGCACCAGAACTGCCCGTCAAAATAGATTGTTGTAACTGTGTAATTGTTTTCTATGATTTTCATACATCGTTCATGTACCCGATTACGAAAACTTCGCACGTATTGAATTTTGTACGAAGCCGCGCAGGATTGATGTGCGGCACTCGTAAAGCACAAAATAATCCGGCAGAGTTTCAGAGCGTATCTTTTTGCAGCACTCTTTGTAACTTTCGATCATTTTTTCAGTTCCGCGCTAATTTTTCTTATTTCAGCGACGGCTTCAGGGATAGTCGCTTCGTTTGAAGCCATCACAACAATGTTCGCCAGACGCGCTGCACAGTTTTGGGGCTTATCCGTAAAGCTTTCGATCGCTTTTTCAGTGCGCTTTCTGCTTGGAAAGTACTGATTGTTAAGCGCGTACAAGGCCTGCAGAAAATGGTCCAGAAATTCTTCTACAACCTGATGAAAGAAAAGAACTTCATGACGCAGTTCCGCGCGTCCCAAATCTTCTTCATCAATAATTCGGGAAACTTCATTGTGGTACCATGCTTCAAAAAATTTAGACGGATGCTTTTTTACAAGGCTGATTATTTTTGTCCATGATTCATCTTTTTCCCAAAGAACGTTAAGGCTTTCAATGCTTGCAAGCCGCCCGACAGGATAGAATCGTCCTTCTTTTTCAAGATGCCTGCAATCAAGGACCTCCTCAAGATAATTCTGCATTTCGGAGACTGTAAAGTACATCGGCATCACATCGATTCCTTCGCATATAAAAATATCGCCGCAGCCCCAAATTCCGCCGGCGCAAACTTCCATCTGAAGGCTGTCATAAGAACCTTTGAGCGCTTGATAAAGCTCAAGACGTTCCTCTCGTGACGGAACCTTGTCGCAAATCACGAACATGTCAATGTCGCTTTTTCCCGGAACCAGCGGCGCGTTAAGGTCGCCGGTCTGCCCGATTCCGCACGCGGCAGGAATTTCTGAAATCAGTTTTGTCAGTTTGTCTCTAAAATCATTTGCATTCATTTTTTATTCCGTTTAACTACAATACAGGGGAAAAAATAAATAAACAATGGTTTTCCGATAAGATGCATTGTTCTGTCGATGAAATGCAGAAGAATTGCAGTGTTATTTCACCGGAATCTGAACTTCGGTCAGCCGGTCGTCCTTATGCTCCTTGTTCCAGACTCCGTCAATATAAAACTCACGGATAGGCCCTGAAGGTTCATAATCGTCATTTACGGCTTCCACATAATTTGTAAAACAGTACTCTGGAATCGTAGCGCTTGAAAAAGCAGCATCGGAAAATATAATGCGCTTGTTGTCACTGCTGCCGTTGATTTCCATCACACGCTTGATGCCCTTTCCTGCGCTGCGGGCGCGTATGGACTTTCAGCGAAAAAATATCCCTGCGTAAGATTGATGGCCTTTGGATTATATGTCGATAATTGTAGCATTCGGAACAATGGCGTATTATATTGGTAACTTTTTAGTAAGGGACAGAACATGAAGATAGAACATATCGCTATGTATGTAAGCGATTTGGAAGCTGCGAAGAATTTCTTTGTTGCATTTTTAGGCGGCAAATCAAATGACGGTTATCATAATGTAAAAACTGGTTTTCGTTCATATTTTATCACCTTTGACGATGGCACTCGGCTTGAAATCATGACCAAGCCGGAAATGTGCGATGATAAAAAACATCCTGAGCGCACCGGCTACGCCCACATCGCATTTTCTACAGGAAGCAAAGAGGCTGTTGATTCTCTTACAAAGGAACTTAAAGATGCAGGTTATGAAGTGCTAAGCGGGCCAAGAACCACAGGCGACGGCTATTATGAATCCTGCATTGTCGCGATTGAAGAAAATCTGATAGAACTTACAATCTAAAGGATCCGGCAGGAAGCAATAGACGTTCCCCATGCCGCTCCGATGCCGGCAGCCTTTCCTTCGTTCGTGGGGATTTAAAATACTTAGAACGAATTGTGAGTCGCTGCAAAACACGCCTGTTCCTCTTGCAATACTTTAAAAAGTCTGCTAGCTTTGGAGTCAGATGGACATTTCTGGGAAGGAGGATTATCATGAACGAAATTATCAGGGCAATGAAGGAACGCCGCAGCATCCGCAAATTCAAGGCTGATGCCGTGCCCAGGGACATCATCAATGAAATTATTGAGGCGGGGCTCTACGCTGCAAACGGTATGGGCAAGCAGGAGACCATGATTGTTGCCGTGACGAAGCGGCAGCTCCGCGACCAGATTTCCGAGATGAACCGGAAGATTGGCGGCTGGCAGGAAGGTTTTGATCCTTTCTACGGTGCCCCGGCAATGCTGATTGTTCTTGCAAAGAAGGACTGGCGCAACCGCGTGTATGACGGCAGCCTTGTGATGGGGAACCTGATGCTTGCCGCCCATGCGCTTGGACTTGGCAGCATCTGGATTCACCGTGCAAAAGAAGAATTTGAAAGCGAAGAAGGGAAAGCTATCCTGCGTTCGCTTGGCATTGCAGATGAATGGGAAGGAATCGGACACTGTGCCATCGGCTATGCGGACGGCCCCGCCCCGGAGGCCGCCCCGCGCAAGGACGGCCGGGTACAATGGGCTGAGTAAATCTGCCCGGCTGTGACTACCCGGCAGCGTGATTCTGCTCAGCAGCGTGAATCAGTCTGCCAAGGCAGGGGCGCTGGCTCCTGCCTGCTTTTTCAGCCCAGATGTGTTCCGGAAAAGACAACTTTTGCAACCGGATTGCCAAGGTTGTCGCAGACAGAAACTTCGCAGAAGCAAGTGCGCCTGCCGTCCTTGATGGGGGTGCATTCCGCGATGAGGGTGTCGCCCTTTGTCGGCCCCACAAAGTACATGCTGCTTGTTGTGGTGACCGTGATTACCTGCCGGAAATTCACGGCGACGGCAAACGTAAAGTCTGCCAGGGTAAAAATGGCGCCGCCCATCACGGCACCGGCGGCATTCTTGTGCGCGTCGGTTATCTTAAGGCTGCATTTGGCATACAGCGGCTTTACGTCGTCAATCTGTATGCCTGTGGTTTTCATTGCGAATTTATCGTTTGAAAAATATGCCCGAGCCTCTTCCACATCTGTCATAGCTGCCTCCGGTACCCATAGTAGCACAAAGTGCCCCCGGCTGCAACAGGCACAAGAGTCAGTTTCAAAAGTCTGTTACTTCTGAAACCGGCTTGTATCGGCTGTGCCCCCGACGCGCGGTGCAGCCCCTTGACATTTTGTATTTTATGGAGCACATTGAACTGCTGGTGCGGCGGAAGAATCGAGATCTGTTCAAGCCTTGCCTGTATTGAACATCGCATTTTAAGGTAATCTGTTCTGAATCTGAAGTTTCCGAACAGGTTTATTACATCCTGTCAAATGAACAATGCTGAGAAAATCTCGAGGAACTTCAGTTTTTCGAGATGTCCGTGAGAGGAAAACACCATGAACCGTCTGAACCTGATGAAGTACTGCCGGAAGTATGCCGTGCTGTATCTGATAGCTTTTCTTGCCATGTGCGCCAGTACGCTGCTGGACATGGCCGCTCCGCTTATTGTGCAGCACATTGTTGACGATGTGCTCATCGGCGGGAACATGGGACTGCTCCGGCTGCTGCTGGGCGGTATCCTCGCGATTGGCATAGGGCGCTTTGTCTTCCAATATACCAAGGAATTCCTGTGCGACTGGTGCGGCAGCAAGATTGCTTCCGAAGTGCGCATAAACCTCTTCCAGAAAATCCAGAGCCTTTCTGCGAATTTCTTTGACGGCATCAACAGCGGTGAACTGATGAGCCGCGTCAAGGATGACGTGGACAGAATCTGGGAAATTGCCTCATTCATGGGGATTCTTATGGCGGAAGTGATTGTGCGCACGGCAAGCACGATGTTCTTCATCTTCCGCATAAACTGGCAGCTGGCGCTTATCCCCGCGGCGGGCATGCTGGCGGCGGCAGTGATTGCCATCCTTATGGAGCGCAGGCTGGACAGTCTGTACGGCGACCTTGAGCAGGAAAACTCGGAGATGAACAACACTGCCGCGGAAAACCTTGCGGGGGTGCGCACGGTAAAGGCGTTCGCACGCGAAGGTTTTGAGATTACGAAATTCCACCGCCACAACCAGAAGTATTACGAACTGAACATAGAAATGTCGCGGGTGTTCGTGCGCTACAACCCCATTATTCAGCTTATCACGCGGCTGCTTGCCGTGGTGACGCTGCTGCTGGGCGGCTACCTTGTTATCAACGGCAGTCCGCTTGCTGGCGGAAAAACGCTGAGCATCGGCGAGCTGATGGCATTCCTGCAGTACGTGGGCGGCATTGTGTGGCCCATGGAAATGCTGGGCTGGCTGACGAACGGATTTTCGCACGCCGGGGCAAGCGTAAAGCGGCTGAATAAGATTTATGCGCAGGTGCCCGGCATACAGGAGGAATCTGCCCTTGCTGCGGCCCAGGACGAAGGGCTTGCGGAGCACCTGCTGCCTGCGATTGACCTGAACGGAGACGTTGCCTTTGAGCACGTAAGCTACCGTGCCGGCGGGCGCGACATACTGAGTGACGTATCGTTCAGTATACAGGCGGGGCAGACGCTCGGCATTATGGGCGCGACCGGAGCCGGCAAGACGACGGTCATCAACCTGCTCAAGCGCATGTACGATGCAACTGAAGGCTGCATCCGGCTGGACGGCATTGACATCAGGGAGCTGCCGCTGCCCACGCTGCGGCGTGCCGTTGCCTGCGTCATGCAGGACATCTTTCTGTTCAGCGATACGATTGACGGCAACGTGCGGCTGGGATCCAAGGACAGCATGACGACTGCCGAAGTGCGGCGTGCGCTCCGCAATTCCCGCAGCGCGGAATTCGTGGACAAAATGACTGAGCACGAACAGACAGTCATCGGGGAACGCGGCATCGGGCTTTCCGGCGGGCAGAAGCAGCGCATTACCATTGCACGCGCACTGGCACGCCGCACACCGGTGCTTGTCCTGGACGATTCAACTTCCGCGCTGGACACGGAGACTGAGCAGGAAATTCAGGGAGTGCTGGCATCCCTGCATGGCATGACGAAAATCATCATCGCGCACCGCATAAGCGCCGTCTGCAAGGCAGACAAAATCATTGTGCTTGACGGCGGAAAAATTGCGGAATGCGGTACACACGAGGATCTGCTTGCGAAAGGCGGCCTCTACAAGGAAACCTATGACAGCCAGTACAGTTGAGGTGAACGATGAACAGCTACAAACAGGACGAACATACTGAAAAAAAAGCAAAGTCGGTGACCATGCTGCGGCTCTTCAGCTACCTGCTGCACCACAAGAAGCGCATTGCCGTGGTCTTCATCCTGATGGCGCTCGGCTCGGCAGTTGACCTTGTGAACCCGCTGCTGAACGAGCGCGCCATCGACAAATACATCATGCCGGGCGATTTCCGCGGACTGGTGCGCATTGTTGTGCTGGGCGCGCTGATAAACGTGCTTGCGGTGCTTGCCGTAAAAATGCGCATGCTGCTGATGGCACGGACGAGCAACAAGGTCATTCAGGAACTGCGGCAGCAGCTCTACAACCACATACAGGGCCTTGACCTTGCATTCTTTGATTCGCGCCCGTCGGGAAAAATCCTTGCGCGCATCATCGGCGACACCAATTCGCTCAAGGACGTGATAGAGAACGCAGTGACGACGCTCATCCCCAACCTGGTGACGGTGGTGGCGGTGATGGTCATCATGTTTGTGAAGAACGTGCAGCTGGCGCTTGCGGCGCTGTGCAGCCTGCCGTTTATGATTGCCGGGATTTTCCTCATCTCGGTGATGGCGGAAAAGCACTGGCGGGCAAAGCGGCAGAAGTCTTCGAACATGAATGCATTCATCAACGAGGATTTGTCCGGCATAAAAATCATCCAAAGTTTCCGCGCGGAACCGGAGACCGACCGGACGTTTCAGGAACTTGTCTGGGACGACCGGAAGGAATTCCTTCGGGCGGTGCTGTGGTGCGACGGTTTCGGTTCGTGGATTGACCTGTGCTGGAGCGTGGGAACGATGTGCCTGTACCTGGTGGGCATCAAGGTACTGGGAATCGGAAATGTTTCCATCGGCACGTACATTGCATTCGGCAGCTACGTGGGCATGTTCTGGCAGCCGATTATGAACCTGAGCAATTTCTATAACCAGTTTGTGAATGCGGCAAGCGGCGCGGAACGCATTTTTGAAATCATGGACACGGAAGCTGCGGTGTGCGACGCCGCCGGTGCCGCGGACATGCCGCCGGTGAACGGCGCCGTGGAATTCCGCGGCGTGACCTTCTCTTACGACGGCAAGGCTGCCGTACTCCGCGACGTAGACTTTTCCGTGCAGGCCGGCGAAACGATTGCACTGGTGGGGCCGACCGGCGCCGGCAAGTCCACCGTGGTGAACCTTATCAGCCGCTTCTACGACGTGAGCGGGGGCGCCATACTGATTGACGGTACGGACATCCGTACGGTGCGGCTGGAAAGCCTGCGGCGGCAGATGGGCATTATGACACAGGACAATTATATTTTCAGCGGCACCATCCGCGAGAATATCATGTACGGCAGGCTTGATGCGACGGAAGAAGAAATGCTTGCGGCATCAAAGGCTGTCCACGCGGACGACTTTATCCGGGAACTTGCGGACGGCTACGACACCAAACTGACTGCACGCGGCGGCGAACTGAGCAACGGGCAGCGGCAGCTGCTTGCATTTGCGCGTACCATGCTTTCTGCGCCGCGCATTCTTATCCTTGACGAAGCAACGTCGAGCATAGACACTAAGACCGAGCACCGTGTGCAGGCCGGCATTACGAACCTGCTCAAGGGACGCACGAGTTTTGTGATTGCGCACCGCCTTTCCACCATCCAGAATGCGAGCAGGATTTTTGTGATAGACAAGGGCGGTGTTGTGGAAAGCGGTACGCCCGATGAACTGATGGCGCGGAAGGGCGCGTATTACAAGCTGCGGCAGGCGCAGTTTGCGCATGCAGGAATACCGGCAGCGCAGCAGGAGGAAGAAGAATGAGGACAATTACACTTGGCCGCACCGGCATAACATCGCCGCAAAATGCATTCGGGGCGCTGGAGGCAGCGCAGCAGGAGGAAGAAGAATGAGGACAGTGACATTGGGCCGCACCGGCATAACATCGCCGCAGAACGCGTTTGGAGCGCTGGAGGCAGCGCAGCAGGAGGAAGAAGAATGAGGACAGTGACATTGGGCCGCACCGGCATAACATCGCCGCAAAATGCATTCGGGGCGCTGGAGGCAGCGCAGCAGGAGGAAGAAGAATGAGGACAGTGACATTGGGCCGCACCGGCATAACATCGCCGCAGAACGCGTTTGGTGCGCTGGAGGCAGCGCAGCAGGAGGAAGAAGAATGAGGACAGTGACATTGGGCCGCACCGGCATAACATCGCCGCAGAACGCGTTTGGTGCGCTGCCCGTGCAGCGCGATGACTTTGACACGGCTGTGCGCATCTTGCGCCGCGCCTACGAAGGCGGCATGACATTCTTCGACACCGCCCGGCTCTATTCCGACAGCGAAGAAAAAATGGGCGCGGCACTCAGCGACGTGCGCGGCTCCATTGCCATTGCCACCAAGACAATGGCAAAGACCCCCGACGAGATGAAGCGGCAGCTGGAAACTTCGCTGCACAATCTGCGGACCGACCACGTGGACATCTACCAGTTCCACTGCGCGGAGCAGTGCTGGCGGCCCGGCGACGGCAGCGGCATGTACGAAACAATGGAAGATTTCCGCAGGCAGGGCATGGTACGTCATATCGGCATAACGGCACACAAAATCGGCGTTGCGGAAGAAGCCGTGCGTTCCGGGCTGTACGAGACGCTGCAGTATCCGTTCAGCTACCTTTCCGGCAGCCGGGAAACGGCGCTCGTTAGCTTGTGCCGGGAGCAGGAGGTGGGCTTCATCGCGATGAAGGGGCTTGCAGGTGGGCTTATCACCAACGCGCGGGCGGCATTTGCCTTTATGTCACAGTTTCCCAATGTGCTGCCCATCTGGGGCATACAGCACATGAGCGAGCTTGAAGAATGGCTTTCCTTTATGGAAAACACTCCGGCATACGATGCAGAGATGCAGGCCTTTGTGGAAGCAGACCGGAAAGAATTCGGCACGGACTTCTGCCGGGGCTGCGGCTACTGCATGCCGTGTCCGCAGGGCATTATCATCAACCAGTGTGCACGGATGTCGCAGATGATACGCCGCACACCGTCGGCAGGGTGGCTTACGGAACAGTGGCAGCAGGCGTTCCGCGATGTGCTGAAGTGCACGGGCTGCGGTGCCTGCAGAAAAAAGTGCCCCTACGGGCTGGACATTCCCGTCCTGCTCAAAAAGAATTACGAAGATTACCAGAACATCCTGAGCGGCCGGACAAAAGTTTCCGGCTGACCTGCCCGCCGGCTGCTCCCCTGAACCGGGGGAGTGCGGGGCTCAGCTGCGGGGCATTCCCCGCAAAAACTGCGCTCAGTCCCACGTGCTGCGGCCGTCGCCGGTGATGGGAATCTGATCCCCAAGGAAAACCGGCTTTGTATGCAGCAGTACACAGAAAAACGCCTTTACGCGGGCAAGGAATTCCCTTGCTTCCCAGCGCACATGGAGCATCCGCCGGAATCTGTTTATCTCCGGCGCCTCGTAGCCCACGGCGTCTATGCCAAGGCTGCGCGCAATGAACAGCGCCCGGTACAAGTGGAAGCGCTGCGTGACGATAACCGCATCTTCCACGCAGAACACGTCGCGGGCGCGGTACATGGTATCATAGGTAGAAAAACCCGCGTGGTCGTAGAACACAAGGCTTTCGTCAACCGGATGCAGCTGGCTGACGTAGAGCCGGGCGGCATTCACCTCGTCATAGTACTGCTTGCCGTGATCGCCGGAAATGATGACGCGCTGCACCGTGCCGTTGTCCAGCAGGTCCAGGCCGCCCTCAATCCTGTCGCGGAACACATGCGAAACCGTGCGTACGCCGTAGACTTTTGCCCCCAGCACAACGGCTGCATAGCGATCCGGCACCGCCGCTGCATCGCGGTAAATGTATTTCCGCGTACCCAGCACCATAAAAAGATTCACCCCGAGTACAAAAAGGGCAAGGCTGAGCACAAGAACTGCTGCTGCGGCAAGGATTTTCTTCAGCATGCCGCCAGTATAGCACAAATCTGCAAGCTGTGACAGGGGCAGCGAAAAATTTTTTTATAATAACTATTGACTTACAATATTATTTTGTGTATAGTATTAGTGTAAATACAATATTGCTCATCACGAAGAACTCACATCCGTGACTTTTCGTGATGCAAAACGGAGGTGCCGATGCAGTTCAATACGGGCTCCGCGCTGCTCGATGCCGTCGTTCTGGCCGTCGTCTCAAAGGATGAGGAAGGAACATACGGTTACCGGATAACGCAGGATGTCAGGCAGGCGCTGGACGTGTCAGAAAGCGCCTTGTATCCGGTGCTCCGCCGATTGCAGACGGCCGGGCTTCTGGAAACATACGACAGGGAATTTTCCGGGCGGAACCGACGGTATTACCGGATTACGCCGCAGGGAATGACTGAGCTGGAAGCATGCCGCCGCGAGTGGCAGAGCTACTGCACAAGCATAAGCAGCATTCTGTTAGGAGGAAGAACATGACAAGACAGCAGTATCTTGCAGAACTGAGGCATGAACTGTCAACGCTGCCCGTGGAAGAGCAGGAGGAAGCCCTCGAATACTACCGCGGTTATTTTGAGGACGCCGACAACGATGAAGAAGTGATGTCGGAATTTGGTTCGCCTGCTGCGCTCGCACAGACCATCAAGGAAAAATTCGCCAGCGTGCCGGACGTTACGCACCGCCCGCAGCAGAATGAGGGCACCGACGGAGAATCCGGGAATTTCAGCAGCGATGAAGTCCGCAGCCTGGACATTTCCCTTGGCATTGCGGAAATCGTCATGGCGAAGGGCGAAAACTTCAGTGTGGCATACCGGGGACTGAGCAGCGGGGACATCCGCTACGGGCTGTCGCCGTTCGGAACATTCACGGTGGAAAGCACCGGCCCGCTCACGGGGCTGAATTTCTGGCGGCACAACAACGCGCATAGCGACCTGAACCATCCGCGTATCCTTATCAAGATACCGGAGCACACCAAGCTTGACCTGCTGCGCCTGCACATCGGGGCCGGCTCGTTCAGCGCCAAGGATATAGACATTGTTTCCGCAAGAAGTTACATTGATGTAGGGGCGGGGAACATTGTCCTGAACCGGGTGTGCAGCACCGCAGGAAAACTGCAGTGCGGCATGGGCAACATCAGCTATACCGGAACGCTCGGCGGTCTGGTGAATATAGACTGCGGCATGGGCAATGTGAGCCTGAACCTTGACGGACGCGAGGAAGACTATTCTCTTTCCGCAAAAGTGGGGCTCGGCCACGTCCGGATGAACGAGCTGAAGAAGGACGGCATAGGAACCCTCCTGTGCACGGATCAGAAGCAGAATCATTTTTCAGTCAACTGCGGCATGGGCGCAGTGACTATCAAAATTCACTAGTGGAGGAAAACACTATGGCAACAAAACGGCTGTATAAATCACAGGAAAAGAAAATCTGCGGCGTCTGCGGCGGCATTGCAGAATACCTGGGCATCGATCCCACACTCATCCGCCTTGCATGGGCAATCATCACCTGCTGCACCGTGGGCACGGGGCTTATCGCCTACTTCGTCTGTGCAATCGTCATGGCAGACCGTCCTTCTTCGGAGCCGGACTGGGACAACATGAAGCGTGCAAACGAATATACAGAGTCTGACAAGGAGTTCAACAGCTACTTCGAAAAGGAGAAGCAGGAGAACAGGACAAAGAAGGACGAAGAATAATCCTTCTGCTGTAAATGCAACGGGGCCGGCGAAAGCGCCGGCTCCTTTTTTCAGTATCGTGCAGGGAAATTCCCTGCACGGGCAGAAATCAGTGGGAGCCGGAGGATGCGGCGGGCAGGTTTACGATGCCGCCTGCTGCGGTAAGCGGGATGTAGGTGGGCACGAGCTTGCCGTCCCACTTTTCGTAGTATGCCATCTGCTCGTCGTGCTGCCACTGTTCGCGCTGGATGGTCATGTTCTGTGAAATCTTTGCATTGTAGTAGGCAATACCGTCTGCTTCTGCCATCTTGGCTTCGGCTTCTCTCTGTGCCTTGATAAGTTCGGCTTCGGCGGTCAGCTCGGCTGCTTCCTTGGAAGCCTGTGCCTCTGCAACCTTCTTCTGCGCATTTGTCTGGGTGAGCTTCAGATCCTGCTCTGCCTTTTTGACTTCCTGCGCCCTGTTTGCCGTTTCCTTTATCTGCTTGTCAAAGTCGTCGCTCCAGTCCCAGTTGGTAATTGTGGTCTGGGAAATTGCGATGGGGTATTCCACCATGCGGTCGAGCACTGCCTGTGCAACCTTGCCGGTAACTTCGTTCTGTTTTTCTACCAGGTCGTAGATTGAATACTGACCGACGGTTTCCTTGAGCGATGCCTTTACGTTGTCGCGCATGGCGCTCTGGATGACGGAATCGTTCTGGAAGCGGGTCACGATGTCCATGATGCGGTTTTCGTCGTACACGTAGCGGACGGCAACGGTGCTGCCGACTGTCTGCATGTCCTTGGTTATGGCTCCGTCCTGACCGCAGGAGAATGAAACTTCGTAGGTCTTGGGTTCAAGGCGGAACTTCCGGATGACGGTGATGAACGGTGCATGGAATGCCATGCCCGGCTGGAGTACGCCGCCTTCAACCTGTCCGAGCGTAACCTTGATGCCACGCTCGTTCGGGGAGATGACTGTGTATGAGTTGGAAACGACGGCGAGGATTGCAACGACAATCACTGCGGGAAGAATGAATTTAGAAAAATTCTTTGCTGACATGTAAAATACACTCCGTAAACAAATTGTGACGGTGCAGAACCGTATCCGCTGAGCGGACAAATTATTCAACCTGCCCGGAAACTACGTTTCCGAACAAATCTATTATTACTGTATGCTGTGCCGGTGTCAAGAGCCGGCTTCCCGTGCATGGGGCAACCGTGCGGCGGCATGACTGGACTTTTCGGGCTGGCTCGGATACACTGGGGGCATGAAAATGATTCTTATGGGCACTGGCACCAGCCACGGAGTGCCGGTTATCGGCTGCACATGCAGCGTCTGCCGTTCCCGCAGCCGGAAGGACAAGCGTGACCGGTGCAGCGCGTTTGTCTGTGAACCCGCGCAGCTTGTCATCGATACCGGTCCTGAATTCCGCCTGCAGGCGATCCGCCACCGCATCAAAAGCCTTGATGCCGTGCTGCTTACGCATCCTCATGCCGACCACCTGCACGGACTGGACGACCTGCGCAGCTTCAGCCATACCCAGTCTTCTGACTGCAACCCCGCAAATCCCCGGAGCCTGGAGACGCAGGGGAACGGGCTTCCTGTCTATGCAAATGCAAGCACCATCGCCCATATCCGCAAGGCATTCGACTACATTTTCAGGACGGTGCAGCTTGGCGGCGGCAAACCCAAGCTTGATCTGGTGGACTGCGCTGCTTTCTCTGCCGCACATCCGCTGCAGGTCAAAGGGCTGGAAATCATTCCCGTGCCGCTGCTGCACGGAGAACTGCCCGACAGCGGCTGGCTGCTTACGGAAACCCGCGGCGGCGTCCGCCACAGCATTGCCTACCTGACGGACTGCAGCCTTGTGCCGGAGGATTCCATTCGCCTTGTGCAGGAGCGGAGCGGCGTGCTGGAACATCTGGTAATAGACGGACTGCGGGTAAAGCCCCATGCAACCCACCTGTGCTTTGAAGAGGCGCTTGCCGTCGCCGGGCAGCTCGGTGCCCGGCACACCTGGCTGACGCATGTTACGCACGACCTTTCGCACCGCGGCATCTGCAAATTTGTGGACGGCGTACTGCCCGGCTACCCGGCACTGCAGGCCATCGTGCGGCAGGGGGGCAGCGTCGGCCCGGCCTATGACGGGCTTGTCCTGAAGGCATAAAAAAAACCGTCCGCGGGGGACGGTTTTCAGACCAAAGGCGTTCAGCTTACTTGCTTTCTGCCTTCTGAGCACCAGCATTTGCCGGAACGACGCTCACCTTCTTGGTGATGAAGCCGCTCTTAAGGCACTGTGTGCAGATGCGGAGTGTACGGGTTGTTCCGTCCAGCTCTGTCTTGATCTTGATAAGGTTCGGTCTCCAAGTACGCCGTGTGTGGTTGTATGAGTTGCTGACCTTGTTACCGGAAATCGGATGTTTACCGCAAATATCACATGTTCTTGACATATCGCTTACCTACCTGTTGTTTATTGCATTAAGCATGAGCATTTCTATTCTACATAATCGACCGCATCATGTCAATTATGAATACCCCATTTTAGTGGATTTCCGCATTTTTTTCAAGTGATGGAGTTTCAAAAGTAACAGACTTTTGAAACTGGCTTAAGTCCCTGTGCTCAGAACCACGGAAATCAATTTTTGAAGTAAATTTAAAAAAGCAGGGTTTCCAAGGGGCGCAGCCCCGACAACGCCGAGGCGTTGTCTTGACCGTGCCGGTGAAGGGTGGGGTTTTAGGGGAGGGAAGCCCCTCGCTTCGGAAGTAGGCAGATTTTTTAACGTTAAAAAATCTGCCCTCCCCTAACTTCACGGGGCGCGGGGACATTCCTCGCAAAAATTGATTTCCGTGGCTCAGAACTTCCCCTTTTCAGAGCGGATGCATGAAGGACGGTTCGGGGCTGGGGCGGCGGCCGTTTTCCCCGCCGGCTATAAGCGATTCCAGCCTGTCCAGCCGGGTATGGACAACGGCCATCTGCTTCCTGATAAAGTCTTCCAGCAGCAGGGCGGTTGCGTTCACCTCGTCGTAGTTTACCTCGTGGGGGTAGCCGCCGAAAAGCATGGCGGGCTGGACATGCAGCGCCTTTGCCAGCCGGGCGATAAGGCTGGCGGACGCAAACTGCGTGCCGGTTTCGATGATGGACAGATGTTTTTGGGATATTTTCAGCTGTTCTGAAAGCTGTTCCTGCGTCAGCCCTGCCTTTTTCCTGAATTTCCGCACGTTGTTTCCGAACAGCTTCGGAATACTCTCTTCTTCTGTCTTGTCATCCATGCTTTTATTATTGTATGCACTTCCGCTTCGGAGAACCTGCTTTGTAGTGATAAATATACCTAAAAGATGGATTTTTCGCTTGCATTTTTTGGATTCGCTCTGCTACCTTATTACTTGACGGGTGAAAAATTCCTTTTTTCAGCATGATAGCCCGCGAAGGAGATTTTGCCATGAGATGTCTACGCTGCCTGAAAGTCCTGTGCGTCCTTGCACTGTTTTTTGCTGCCCCCGTGCATGCCGTGCGCTATGTGGACGTGGCGCCGGTAAGCAACGTCCCGCTGATACGCGTGAGCAGCCTTGAAGATTTTGAGACGGTGATTGATGCCTATAAGATTCCCGTGGTGTACAGGATGGAGCAGCAGTTCCTTGTTATTGCCGGAGGAACATACGTTGTGCTTCCGGTCAACGGGTTTGCCACGCTGGAAGCATACAGGGCTGCGCTGAAGCTTGGCTGTGAGTCCGCCGGGGACTATGAGCTGTACCAGGAGTATTACAGTGAATATAAGAAGAAAGGTTATTCCGAAAAGAAAATCCGTGAACTGCTGAAGGAGCTGGGCCAGCAGCAGACCGCCATTCCCATCGGCGAGGAATATACGCAGCAGCGGGAAAACTATGACTGGTATACCTCGCTTGACCGGGTGCGCACCCAGACATGCGATGCCATTCCGGCAAGCGTTATCGTGCAGGTAGCTCTTGGATACGGAAAGGAAGACAAGGCTGCCGCTGCGGAAATCGCGTCCCGGCGGAGCGAGATAGTCGGCTTCCTGCGCCGCTATTTTTCTTCAAAGACGCATGAGGAACTGCGCCCGGAAAACGAAGCAGTGCTGAAGCAGCAGATTTGTGGCCGCATAAACGCAGATATCCTGAAAAAGTCGAAGATTCAGGCCGTCATGTTTACGGCAAAAGATATTGTTGCTCAATAGAGGCTGTTTGTGTGCGCAGCCGTTCTCCTGCAGCAGCCGCCCGGTGCCGGGGAATCCGGCAAAAAAATAACCCCTGCTGCCAAAAAGCATGGCTGCAGGGGCGCCGGGTTCCGGGAAAGCGGGGGAGGCTTCCCTAGAGAGGCAGTTTCAAAAGTCAAGACTGACTTTTGAAACTGATCAAAATTCACCTCAAGAATCGTAAGTGGTGCGTAGCACCGCTGAGATTCTTGTAAGCCAGTGCAAAAGTAACCGGCTTTTGCACTGGCTCTAGATTTTTTCCAGCATAAAGTGGACGCTGCCGCCGTACTGCGCTTTTCCCACAATGCGCAGGCCTGCGTGCATAAGTTCGCTGCCGTATGCTACCGTTCCGTCCGGCACGGCAATCAGGCTTTCTGCGGGCAGGTCAAAGACGGCCTGCTTCAAAAATGCCTGCATTACTTCGCTCTGCAGCGAGGTGAATTTGTAGCGTGCATCCGGATCAAGTCCTTTCAGCTGCAGGGTAATGTATTCCGGGGTTGCCTCTGCAAAGGTCCACACGACGCTTACCACCGCCTGCTTCTTGTCCTTGGAAATGTGTTCCCATGCAGCGTAGCGGGATGCTTCCGCCGCCGCCGGATGCGACCACGGAGTTTCCAGCCGGTGCAGGTCGCCGAACTGCACGGTGTGCCGGATTTTTTTGTACCAGGCAATCTGGCTGCGGATTTCTGCAAGCTCTACGCCGGAAAGCGTATTCAGGTCCAGCTCGTAGCCGAACGTTCCCGCCATGGCAACGTGGCCGCGGGTTGAAAGCATGGAAATCCTTCCCACCTGATGGTTCGGCACTGCCGACACATGGCAGGACATTGCGCTTGCCGGGTAGACAAGGGACGTGCCCAGCTGAATTGCTACGCGGGAAAGCGCGTCCGTGTTGTCGCTGGTCCAGGTCTGCGGCATGTAGTGCAGCATGCCGGCGTCAAAGCGCCCGCCGCCGCCGGAGCAGGATTCAAACAGAATGCTGGGGAAGCGGCCGGTTATGTTTTCCAGCAGCCGGTAGAGCCCCAGATAGAACTTGTGGGATGCATTCAGGTGCAGGTCGGACGGGCTGCGGTTGAAGTCCCATTTTACGTAATCGATGGGCGCGGATGAAAGCACCTGCGACAGCCGCTCTTCAAGGAAATTGACAACCTCGTCCTTTCCCAGGTCCAGCACAAGCTGGTGCCGTCCCAGTACCGGCTCCCTGCCGGCAACGTTCAGTGCCCAGTCCGGGTGCGCGCGGTACAGGTCGCTGTCCGGGGAAATCATTTCCGGTTCGAACCAGAGCCCGAATTTCATGCCCCGGTCGTGGATGCCCTTTGCAACTTCCTCAAGGCCGCCGGGCAGCTTTGCTTTGTTTACAAACCAGTCGCCCAGCGAAGAACGGTCGTCGTTGCGTTTTCCGAACCAGCCGTCATCCAGGACGAAGAGTTCAACGCCTTCCTTTGCAGCGGTGTCGGCAAGGGCAAAAAGTTTTTCCACGCTGAAATTAAAATACGTGGCTTCCCAGTTGTTGATGACGACCGGGCGCTCGCGGTCGCGCCAGGTGCCTCTGCAAAGGTGCTTCCGGTACAAGTCGTGGAAGGTGCGGCTCATGCCGTCAAGGCCGCTTTCGCTGCGTACCATTACGGCTTCCGGCGTGCAGAAACTTTCTCCTTCTTTCAGCTGCCAGTCAAAATTGGAGGGGCTGATGCCCAGCTGCACGCGGCTCATGCCCCACTGGTCAACTTCCACCTGCGCGGTAAAGTTGCCGCTGTAGACCAGATTGAAGCCGAATGCTTCTCCCTGATTTTCTGTTGTGCCGTCGGCAAGCAGGGCGATGAACGGATTCTGCTGGTGGCTGCTCATGCAGCGGCGGCTTTCCACTCCCTGGATTCCCGGAACAAGGCTGTGCAGAATGGCGTGCCGTTCGCGGGCGTGTGCTCCAGACAACTGCAGCAGGCGGTATCTGGAGTGGGGAAAATCAATGCTTGCGCTGAGCGCTTTTCTGAGGGAAAGCGGGACGCTGCCGCAGGTAAATACTGCGTGGCGGCAGATAACATCCATGGTGTTCCAGACAGCATAGCTCAGCGTGACGAGCAGCCCGGTGTGCGGATCCTGCAGGTCGATTTCAAGCGTGTCAACGTCGCTTTGGTTTTCCGCATACGTGGCGGGGAGTCCCGGCAGCGGCTTTTTTCCGCTGGAAATGCGGTGCGTTTTGTAGAGCAGGTCTGATGCCAGCGTTTCTTCGCCCACGGCTTCGTATGCAGCGGAGCGGAAATCTGAGCGCATCGGAACGGGATACTCGCACTGCTGCGAATCAAGCGAAAAGTCGCAGACGCCGTGCTGTTCCGCGGGAACCGGGCTGAAAGCCCTGTCGACCAGGGGCATTGCACAGGTGCCGGACCAGGACGGCAGCGAATGGAACCAGCCCCCGTGCAGAATGTACTTTCCGTCATGCAGACGGATGACATAGGTTGATGACGGTGTATGCAACAAAAAGACATTTTTTTCTTTATCAAAACAAATACTCATACATGCTCCATAGGGGTGGGATGTGCCGCCGGGACAGTACTGCCTGCATGCAGCAGCCTGCACTGTCCCGGCGGCTTTATTTTCAGTCTAGCTTAGAACAGGGCCTTAACCTGGGCGTTGGACTCCTTGAGTGCGCTCTCGACATCCTTTTCGCCAAGGAATATCTGGTCGAACGTCCGTGTCATAATCTGGCCGATTTCAACTGAGTGGTCAACAATCGGGTACAGGAAGGTTCCGTTGGGGGCAACAGCCTCGTCGGTGAAGGCGGATACATCGTATCCCTTTTCCTTGTAGGTTGCCAGTGCCTTGTCAACACCAGTCTGGATTGCGGGGAAGACCACGCCGTAGGAACCGATGATTTCCTGTGCATCGCGTGATGCAAGGAACTTAACCCATTCCCATGCTTCTTCCTTGTGCTTGCTGCCGACCCAGATGGAATCGCCCAGACCGTTGATCATGCTCTTGCGTCCGGCAGAACCTTCCGGCAGGCGGGCAAAACCAACTTCAAAGACGCCGTTTGTCTTGTAGGAACCAATCATCCATGAACCGTCGAACACCAGTGCTGCCTTCTGTGAGTTGAACACTGCTGCGGTGCCGTTTGAGGTTTCCGTGTACGGTGTAAGGAAGCCTTCGTCCTGCATCTTCTTCATCCATTTGATGGTGCTGATGAAGCGGGGATCGTCATAGTGATAGTTCCAGTCATACAGGCCGTCGGTGTACATCCAGCCGGTAGCGCAGGCAAGGCCTGAATACTGTGCCTGTCCGCGGTCATCGCTGTGAGCAAGCACAAGGCCGTACTGCACGACATTGTTCTTGTCAAACTTGGGGTCAAGGCCGTTGCGTCCGGCAGCGTCGATTGAAAGCTTGCGGATCATGGTCTCGAAAGAACCGCCGTCGTTGTAGTTCCACGTCAGGTTGTTCAGCTCGTCGTGGCTGATGCCGGCCTTGTCCGTTATGTCCTTGTTGTACACGATGCAGATGGTGTCCCAGTCTTTGGGAAGACCGTAGGTTTTTCCGTCCTTGGTCTGCCACAGTTTTTCAAGGCTGTTCATGTAAATTGACATATCCACATTGTCCCGCTTGATATAGGGGGCAAGGTCAACAAGCTGATTCTTGTTTGCAAAGTCAAGGTACTTTGCCAGGTGGTCGGTAAAGACGTCTGATGCAGAACCGCCGATCATTTCGGTCTGCAGGCCCGTCCAGTAGTCATCCCAGCCGAGCTGAGCAATTTCAACTTTGATGTTGGGGTTTCTTCTTGTAAACTCATCTGCAGCTGCCTGGTATGCAGGAAGCTGGTTTGAGTCCCACAGTTCATACTTGATGGTTACGACTTTTCCGCCGGACCCCTTTGCCCCGCTGCCGTCCTTCTTGGAGCAGGAGACACCCATCATAGCAACTAAACCTGCAAGCATTGCGCCTGCCACAGCAAAAGACTTTTTCATGTTACTTTCCTCCTAAAACATGAATTGATTCTGGACACCCCGAAAAACTGAAGTTTTTCGGGCTTCCCTTCTATTTTATATATCCTCTTCCGAATTTTTTTATCAACGGAAGCCGCTGAACTGAATTGAATTGACAATCTTTTTTCCCAGGAACGCATAGATGATGAAGGCCGGGATGATTGCCAGCATTGTACCCGCCATCATGCCGCTCCAGTCCGGCTGGCCCTGCGGCGTCTGGGAACGGAACACGCCCAGCGCAACGGTAAGCGTGCGCAGCTCTTCCTTTCTGCCCACGATGAGCGGCCACATGTAGTCGTTCCACGTGTTAATGGCGATGGTTACGGCAAGCGTGATGACTGCAGTCTGCATGAGCGGCATGATTATCAGGAAGAATGTGCGGTACTGCCCGGCCCCGTCAAGGTAGGCGGCTTCCTCAATCTCCTTGTTGATGCCCATAAAGAACTGCCGCATGAAGAACACCGAGTACGGCGTCATGAACAGTGCGGGCAGGATGATGCCGGCATAGGTGTTCAGCAGGCCCAGCCGCCGGATGAACACAAAGTTTGGTATCATCATGACGACGCCGGGAACCATCATGGTTGCCAGGATGAGGGCAAACAGCTTGTCCCTGCCGGGGAAGTGCAGGCGCGAAAAGCCGTAGCCCGCCATTGAGCAGAAGAAAACCTGGCACACGGTGGTCAGGAATGCAAGAATAAAGGAATTCCGCAGGTTCACCAGAAAGTTGACGCTCTGCCCGGAACCGCCCAGCGCAAGGGATTCCTCTGCGCTCACCATGCCCAGGACGCGCACGTAATTCATGCCCGTCAGCCGGGAAGGAATCAGCTTTACTGCGTCGGTGTATATCAGCGATGCCGGCGTAAAGGATGTCCTGATGACCCAGTAGAACGGGAACAGCGTGATGAAAAGCAGTACTGCTATCACAATCCACGTCAGCGCGGTGCCGATGCTAAAATCTTTCTTGAGCTTATTCATATTCATACAATTACCGCCTTCGTTTAGCTGTCAGATTCATTCGCACGGAAGAACTTCATCTGCAGGAAGCTGATGAAGGCAAGAATCACAAAGAGCACTATTGATGCCGCGGATGCATATCCCATCTTGTATGCTTCGAAGCCGTTCTTGTAGATGAACAGGTAGATGGCATAGGTTGCAGTGACCGGCCCGCCCTTGGTGGTTACGGCAATGGTGTCGTAAATCTGGAAGGAACCGATAACCGTTGTTACGACGACAAAGAGCATGACCGGGCGGATGTACGGCAGTACCACAAAGAAGAATTTCCTTACGGAACCGCAGCCGTCGATGGTGGCAGCTTCTTCTATTTCCTTGGGAACGCTCTGCAGGCCTGCAAACACCAGCAGTGCGGTGTAGCCCATGTGCCGCCAGATGTTTATCATCGCGATGGAGGGCAGGGCAGTGTGCGTGTCGGTCAGGAAGTTTATCTTGGAAAGCCCCATCTTTACCAGCACCGCGTCAATGATTCCGACCGGCGGGTCGAGCATCCAGAACCACAGCAGGCCGACGACGACGTTTGACATGATCCACGGTGTCAGGAAGACTCCGCGCAGGAATCCGCTTCTGCCTGACCTGTTCATAATCAAGGCTATTACCATCGCGAGCACAGTCTGGAGGGGGATGTTCAGGAGGACATAGTATACGGTCACCTTTATGGAGATCCAGAAGTCCGGATCCTTAAAAAGGGTTGCGTAGTTCTTGAACCCGACGAATTTCGCCGTGCTGAACAGATCCCAGTCTGTAAAGCTGTACACAAAGCCGCGGACGGTCGGGTACAGATAGAAGAAGATGAATCCCAGCAGGCATGGCGCGACAAAAGTAAAAGCAACTAAGCTTCGCTTTAATTCATAACCTTTGACTTTCATACTTTCATTATATGAGCAGTTTTTTCATTTGTAAAGCTAAATTTTTCAGAATTTATGAAAAATTTTTCAAAATGAAAAAGAAAACTTTACAAAAACGCTGTTCTGGGGTAGAATTACGGCATGACCATAACTGAGATTGCAAAAGAAGCAGGAGTCTCCATTGCCACGGTTTCACGGTTCCTGAACAACGGACCGGTAAAGGAAGAGACCAGGAAGAAACTTGAGCAGGTGATACGGAAGATGAATTACGTGCCGGAATCATTTACAAAAAAACTGCTCAGCTCTTCTTCCGAAGTAACGACGATTGCAATCATCACCCACAGTATGACAAATCCGTATACCACGGAGTTCGTAGAGGAAGTTTCCACCATTTATAATACCCGCAGCATTGTCTGCTACACTGTCTACTGCATCGACACGGATACGGAATACCGCTACCTGATGGATTTGATTGCGCACAAGGTGGACGGCATTATTCTGCACGACCCCGACATGGGGGACGGAAAATTCGAGCTGTACGACCGGCTTGCCCAGCGGGTGCCCTTTGTGCTCATTCATTCTTCGCAGGAAAACGTGGCCTGCAATTCCATCACCGTGAACCAGGAACAGGGGATGCGTGATGCAATGGCGTATCTTATCGGGCTGGGGCACCGCAGGATTGCGTATATCTGCGGAAGCAACGGCTATTCATTCAGGATAAAGGAAATTATCTGGAAAGAGGAGCTGCGGAAAATTGGCGTGGAAGTGCCGGAACAGGACTGTGTGCGGGCCGAAAGCGTTGATTTTGAGAAAGGCATGGATACGACCCACGATGCGGTGCTCCGCTATCTGAAGGAGGGGAACCGCCCCACGGCAATCTTTGCGGCAAACGACATCATTGCGCTGGGAACCATTATGGCCTTGTCCGAGGTGGGGCTTTCTGTTCCTGAAGACGTGTCTGTGATGAGCCACGACAACACGCTGTTTGCCCGCCTGCTGAACCTGACCTGCGTTGACATGAAGATCCGGAGCGTGGGCATTGCGTCCGTGGATTTAATGGATTATGCCATGAAAGGCTCGGATACCACCCCGCGCCATATTTCGCTTACGCCCAGCATTGTTGAGCGCAATTCCTGCCGCAGCATCGCGGAAAATTAAGCGCCCATGAAGTTAGGGGAGGCAGATTTTTTAACGTTAAAAAATCTGCCTCCCCTAAACCCCCTCCCTGCACCGGCACAGTCCGGGGCTTGTGCCCCCGCCTACGAGGATGTTCCGCCGGAATTGTTTATACTTCGAACTGGTCAACCTGCCTGCCGATTTCGCCGATGGATTTTTCCATAACCGCGGATATCTCTGCAAGCGAGCTTCCCATTTTGCCGATTTTGTCTGCGCCGTGGGACATTTCGTCCATGCTGCGCAGCATTGCCTCGGTTTCCTTCTGCAGGGTTTCCACTTCGCCCATAACGGCGCGGCTTCCCGCCGTCATGCTCCGTGAGGCATCCTGCACTTCCGCGGCGCTGTTGTTCAGGTTGTGGAGCGCTCCGGTTATCTGCTCTGAGCCGGTCTGCTGTTCCATCATCGCCGCCTTTATCTGCTGGACAATGCTGTCCGTTTCCTGAATTTCCTTTGCAAGGTTCGTATAGTCCTGCACGCCCTGCTGCGTGGCGCTGACAACCGTATTGATTGTCTGCTGGATGCGCTTAAGCTGGTCGCCGATGGTCTTTGACTGCGTGGTAGAAGTTTCGGAAAGCTTGCGGATTTCGTCTGCAACGACCGCAAAGCCCTTTCCGGCTTCTCCGGCGTGGGCTGCCTCAATTGCCGCGTTCATGGCAAGCAGGTTGGTCTGGCTTGCGATGTTTGCGATGACGGCATTTGCCTCGTTCAGCAGCTTTGACTGCGTTTCAATCTCGGCAATCTGCTGCTGCAGCTGCCCCTGCGTTGCCGCGCCGTTTTCTGCATCCTTTGCCAGTGCGCCGAAGGAAGATGCCATCTTGTCCACCGTGCGGTTCACTTCACTGATGTTGCCGATCATCTCTTCTACGGCGCTGGAAGCTTCCTGCACTACCCGTGACTGCGCGCCCACAAGTCCGTCCAGCGAACTGATATTGCCGATGATGTCGCGCATGGTCTGTGTGGTCTGCTCAACGCTGGTGTTCTGGGTGGCAAGGTTGCTTTCCACCCCGCTGATGCTGCCCGTAATCTGCTCGATTGCCTTTGCCGTTTCCAGCGTGCCCGTCCTGAGCGATTCACCTGCCGACGTAAGCGATTCCTTGGACTGCTTCATGCTTTCGATGATGGTCTGGAGCTTTTCGGAGAAGGCGTTAAAACCGTCTGCCACGTCGCCGATTTCGTTCTTCGACGGTACGCTGATGCGCTTTGCAAGGTTGCCCCTGCCCTTTGCGATGCTGTCCGCCTGCTCGATGATGTTGTCGCGGATGGTCTGCAGCGGCTTCATCAGCCTGCGCACTGCAAATGCCGTGAGCATGGCGACGACAAGGGCAAACACCATGCAGATGAGCACGGTGAGGAATGCCGTCTGGTAGAAGTCCCCGAAGACGTTCTGCTTGGGGTTGAATGCCGCAATCTGGTAGCCGGTCCGTGCGTTTGTGAAGGTCTGCACAAGGTAGGTGGTGCCGTCAATCTCCAGCCTGCGCTCGCTGCTTTTGTCCGCCAGCACGCTCTTGAGGTTGGGAATGTTCACTTCAGTTATATTCTTGAAGTTGTTCTTTGAGGGACTGGTGTCCGCAAGAATGGTGCCGTCCTTCTGTATCATCATCAGGAAGCTGTTCTTGCCCTGGTCAAGGTTGTCAAGGATGGTAGTGAGCGTATCCAGCGAAACTTCTATGGAAGCATTTCCGATGAAGCTGCCGTCGGCGGCATAGGCGCAGCGGGTGATGCCCACGACGGTGGCGCCCACGGTGGACGCAAATGCGTCGGTCAGCATGACCTTGCCGTTGCCGGAGCTTGCCGTGGCGTACCAGCCGCGCTTGCGCGGGTCGTAGCCGCCGCTCATGGAGCTGTCGAAGTTCGTTGCGTAGCCGCCCCACTTGGTGCCAAGGTAAATTTCGGCGATGTCGTCGTCGTTTTTGGCAAAGCTTTTGCAGAGCTTCCTGATTTCTGCTTCCACGGGACTTTTTTCGTAGCCCAGAATCTGGATGTCGCCCACTTCGTTGACAAAGGAGTGGATGCTTTCGTCCGCTGCCTTTACTTCATCGGATTCCGCAAAGACGTTCAGCTCGATTTCCTTGGAATCGAAGAACATGGAGATTGAATCGGAGAATTCCGAAAGCTCCGTTGTTGTGGTTTCGTAGAAATTGTCCAGCCGGTTCTTCGAGAAGAAGATGGTCGCGATTCCTGCCGCAATAAGCAGGACGATAAGGATGATGGCGACCGACGCGATGGAAAATTTTGCCGAGAGTGAAAGGAATTTTCTTTTCATGGATTGAGGCTCCTGTAGGCGGGAAGTCCCGCGTGTTCCTTGCCGGGCAGAACCCGTGTGCGCGGGGCTGCTGCTCCGTGGGATAGGGGCGCGTGCAGGACGCAGGCTGTGCGTGCAGCTGCCCCGGCAGTGTTCGTGGGTAGTGGCAGCAGCGTGTGTATTCTCAACGCTGCTTTAAGAATTGCTGGATATTTTCCTGCAAAAACCAATACTTCCTCCGAGAAAGGCGTGTGCCTTTTTCTTTTATACCATATTATCGGCTGCGCCGTCAATGAAATTCATCCGTAAATTTTTACTTTTACGCTAGGAAATGCAAGGAAACTGCATATTGTGGAAATTCAGGGGTAGTCGAAGAGCTGCGGGGTAGTGGTGCCGGCGGTATCGTCTACGGTGACGATGGCGAACTGGCGGTCACCCACGAAGGTGGGCAGTATGTATTCCTGCATGGTGGGGGTAAGCTGGGTACCTGCGGGGCGGTGCACGTGACCGGCAAGGATAAGCCGCACTTCGTTGTCCTTAAAAAGCGTGAAGAGCTGAGTTGATTCCGATTCTTCCTGCAGCGCGTAGTAGCCGCCGCGCATGTCGCTTCCGCCGTAAACCGGGGAATGCAGCGAAACTATTTTGTTGGGGCTGCCGTCGGCTTCCATTGCCGCCTTGAGCCGGTTAAACTGCACGGTACCGAGCGAGGCGCTGCCTGCGTCAAGGAAGTAGTAGCTGAAGTTACCCAGCCGGAAGCGGTAAAAGGACGTGTGCGGCCAGATAGTCTCCTTAAAGTCGTTCCAGCCATAGAGGTAAACGTCATGGTTTCCCACCACGCTGTAGACTTTGCCGCCCAGCATCTGCTCTATCGGTTCTACGAGCACGCGCTTATAGTCTTCCAGCTCGCTTTTCTTTCCGTGGTCGGCGATGTCGCCCAGGCAGATGCAGAATGAGGGAGAAGGAGAGAGCGATGCCTTCACTGCCTGGAGGGTATTAAGGAATTCCTGGTCGTGGCGCTCCTCGTCCGTTTTGCCGAAGTGCACGTCGCTGATGACGAGGAATGCGTAGGAGCCGCCGGGAACTGCGGGAACATCACCGCCTGTCAGGTCTATCAGCTCGCCCACGCGGTCGTCCACCGCAGGCCCGTGATCCAGCAGCTGGTAGAAACCGTATTCGATGGCTTTACAGGCGCAGAGGCAGAGTGCGGCGGCGGCAATGGCGGCGCAAACAAAAAAGCGTTTCATAAGTGGAACCCCATGGTCAGCCGCAGCTCGCCGCTGTCATAGTGGGCGGCATTCGTAAAAAAGTCCGTGTAGCGGGCAACCGCCTCGCAGCCGAAGAACAGGTTTGTTGACCTTGGTTCGTAGCTGATTCCGGCGGTAAAGGACGGCGCACACAGCACGTTGTAGCGGAACGGTTCGTAGGAGCTGATGCCCGCATGCAGGCTGATGTCCGCCGGAAGGTGAAAGCCCATGTTCAGGTCGAATGCAATAGAGTGGTTCAGCATAAAATGGTCCAGCGCCTCTATGTACCGCGCCTTGAGCATATAGTTGACGTCAAGGTGCAGCGAAAACCAGCGCGCCGGATGCGTTTCGAACCAGCCCCCGGCAAGGATGTCGTGCGTGTAGCTTTGCTCATTATTATTGTAAAAGTGGTAAAGCGCTCCCGCTCCTGCACGGAGCTTTGCCGTGTGCAGCGGCCAAACGACGCCCGATGTCATTGCGTCCAGCGAGCGGTTTGCGGCGCGCAGCCCCGCCTTTGCCGTGAACCAGGTGTTTTCCACCGTACATTGCGGCTGGTACAGAAAGCGGTAGTTCCCGAAGCCTTTGCCGTCGTTCATGCCGAACGTAAGGTCAAGCCGTGTCTGACAGCCGTCAAAGGTGTAGTACTCCTTCTTTGCCTTTGACGCCGGGGCAGCAGCCGGCAGGGCGGCGATGAGGAAAAGAAAAAGCAGTCCTGTCAGAATTGTGCGCATCCAGTCTCCGGGCGGGTTCCGCGGGCTTGTCCTTAGACAGTATCCCAGAAAACCGCTTCCTTTACTATAAAATATCTTTGTGGCTTGGTCAAGTTTGCCGTGGCAAACTGTCGGGATACGGTAAAACAAAAAATGCACTCTCGTTTCTGCGTTGCAGAAACTAACGGAAATAGGGAATAACATACGGCAAAAAACTGCCCGGTACGATGCGCGTTACAAATGCGGAGACGTTCGTTTTTTCGCCTCCGCGCATTTTTTTATGGGTATCCCGGAGCTTTTGAAATAGATTTAAAAAAGCAGGGAAAATTGCTTTCATTTTTATTTTGATTTTTACGCAGATACGGTGTATACTTAAGGAAATGGGAACGGCAGTTTGCCGTATGTACAGGGGGAATTCCGGTTCTGCCGGGGTTCCGCCGGGAAACGTGGAAGGAGAAAATACCGTATGACAAAATCAATATCTGCACAGGGATTCTCGCTTGAGAAGGATCAGTCTGACCTTATCAACCAGAAGCTGCAGCGCATTGCGTATGCAGAGGATAAAATCGTGGATCTTATCCTCCGTGTAAAGGAGGACAAGAAATATTACTTTGATGCCACCATCAACTTCAAATGGGGCGCAAATGCTCACCTGACCAGCGACGATTTTGATTTTGCCGCCGGCCTGAACAAGCTGATGGATGTCCTTGACAACAAGATTAAGAAGGAAAAGGACAAGGTGCAGGAAAAGAAATAGGGCATCTCTAAAAACTCGCTCTTGCGACTTTTTAGAGATTGCCTGCGAATTTTAAAGCTGTTGCTTTTGAAATTCCCTTAAATTATGCAGCTGGGGCGGATGCAGCCCCGGCACATTAAACCTGTTCGGAAACTTCAGTTTCAGAACAGGTTACATTAGAATGCGATGTTTAAAATCGCGCTATTTGAGCGATTTTAAACTCGCCGACCTGAGCGGAAACGTAGTTTCCGAACAGGTCTATTCATTTCTTTGCGTCCGCAGGGCTGTTCCCTGCGGATTTTTTTTCGAAATGCCTTTGGCATGCCGGCTGCTAATCCCGCCCGTAGGATGATTCTATGTGCAGCTGCGCCCGGTACTTTGCCACGGTGCGACGTGCCACCTGTATGCCGCGTTCGGCAAGAATTTCGCTCAGTTTCTGGTCGCTCAGCTTTTTGCTGTCGCCCCGATGCTCTTCCAGTATGGCGCTGATGGTGTGCAGCACGGTGTCCTTGCTGACGGCGCCGCCGCTGCCGGGCACTGCGCTGTTTCCCGGCTGCGCTCCGCCGGGCTGTTCCGCCGGGCTGCTGTCCGCCGGGGATGCTGCCTGCGGAAGCGGGCTTTCGCCCGGAAGCAATGCATCTGTTGCAGGCGGCATTTCCTGCGGAACCGGGGCCTCCGGCGGCAGAGCGGCTTCCGGGGCGGTGGCGGCGGGGGATACGGCGGCCACTGCGCCGCTAAAGAAATATTTTATCTCGTACAGCCCCCATGCGCACTGAATGTATTTATTGTTCGCCGCGCGGGAAATAGTTGTTTCGTGCACGCCGAGCGCCGCCGCAATGTCCTGCTGCCGGAGCGGCACAAGGTGCCCCGGCCCTTTGCGGAAAAACTCGTGCTGCAGCTTAACGATAAGGCAGCCGGTCTGCACGATGGTGCTGCTGCGGAATGCCAGCATATCAATGAAATTTTGCGCATCTTTTAAGTTTTGGTTCAGCATCCTGCTTTCTTCGGCGGGAAGCTTCAGCTTTTCCTGCTCCCGCGCCTTCAGGAAGGAGGGGTTCAGTGCCAGCTGCGGTACCCGGCCGGGGGCTGCCCGCACCTGCCATGCGCTGCTGCCGCCGGTAACAATGCCCGCTTCCCAGTCGTCGTGCCAGTCCCCGCCGTCTGCGGGAAGCTCCTGCACGTAAAGGTCGGGGGCGATAAAGTTCGTGTAGCCGCTGCCGAAATTCCGGGCGGGGTAGGGGTCAAGCGTGCGGATGAATGTGAGCGCCTGTTCCGCGCTGCTTTCCGTGACGGGCATGTCCTGGTATGCGTCCGGCTGCGGCTGCCCGAAAAGCTGCTTTTGCCGGGCAAGGAAGGCGCTTGCCTTGCGGACGATTTTTGCTGGCAGCGGCGGCGAAAGAAAGTCCAGGTGCCCGTCCAGCAGAAAGAGCGCGAACTGGGGCGCATTCCCCCGCAGCCGGGCCTGTATCAGCAGGCTTTCCTGCACGTTGGCGGCGCAGGTTCCCACCGGATCCAGCTGCTGTACGGTGCGCATGGCATGCTGCAGGGCGGCGCTGGTCTGGGCCGGGTCGCTGCGGTCAAGGAGCGATTCGGGGGCCAGCAGATGGAATCCGCTTGCGTCAAGGTTCTTGATGAGTTTTTCGCAGAGTTCCTGCTGCACTGCGGACAGGCGCATTGCATGCAGCTGCAGCAGCAGGTGCTCCTGCAGCGTTTCCCGTTCGTCTGCGTGTGCTTCCAGCGCTGCCTGAAAATTATTGCTGGCAAGCTCGCCGCCGCTTCCTGCGGTTCCCGTCCGCGTGCCGTTCTCCGGGTTCCAGCGTTCCGTCCTGAGCCGCGCTCCGGACTCCAGCCGGTCACTCTTTATGATGAGCGCAGGGTTTCTCTCCACCTCTTCATAGACCGCTGAGTGCAGGTCATCTGAACCGAGGGAGAGCAGCTTGAGTGACTGTATCTGCTGTCCGCTTATTGTCTGCAGCAGGCTTTGGTTCTGCCGCAAATCCAAGAGTCCCATACTCTCCACTATAGCATAAAATTCAAAATGCCGGTATACTTGCGCGTATGAAAAACTTTGCTGAATTTGGCATCACGGTGCCGGAAATCCTGCTTCCGAAGGACAAAGATCTGGCTTCCTGGTGCGTTATTGCCTGCGACCAGTACACGCAGGATGCTTCCTACTGGGAGAAAGCTGCCGCTGCTACGGGCGGAAAGCCGTCTACGCTCAGCCTGATACTGCCGGAAGTCTACCTTTCGGCGCCGGACAAGTCTCAGCGCATACAGAAAATCCATGAGACCATGGCCGCATACCTTTCCGGCGGAGTCTTCGATGCTCCGCAGCATGCGTGCATATACATAGAACGCCGTACCGGTTACGGCAGAATCCGCCGGGGGCTGGTTACCGCCATTGACCTTGAAGCCTATGACTGGCGGCCGGGGAGCCATGCGCCGGTGCGTGCAACCGAGGCAACCATCGTGGAACGCATACCGCCGCGCAAGGAAATCCGCCGGGGTGCACCGCTGGAAAGCCCTCACATCATGCTGCTGGTGAATGACCCCGGCCGGCTGCTGGTGGAGCAGGCGGGAAAGCGTGCCCGGCAGCATGCCCCGCTCTACGACGGCGACCTGATGCTGGGTGCCGGGCACATTACGGGCTGGGCGGTCAGCAGCAGCGAAGATTTGGATGCCCTGCATTCGTCGCTTGCTGCGCTGTGGCAGGCAGGACGGCAGCCCGACGGCAGCACCTTCCTCTTTGCCGTGGGCGACGGAAACCATTCGCTTGCGACGGCAAAAGCTGTCTGGGACGAATACAAGGAAGAGCGCCGCGCCGCCGGGGAAGCGGAGTCCGTAACTGCTGCATCGCCCCTGCGCTACGCACTGGTGGAGCTGGTGAACATCTATGATGAAGGGCTGACCTTTGAGCCGATTCACCGGGTGCTTTTTGGGGCGGATGCTGCCGCCCTGTCGGCCTACCTGCAGTCTGCACTGGGCGGCACTGCGGGCAGCTGCCCCGATGCCGCTTCGCTGGAAGCAAAGGTTGCCGCTTCTTCTGCAACATTCGGCTTTGTTTTCCGCGACGGGGACGGCAGCCAGCACTATGAGTTCCTTGAAAGTGGTGTCCGGGAGCTTGCGGTGAGCCGCCTGCAGCCGGCGCTCGATTCTTTTATTGCGGGGCAGGGCGGCAGCGTCACTATTGATTACATACACGGCAGCGATGAGGTGTTCCGGCTGGGGGCAGGGCAGGGTGCCGTTGCGGTGCTGCTGCCGCCGGTGGCAAAAGATTCGTTCTTTGCCACCATCAGCGCCAGCGGTGCCCTTCCGCGCAAAAGCTTCAGCATGGGCGAAGCCAGCGAAAAGCGCTTCTACCTCGAGTGCCGCCGGATCTGATGAAAAATGGTTTTGCGGGGGAACTCCCCCGCAAAAGTTATCAGACTCCTTTGAAGAAGTTTTCGATGCTCTTCATCAGCTCTTCGGTGGGCATGGTTTTGAGCAGGTACTTCGCGGGCTTGACGGACAGGACTTTCATAACCGTGTCCTTGTCGTCTTTTGCCGTCAGGAAGATAACCGGAATGTCCGCCGTGGCGGACTCGCTCTGCAGCATCTCAAAGACCTGCAGACCGGAAATCACCGGCATCTCGTAGTCCAGCAGAATCAGGTCAACATGCTGCTTTGCCAAAAGCGATATGGCGTTCATGCCGGAATTGGCCATGAACACGTCGTACTTCTTGGAAAGCCAGTTGTTCATCGTGCGCAGCATCACGCTGTCATCGTCAACAACAAGAATGCGGCGTTTGTCCGGCAGGTTGTCCCCGAACAGGGGGTTCAGCTTTGCCAGAACGTCCTTCATGTTTACCGGGCGGCTGAATGTGCCTTCAACGCAGGGCTTGGGGATAATGGTGTGGGCATTCGTGATTTCCACATCCGTACCGATAAGGTATATGTAGTTTCCGCCGTTCGTTACCAGCTTCTTCAGGTAGTTGAGCGTTCCTTCGAACGTTACAAGGTCTCCTTCAAGGTATACGATAAAAATGTGCGGCAGGTTCGAGATAAGATCGATGTGCACAATGTCCGGCGGGGACATGATAACCTCGTAGCCTTCTGATTTGAGACTGTTTATCATTATATTGATGAGGAATCCCTGGGATTCACTGCTTATGAATAAAATCCTTCTGTCCATAATAAAACCTCTTTCCTTTAGTATAAACTAAGACTTCAAAAAAAACCAGTTGATTTTATAACAATTTTTCAAGCTTGCCGTAATCAACCTCTGCCAGCGCCTTGCGGATCTGAGCGAAGTGCTCTTCTTCCCCGTCAGGCAGCGTACATTCCCCCAGCATGGCGGCAACCTGGTCGGCGGTCGCATAGTCAAAGGCTTCCACGCAGGTTTTCAGCTCTGCCAGAGCCTGCCGGTACTCCTTTTCGCTGATGGGCTTTTTGGGTTCCCCGCTGCCGGTACACAGCGGCGCAAGTTTTTCCCCATAGCCGCGGTACAGTTCCAGCAGGCGCGGGGTGCGCGCCGTAATTTCCGCTGCATCCCCGGCATCGCCCTTCTTTTCCATCTCTGCTGCAAAGTTTGAAAGCCCCGTGGCACCGATAAGCCGCGCACTGCTTTTGAGCGCGTGCACAAGAACGGTGTAGTTCTTTATGTCGCCCTCCGCCGCGTACTGCTCGATGAGCGCGGATTTTTCGCCGATGGATTCGTGGAACAGCTGCGCCGTCTTGATGAACAGGGAGCGGCTGCCGCAGTTCTTGAGCGCCGCGGCGGTGTCTATGCCGTCAAGCACAGGCAGCGGTTCTTCTTCCTCCTGCTCCGGCTCATCCTCCCTGCTGACAACCTGCACCAGCTCCGGCGGCAGGTATTTCACTATCATCGCTTCCAGCTTGTTGCAGTCGATGGGCTTGGTGATGTAATCCGTGAAGCCTTCCTTCAGGTACATTTCCCGAGCGCCGTTTACTGCATTTGCGGTCTGCGCAATGCATGGCTTGTCCTTGTTTTTGTCCGTCGCCATGCCTTTGAGCGCATGCAGCGTTTCCACTCCGTCCATGCCCGGCATGCGGTGGTCGATGAAGATGATGTCGTAGTCTTCCTGCATCGCCTTGACCAGTGCTTCCTGCCCGCTTTCCACGGTGTCTATCTGCACCTGCGTCTGCTTGAGCAGTTCCTTGAAAATCACCAGGTTCAGCCTTGTATCGTCCACCACGAGTATGTGCGCGTTTGGAGCACGGAAACTTTCGCGGTATGCCTTGTTGCTTTCCAGCGACTTGCGGTAGGTTGTCATAAAGTCGCCGATGGGCGCGCGGTCAAGGACTTTCTGCTTCAGCTCAAAGGAGAACTCGGAGCCCTTGCCGTATTCGCTTTCCACGTGCAGCTTGCTGTCCATCAGCGCAAGCAGGTCGTGCACGATGTTCATGCCAAGTCCCGTGCCTTCGATGCGGCGGTTGCGCGATTCCTCCAGCCGCTCAAATGCCTCGAAGAGCCGCGGCAGGTCTTCCTTCTTCATGCCGATGCCCGTGTCCTTGACGCGGAAACCGATCATAATTTCGTCGTTCCCCACATCCTGCCATGAGAGATCCAGCGTAACCGAGCCTTTTTCCGTGTACTTGACGGAATTGGTCAGGATGTTCGTAATACACTGCTTGATGCGGATTTCGTCGCCGTAGAGCAGGTGCGGCATGGTGCTGTCCACGTTTATATTGAACGAAATGCCCTTTTCCGCCGCGCGCTGGGAAATCATGTTCATCAGGTCGTTGAGGGAGGAACTCAGATCGTATTTGACCGGCAGGATTTCCATCTTGCCGGATTCAATTTTGGAGAAGTCAAGAATGTCGTTGATGATGCCCAGCAGCGAGCGGCCCGCGCTCTGAATTTCTGTGGCGTACATAAGAATCTGCTTGTTCGTGCTTTCGCGCAGAATCATTTCGTCCAGGCCGAGCACCGCGTTGATAGGCGTACGGATTTCGTGCGACATGTTGGCAAGGAATGCCGACTTTGCCTTGCCCGCCTCCGTTGCCACCCGCAGATCCTGCTCCAGCTGCTTTTCTCGCTGCACGTTGTCGATGTAGTCGGTGATGGTGGACGACATCGTAATCAGCGCCTGGTACAGGTCGGTGATTTCGTCCTTGGTGGATATGTTTATGGTTTCCAGGTTGAAGTGCTGCCCCTTTCTGCCGTCAATTGTGCCGTGGGTAAAGTCGTCAACGGCAACCGCCAGCAGCTTGATGGGGTTCACGATGGTCAGCTGCGCGTAGAAATTTGCAACGATTGCAACGGGAATGGCGATGTTGAGCAGGCTCAGAAGCTGCTTTAAGTGCATGGCCTGCTCCTGGGAAAGCCGCATCAGGACATCCTTGTGCACCATTTCCGGAACTGCTTCCACAATATGGGCTGCGTCCGGGCTGTGGTTTGAAAAGAGTATGAAGATGAACATGATGACGGAAATGATGATTGCCGAGGTTTCCGCCAGGATGAGCAGCAGGATTTTCCTGCCCAGGTAGTTGTGCAGTTCCGTTTTCTTCAGGTGGGTGCCGGCGCGTCCGTGGCGGGCGTTTATGTAGAATATGCCGCTGTAGAAATACGAAAGCACCCTGTCCGGCGCGTAGTTGAAGAAGAGGTAGCTGAGCACCGGTATGGCTATGGCATTCGGCAGGCAGATCAGCAGGGTCTGGAAGGTGCGCAGGAGGTTCGGCACGTATCCAATGTTTACGCTGTCTGTGATTCCAAGTGCTGCACTTGTTGCCAGCAGCTGTACCAGTATGGCTCGGAGCGCCCCCTTTTTGCTGAGGTACCAGCGCTTGCGCACGGGAAGGAATGAAATGATGGACGCGATGAGCACCGGGGTTGTCATGTAGTACGTTGTTGCGTTTCCCTTGATGGTGCAGAAGATAAGCAGGATGAATTCTATGCCCATGGCAACCGGGGAGCCGCAGAGTACTGCAAGCATCATGGCGGGGAATATCTGGACAGCCCACAAAAAGCCCTTCCCCGGATCCATCACGTTGATGCCGCCGGTACACAGGTAGTTCAGCAGGAGTCCGAGCGCATAACTTGCGGCGAACGTGATGGCGTTTGGGAGGAGATAATGTCTGTACTGGTCTTTCTGAATGATAGAATCCATCTATTTTATAGTATAATCTGAAAAGTTTGCGCTTACAAGCTTTATTTTTTGTGAAAAGCTGTTTTTGCGGGGAGGTCCCCGCACCCCCGTGGAGTTAGGGGAGAAAAGGCCCCCTACTTCCGAAGCGAGGGCCTTCTCTCCCCTAAAACCCCTCTCATCCCCGGCACGGTCCGGGGCTTGCAGCCCCTTGGAAACCCTGCTTTAGTTCTTCCGCGGGCACAAAAAAAGGCATCCGGATGACCCAGATGCCTTTTCGGTTTCAGTTTGGATTCAGCCTGCGCTTAGCAGCAGAAGGGGTTTTCGTCCTTGTAGAGGACGCCCTTGGGCTGGTTGTAGGCGATGTCCGCGATGTTCAGGTACTGGAAAATCGTGTACAGAGCCTTGCCCACGTGGCCGAATGCCACTGCACCGTGGTGCGGGTAGTGCTTGCTTACCAGCACGTGGCGGTAGAAGCGGCCCATCTCCGGGATGGCGAACACGCCGATGCCGCCGAATGAGCGGGTTGGGACCGGCAGGATTTCGCCCTGTGCAATGTATGCCTGGAGCCTGGTGTCCGGGGTGGTCTGCAGGCGGAAGAAGGTGATGTCGCCGGCTGCAATGTCGCCTTCCAGCGTGCCGCGGGTAAAGTCCGGCTTGCCGCCGTTTTCGAGCAGGCGGTTCTGGATAAGCTGGAACTTGATTGCAGGCTTGCTGCTCGGAGCCAGGCAGCAGAACGGCGTATTGCCGCAGTGGAATGCCATAAAGGTATCGTTAAGCTTGTAGTCGTACTTGAACTTGCCCTTGATGCTCTGCTCGTACATGTCTGACGGAACGGAGTTGTTGATGTCCAGCAGGGTAACAGGCGCGCCGGTAACACAGGTTCCGATGTACTCGGAGAGTGCGCCGAAGATGTCTACTTCGCAGGCAACCGGGATACCGCGGCTTGCCAGGCGGCTGTTTACGTAGCACGGCTCAAAGCCGAATTCCTTCGGGAATGCGGGCCAGCACTTGTCTGCGAGTACCACGTACTTCTTGCTGCCCTTGTTTGCTTCAATCCAGTCAAGCAGCGTCAGTTCGAACTGTGCCATGCGCGGCAGCATGTCCGGGAACTGGTTTCCGCCGGTGCCCAGCTCTTTTGCCATATCGTCCACCACGGACTGAATGCGCTTGTCGTCCTTGTGCTTGCGGTATTCCACGAGCAGGTCAAGCTCTGAGTTCTCCTGGATTTCTACGCCGATGTCGTACAGGCCCTTGATGGGGGCGTTGCAGGCAAAGAAGTCCTGCGGGCGCGGTCCGAATGTGATAATCTTGAGGTTCTTGAGGCCGATGATGGTGCGTGCAACCGGGATGAATTCCTCGATCATCTTGGCGATGTCTTCGGCGGTTCCCACCGGATATTCGGGGATAACAGCCGGAATCTTGCGCAGGTTCAGGTTGTAGGAGCAGTTGAGCATGCCGCAGTATGCGTCGCCGCGTCCGTTGATAAGGTCGTTCTGTGTCTCTTCTGCTGCTGCCACGAACATGCACGGGCCGTCAAAGTTCTGTGCAATCTGGGTTTCCGGCGTTTCCGGACCGAAGTTGCCCAGGAACACGACGAGGGCGTTGCAGCCGGCTGCCTTTACTTCATCAACAGCCTTGAGCATGTCCTTCTCGTTCTCGACAGTGGTCTTTGCCTCGTAGAGGCTGCCCTTGCCGGAAAATGCCTTGATGATTGCAGCGCGGCGCTTCTCTGACAGAGAGATGACGAAGCAGTCACGGCTGACTGCGATGATTCCCAGCTTTACGTCGGGGATATTCTCGAATTTTTCCATAGATTGTATTCTCCTTATGCTCTGATGCCTTTCATTATACATCCACTTTTCTGTTTTGTATATCCAGAAAAGTGAATGTGAATCAATTTTTTTTGCTTTTAGCGCTTCTTTTTAGTGAGCGATGTCGATATTCTTCCCGCTCAGCCCCACAAAGGCGCCCTGCTTTGCCTCGTTTGAGTCGGGGTGCGCAATGAGCCACTTGTTGCGCGCCCACAGCAGCTTGTCCTCGGCGTCAATCTCGGAAAGCTGCGGCTTTTCGGTGTTCGTGTCCTTGGGCAGCACGACGATGACCCGGAAGCCTTCCTTGGAAACTTCGCCGTCACGCACGTCGTTGCACGGTGCGTAGTGGAGGGTTGTTTCGTAAATCTGCACGACGGTACCGGCCGGTGCGCGGAATGCCTCTACGTGAGAGGTGTCCAGCTTGCCGTCCTTTACTGCCTGCAGCGGGGCAAGCAGCAGGATGATGTCGTTGGCGGGGATGTTCAGCTCGCTGCCGCGGTGGTATTCAAGGCAGTTAAGCTTTGTGTTGTTGCCGTTGCAGTAGCCCACCTGCACCGGCATGCCGCCGTATGCGTTTGTGCTGAACTGCGCAGCGACGGGCAGCGCCTCCAGGTTCTTGTCGCCGGGGGTGTAGATGACAGCTGCCTCCGGTTTTTCGGTGCCTGATTCCAGTTTCTCAAGCAGCTCCTTCACGTCGTAGCCCTTCAGGACTTTTCCGTATTTTTCAAAGCTGTGCGAAAACACGCTCTTTACTTTGAGCATGGTCTGTTCCTCCTTATACTATGCGAAGTGCAGGCACCCGGAAAACCGCGCGAAACGGCGCCCGCATGCCTGCTGCTGAATTCTTTTCTATAGAAGAGAGCTGCCCGGAACGTTAAACCTGTTCTGCTTCCGGCCAGTCCCTCGTTTTGTCGGCTATTCTTACTGGATAGCTGCCAGCTGTTCTTATTGAATAGATGCCAGCTGCTTGTAGGAATCCTTGAGTGCCGGGTACAGCTGCGTGTACATCTGGTAGTACTTTTCGTACTTTGCGGAATTCTCCGGCACGGGATTCTGCGGCGGATTCGTGCGGATAACTGCATGGCAGCCTTCCACAACGTTCTTGTACACGCCGGTGCCTACGCCCGCAAGAATTGCCACGCCGAGTGCCGGGCCTTCCTTGCTGACCACCGTCTTGACGGGGCAGTTGTACACGTCCGCAAGCATCTGCCGCCAGAGCGGGGAGCTTCCGCCGCCGCCGCACGCCAGCATGTCGTTGATTTTAACGCCCATGCCGCGCAGGACTTCCACGGAATCACGCTGGCTGTAGACCACGCCTTCCATTACCGCACGCAGCAGGTGCTGCCGGGTGTGCATGGCAGACAGCCCGAAGAATACGCCGCGGCAGTCGGGGTCAAGATGCGGCGTGCGTTCGCCCATAAGGTAGGGCAGGTAGAGCAGCCGGTCTGCACCGATGGGGATGCGTTCGGCCTGCTTGTCCATCAGGTAGTAGGGGTCTTTGCCCATACCGGCGGCCGTTGCCATCTCCGGGCTGCAGAAGTTGTCGCGGAACCACTTGAGAGAAAGGCCGGCTGCCTGGGTTACACCCATCACGTGCCATGCACCGGGCACTGCGCAGCAGAAGGTGTGCACGCGGCCCTTGGGGTCTATGCTGACCTTTGACGTGTGTGCAAACACAACGCCGCTGGTACCGATGGTGGTAAATGCAATGCCGTCTTCCACGGTGCCGGTGCCGACTGCAGCCGCTGCATTGTCGCCTGCGCCGCCCACGACGGGGGTGCCTGCTGCAACGCCGCAGAGTTCTGCGGCCTGAGCCGTAACGGTGCCCGTCACTTCGGGGGATTCGTAAACCTTTGCAAGCAGTGCCTTGTCTATGCCAAGCTTGGAAAGCACTTCGTCAGACCAGCAGCGGCCGGGTACGTCCAGCAGCTGCATGCCGGAAGCATCGCTCACTTCCGTGGCGAATTCGCCGGTGAGCATGTAGCGCACGTAGTCTTTGGGCAGCAGGATGTGCGCGCACTTTGCGTAGATTTCCGGCTCGTTGTTCCGGACCCACAGAATCTTTGATGCGGTAAAGCCGGTAAGTGCCGGGTTCGCGGTGATTTCGATAAGGCGGTTTGCCCCCACGCGCCCGGTGATTTCTTCACATTCCTTGGCCGTGCGCTGGTCGCACCAGATGATGCTCTTACGCAGCACATTGCCGGCCTTGTCCAGCATGACCAGACCGTGCATCTGCCCGGAAATGCCGATGCCCTTGATGTCCCTGGGGTTCACGCCGCTCTTTGCGATGACCGCCTTCATGCTGCCTGCCGCCGCATTCCACCAGTCGTGCGGATCCTGCTCCGCCCATCCGTTCTGGGGCTGATACAGCGGGTACTCTATTGTCTGTGATGCAACGGGTGTGCCGCTTTCGTCAAAAAGGACGGTTTTTGTGCCGCTCGTCCCTAAATCTACACCGATAAGATATGCCATGTTCGACCTCTTTTTGCGGGAATGGGCAGTTTGCGGAAATTCCGGGACTGCCCCCTTCCATTATAACCTGAAGCGTTCTGTCCTGCAGCCGGGTGTTCTTCACTTAGTTGGCATTTTTAGCACAATCAGGGAAGCTCCGCGCCGCCCGGCGGAAAACCCGCCGCTTTTCCGGGCAAAACTGGTGCCTTCTTATGATAAGACAGGTTTTGTAAAAAAGATACTGCACAAAGTATAGAAAAACAATATAAATTTTTCGGTACTGCCGCCGCCTTTGTAGCGCGGAGCGATAAGCGGTGCCGGGCGGTTTTCCGATGGAAACGCATTTTTGTCGTGTGTTATCCCCTGCGATGGGGCTTTTAAGACCTTGTATGTTCTGTGCGGTGCAAGTATACTGGAAGCAACATTTAAACTGGAGGCGGTGGCTTTACCCCAGAGGAGTCTGATATGCAGCTGAAGTCCGTTTTCTTTTCCCGTGCACTGGCAAACCGCAGCTTTAGAGGAATTCATGTGTGTGCCGCCGCTGCCGTTTCCGTGCTGCTGCTTGCGGCCTCGCTTTTGCTTGCATCCTGCGCACATGCGGTGAACAGCCACGGCGGGGAAGTGAAGGGCAGCGGTTCTTCTTCCGGCTCCAGCGGCGGCACGGCTGGCGGCGGGAGCGCAAACGGAACCGCACCGGGCTTTGTGGTGGGCGCAGATGCCGCAAGCTACAGCGTCGGAACCCGCATCGACTACAGCAGCACCGCAGGTTCCTCCGGCGGCCTGGGCTACGTGACCGTTACGCCGCTCCCCTCCGGCACGCTGTTTACCGAGCGGCAGTCCGGCTTTGCCGTCTCGTGGACTACCTACAGTGTGACCGTCACCATAAACGGCACGGCTTTCCCCGTGAGCTTCAGCGCGGGCGACACCTCGGCGGTCGTCATAGAGAATGTTCCCGTGGGAGCCACGCTTTCCGCAACAGCCGCAATCGGCGTGACCAGCAGCGATACCTTAAGCTACAGCTCGCTGAACGCCGCCACCAGCGCAGCTTCCACCATACAGCGCGGTTCCAACAGCATAACCATGTGGATACAGTATCCGCTTTCCTGCGTCATGTCCAGCGGCCCGGCGGGGCAGGGCGCATCCGTCACCGGCACCGTGCCCGCGTACTACACCAACGGCAGCCCCACGACGCTGCCTGCGGCAACGCCGTCCTACACGGATTCCTCGCTCGGCTGCGCCATGTACTTCCAGGGATGGTCGCTGGAGGACGGCGGTACCGTTGCCATCAGCGCCGGTTCCCCGCTTCCCGCAGACGGCACCTACAAGGGAAGCCTTACGCTGTATGCCGTTTACGCCGAAAATGCCCTGCCCATCAGCGTGACTGCCGACAAAACCGTGCTGACCGCAGGCGCCGCGGATGCCGACCTTACCGCCACGCTGACGATAAGCAGCGCCACACTGGTTCCGATGGTTACCGATTGTTCCAGCCAGCTGTCAACCGACCCGCCGGTGCAGTCCCCGTCCGACCCGTCCGCCTACACGATGGAAGTGCACATTGCCGGGATGACTTCGCCGGTGTGGTACGAGGACGACACTCCTGCGTCCGTCACCGTAAAAGTCGGCACGCAGACGCGGGTCGTCAACTTTACGCTCAAGAACAAGTACTCGTACTACCTGAAAAACCATGCCGGTCAGGGCGGCTCCATTGTCCGGGGGCCTGTAGCGGCTGGCGGTACCGTTGCGTTTGCGGCTGCGGTAAGCACTGTTGCCGCGTACAGTACTCCGGTTCCGGAAGAGCGCAGTATCGTCGCGTTCAAGGACACCGCGACCGGTACGACATACACGCACCTGGACTTCCCCATCACGTTCAACAGTACGAATTTCAGCTCGCGGAGCGTAACGCTGCAGGCCGTGCTCGACTTTGACATGAGCGTTTCCGGCGGACTGGGCGACAGCGGCGGGCACCTGGGAACGGCTGACGACCCGTATGTCATCGACTACAACAGCACGTCCGTCACCGACAGGATGAGCGTCTCGGTGGCGGTGACCGAAAACCTTGGCTCGGTAATTGCCCTCACGAACGCGGGCGGGAAGCTGAACGTGACCGCCGGGGCAAACCCCACAATCACCATCAACAAATCCGCCCTCTCCGCGTCTGACGTGCCGGCGGCGGGGCTGACCTACGCTGTGACGGTAAAGGACTACAAGACAGGCACGAGCGATTCCAATCCGGCAAACGTATACGCCGAAAAGACCTTCTATGTGAAAATCGTGCGCATACCGTTCAGGCTGGACACCACGTCCACCGCGCCCTCCCTTATTGCAGGCTCCACGGCTGACGATGCGGAGACTTCCGTCACTGTTGAAGGCATCGGCTCGGAGCCGGTATTGAGCGCCTCTCCGTCCGGGCTGGTGACGCTCAGCTCGTACCAGCAGAACGCAAGCGATTATATCGTGACCATGACGATAGCCTTATCGGGCGGAAACCAGGTCTGGTTCGACGACGATACGGACGTGACCGTGACCATATCGGACGGCTCGTACTCGCAGACCGTCGGCCTTACGCTCCAGAATAAGTACACGTACACCCTCAGGAACCACAGCAGCAACGCTTCGCTGTACTCTACCAGCGTCGATGCCGGGACTGAGCTTGATTTCGCCACGGCGGCAGGGTACGTTACTTCGGTTCCGGCGGGGCGCGCCGTCATTGCGTTCAAGGATACAGCGGCAGATACGCTGTACAAGCAGTCGGACTTCCCGATAACATTCGACAGCACGAATTTCAGCTCGCGCTCCATCAACCTGAAGGCGGTGCTCGGCTTTGCGGTGACCGTTACCCCAAGCAGCTATGCTCCGTCGGGCGTAACGCAGGACGGCACCGTCACAAACCCGTACCTGCTCAGACTCTATGGGGCGGCGGCAGAAAAGACCCTGAGCATCTCCGCGTCAAACCTGCTCGGAGAGCTGCGTGTGCGCACGGGGAACACGAACGTCTTCGACATAAGCGGAACGTCTTCTTACAGCGTTACCATCAGGAGCACGCTCGATGCGGACAGCGTGGCATCCGTTCCGTACGAAATAAAGGTGCGCGACGTCGTTTCGTCCACCGCGCAGACCGAAGCGGCGGAAAACACTGCGGCAAACAAATACGCCGAGAAATCTGTGTACATAAAAATAATACTGGACATAGGAAGCAAGGCCTCACCTGATGCCGTAGGAGACATCGTATTCAGCGACGGCAGTGCTTCGGCATATACTGATACACTGACAGATGACCAGAAAAACGCCGCGGTTGCGGTCATCTTTGATGCGGCGAACAAGAAGGGCGTGGGCTTGAACGTCGGATCGAGCAAGTGCTGGTGTGTCGAAGGTACAATTGCATACCCTGTTAGGACTTATGCCACAAGCTTTGATGACGGTAAGGCAAATACAAACCAGATTGCGGGCCTGTCCGACTACAGCGCAGCTAACTACCCGGCATTCGCTTACTGCAGGTCGTACAGTGTACCAGGCTTCACAAGCGGCTGGTATTTGCCTGCCCAAAATGAACTTTTGAGCCTGCGTACAAATAAGACTGCGGTAGAAGCGGCCTTTACCAGTCTGGGAAAGACAAGTCCTTTCGTTATGGACCAAATGTACTTTTCATCAACTAATAACGACTCGAATGTTACTCCTTCTTATGGTACATTTGTCGAGCTGCTTTACGATACATCGGATCCGACAGCTTATGGTGCTTACGGTAGTACTCCCAAGCGTAACACTGCCTGTAATGTTGTTGCCGTGCGTACGTTTGACTGACGGCAGCCGTGCGGCGCGGCAGCCGGCATGCGGTACCGGACATGCATGGGGGTGGCAGCCGCCGTGTGCGGGGTGCACATGCATGGGGATAAGCCCCCGCTATGCTATGCTTGAAATGCATGGGGGGAAGCCCCCGCCGTGTTTCGGCAGCACCATGCAAGGGGGAGGCAGCCGCTATGTGCGGGGTGCACATGCAAGGGGGAGGCAGCCGCCGTGGGGAGGACACACGTGCATGGGCAGCACCGTAAAAATGCGCGGAAGCGGGAAATTGAACGGCGCCGCATTTGTAACGAGTAGCGTTACAACCAGCGGTGTCGGGTAATTTCCCGCTGGGAGCGCATTTTTTTGCATGTTAGCCCACTGTATTGGGATAAGCCCAGCCATATTTCGGCAGCTCCGTGCATGGGGGAAGCAGCCGCTATGTGCGGGGTACACATGCACGGGAGGTAACATCCGCAATTCCGGCGGCTCCAATACTCCGTACACAATGTATTAAACCGTTACCGGGGCAGCTTCCAGCGCCTGTATGTCCTCGACAGAGAGCCCTGTGTACAGGACAATCTTCTCCACCGGCAAGCCGTCCGCCAGCATATTGCGGGCATCATTCTGCTTGCCAAAGCGCTCTCCTCGTTCAAAGCCTATCTCTTCGCCCTCCCTCCGTCGGTTGCGGTCATACTGTTCCTGGTCAAATTCTGTAAGGCTCATGTTGAGTACCTCCGTGTTCGCTTTGCGAACACAACGAGTTTGTGCTATTCAAAAAACTCGCGAAATAGCCTGCATTCGTGAGTTTCTGCGCAGCAGAAACTCATTGGCTTCCCGCAAGGGAAGCCGCATTATACAAGTCCAGCCGCCACCGCTTGCTTTCTTCGGTATTGCGGCCGAAAATCGCCTTGAACAGCCGGTCCTTGTATTCCCGCTTTGGCTTGGGCGGGTTCAGGCTGGCGGTTTCCAGTTCCGCTGTGCCGGAATTCCCCTGCGTCTTGCGAACTGCTGCAAGTTGTTCGTTTTCATCATTCATTTCTTCTGCTCCCTTACCCTTTATACTTGCCGAGGTTATGCTTTTTTTGCAGTTTTTCGCGAAAAAATTTGTACTTTTTACGCTGGCGTTTTGCAGGAACTGTGCTATCATGGAATTCATTACATGAAATTCGGGCTGCCTGTTGCCCTGCACGCGGGCAGGCTGTTCCGGGAGGCTGTTTATATGAAAGAACTTTGGAATGACGGCTGGGAATTCTCCAAGCTGCATCTGGAGGATGATGCATGCCGCAAGGACGGCAAGCCGCTGCTGCTGAGCCCGGAGGCATTCCATGGCAGGGCGCCGGATTCCTTTGCTCCGGTGGAAGTGCCGCACGACTGGCTTATCTACGATACTTCCGCGCTCTACGAAAACAGCGTCGGCTTCTACCGCAAGCGTTTTCCCCTTGCTCCGGCGGAAGACTCTCATTTTTTCCTGCGCTTTGAAGGAATTTACATGAACTGGGCGGCCTACGTAAACGGTTTGCTTGCCTGCGTGTGGAAGTACGGCTACCAGGTTGTGGAATTCGACATCACTCCCTTTGTGCACGGCGGCACCAACACGGTTGAAGTCATTGCCGTGTACCAGAACCCGAACACCCGCTGGTATTCCGGCGCAGGCATTTTCCGCGACGTGTACCTGGTGACTACCGGCGCGGCCCGCATTTCCCCGGACGGCATTTATTTTACGGCAAAAAAACTGCCATCCCCGCAGGAGGCTGCCGGGGTGCAGCAGGGCGCTGCTCCGGAAAACCGGACGCGCTGGCAGCTGGACATTTCCACGGAGATTTCCGGCGCGGCGGAAGGGCTTTCCGTCCGCCATACGCTGAGCTGCGGCGGAACGGAGCTGGTGCTTTCTGACGTGGAGCAGGACCGTGCCGCCGTGGAAAATCCCGCGCCCCAGACGGGCATTGTTCCGCAGGAAAAAACGGTTCTGCTGCACCGCTTCCGTGCGGCGGCAGAAAATCCGCTTGTCTGGGATGTGTCCGCGCCGAACGTCTATGTGCTCCGGACGGAACTGCTTTCCGGCGGCCGCGTGGTGGACTTTGTGGAGCAGCAGGTCGGTTTCCGCACGGTACACTTTGACCCGGACAGGGGCTTGTTCCTGAACGGCAGGCCGCTCAAGCTGCACGGTGTCTGCGAGCACCACGATTTCGGTTCGCTCGGCGCCGCATTCAATCTGTGCGCCCTGCGCCGCAAGTTCCTCAAGCTGCGGAACATGGGCGTAAATTCCTTCCGCACCTCGCACAATCCGCAGGCTCCCGCTTTCCTTGACCTTGCCGACCGCATGGGTTTCCTCATCGACGACGAGTTTTTCGACATGTGGGAAAAATCCAAGACTGCCTACGACTACGGTAACTACTTTGCCGAATGGCACGAACGGGACTGCGCGGCGCAAACCCGGCGTGACCGCAATCATCCCTGCCTGCTCATGTGGAGCATCGGGAACGAAATCTACGACACGCATCAGGGCAACGGGCTTGCCATTACCCGCGGCCTGAAGGCAATCGTACGCCGCCATGACCCTGAGCGGAACGGGCTTGTTACCATCGGTTCAAATTACATGGACGGAGAGGGCGCGCAGCGCTGTGCCGAAGAGCTTGACCTTGTGGGCTACAATTACGCGGAACGGCTCTACGAAGCACACCACCGCGGGCACCCCGGCTGGTGCGTGTACGGCAGCGAAACCTCAAGCACCGTGCAGAGCCGCGGCATCTATCATTTTCCCTATGCGAACCGCCTGCTTACCCATGCCGACCTGCAGTGTTCGTCGCTGGGCAACTGTTCCACGAACTGGGGCGCGCGCTGTTCCGAAGACGTTGTGACGAAGGACCGCGATGCATCGTTCTGCGCGGGGCAGTACCTGTGGACCGGCTTTGACTACATCGGCGAGCCGACTCCCTACTTTACCAAGAATTCGTACTTCGGGCAGCTGGATACCGCCGGCTTCGAGAAGGATACTTTCTATGCGTACAAGGCGGGCTGGGTTGCTGCGGAGCAGGAAGCCTTTGTGCACCTGTTCCCGTACTGGGATTTCAACGAAGGACAGCTGATTGACGTGCGCGCCTTTACGAACGCGGCGGCGGTGGAGCTTTTTGTGAACGGTGTTTCCGCCGGAAAGAAGCACATCGACGTGCGTGCGGGCGCAGACTTTTCCGCCGTGTGGGAACGCGTGCCCTATGCTCCCGGCGAAATCCGCGCCGTTGCCTGTCGTGCCGACGGGACGGTGCTTGCAGAAGACGTGCAGCGCAGCTTTGGCGACAGTGCCGCCCTTGTTGCGGAAGTCGAGCCGTATTCTGCGGACGGGCTGTATTTTGTTGACATCAGCTCGGTGGACAGGGACGGCGTGCCGGTGGCAAACAGCCGCTCCGCGGTGCAGATTGAAGTCTGCGGTGCGGCAGAGCTTGTTTCGGCGGATAACGGAGACAGCACTGATTACGCACCGTACCGCTGCACCGGCGGCAGGCAGCTGACCCGCAGGCTTTTCAGCAACAGGCTGCTTGCCATTGTGCGAGGGCAGGGCATCGCTGCTGACTTTTCCGTGCGGCTGACAAGCCCCGGCCTGCGCGGTACGGAGCTGGTGTTCCGGGGCGGCGTACCGGACGGTGCTGCACGGGAACTTCCTGCCGCCGCAGCTGCAGATGGCGGCTGCGTGCCGGTGCGCAAAATAACGCTTTCCTGCAGCGGTGAACGGCGGCTTTCCCCGTCCTGCCGCGAACTTACCGTGACTGCCGCCGTGCATCCTGCGGGTGCAGGCTTCCCTACGCTGGACTGGGCACCGATGATGCTGGAAGGAATCAGGAGCGACTGCGCGGAGATTGTGCCCGACCCGCAGTCCGGCGGCCGCCGTGTGCTTGTCCGCGCGGTAAATGACGGGGAATTCCGCCTTGTCTGTTCCGCCGCAAACGGTGCCTCCCAACCGCAGGTGCTCAGCGAATTGGAATTCTCGGTGAGCGGGCTGGGTCACACTGCAGTAAATCCCTACGCACTGGTCGAGGCATGCCGCTGCTCTGCAAGTTCGCGCCCGGTCTCGCTCAGCTTTACCGGCGGCGTGGAATGCAAGGACGGGGTGCGCCAGTGGTTCCGCTTTGACCGGATTGATTTCGGCGCGGACGGAAGCGGCACCGTTACCCTGCCGCTCTTTGTGTGGTCGGAGCACGTGCCTTTTGAACTGTGGGACGGCAGCCCGGACGACGGCACGCTGCTCCTTTCTGCGGTCTATTCCCGCCCGTGGACGTACAATGTGTACACGCCCCAGGACTTTACGCTGCCGCGCCGCCTGTACGGAATGCATTCACTGTCATTTGTGTTCAGCCAGCGCCTTTCCTTCCAGGGCTTCTGTTTTGCGCAGGAAAAGAAGGCCTTTGCCCGGCTGAGCGCGCTGGATGCAAACACCATCACCGGTGATTCCTTTGAGCGCACGCAGGATGCCGTAACGGGCATCGGGAACAACGTAACGCTGGAATTCACCGGCATGGATTTTGGCGGGCAGGCAGCGGCGCAGCTTACCGTCTGCGGCTGGTCGCACGTGCACAACACCATCCGCGTAACGTTCAGCACGGACAGCGGCGACGTGAACCGCAGCATCGAATTCGGCCAGACCGAGGGCTACGAAGAGCGGACTTTCCCGCTTGCCGGAGTGAGCGGCCGGGCAACGGTCAGCTTTATCTTCCTGCCGGGAAGCAGTTTTGATTTCCGCTGGTTCCGCTTTTCGTGAACGGGGAGGAACCCCGCCCCATGGACTTAGGGGAGGGCGGGGACATCCCCATGCACCGGTACTGCCAAGATAACACAGTGGCGTTGCCGGGGGGCTTGCTCCCCCTAACTTGACGGGGCTTGCATCCCCATGCACTTGCCGGTACCCGCCCCCTGCACCGGCGCCCTTACGCGCCGCTCTGCTGCTCGACCATGCGGCGGTAGTGGCTTTGGCGTGCCATCAGTTCCGCGTGGGTGCCGCTTTCTGCGATGCGCCCGTCCTTGATGACAAGGATCTTGCTCGCATTGCGGATAGTGTTCAGCCGGTGTGCAATGACAATCAGCGTCTTGCCGCGGCAAAGCTCTGAAATTGCTTCCTGAATAAAATGCTCGTTGTCGGCATCCACGCTGGCAGTTGCCTCGTCCAGGATTACCAGCGGTGCGTCCTTGAGCATGCAGCGGGCAATCGAAATCCGCTGCTGCTCGCCGCCGCTCAGGTCTGCGCCGCCTTCCCCGATTACAGTGTCAAAGCCGTCCGGCAGCTGCATGATAAAATCGTAGCAGCGGGCCTTCTTTGCAACCGCAATGACTTCTTCGCGCGTGGCGTCCGTTTTCCCCATGGCGATGTTGTTGAATACCGTGTCCTGGAACAGATAGACGCGCTGGAAAACCATGCTGATCGTGTTCATCAAATCTGAAACCGGAACTTTGGTAATGTCAGTGCCGCGGATTTTTATGCTGCCGCAGTCTGCATCCCAAAAGCGTGCAAGCAGGTTCGCAATGGTTGATTTGCCGCCGCCGCTCGGCCCCACCAGCGCAATCATCTGGCCGCGCCGTGCTTCAAAACTGATGCCGTGCAGGACTTCTTTTTCGCCGTAGGCAAAGGCAACGTTGCTGAACGCTATTTCCGGAACCGACGCATTTGTGCGTTCCGCCGGCGGAATTGCTTCCGTTCCCTCGCTGCTGATTTCCGCTTCGGCAAAAACGCTTTCAATTCTGTCCAGGCACGCATCGGTTACCGTAAGCCGCGCAATGCTTCCGTAGTACGCCTTGAGTCCCGCAAAGGTATCGAACAGAAACAGAATGATGCCCATCAGGTACTCTGCAGAAATTGCGCCCTGCTGCGAAAGCACGCCCGCGGCAAGCAGCACCGCCGAAGTTCCGGCGCCGTACGCCAGCATCAGGGCCGCCCACCACGGCGCATAGTCCATTTCAAAATGAATGCTTTCCGCGCAGCTTTTTTCAAAGCTTCTGTTCATCTCCCTGGATTTTTCGCCCAGCAGGTTGAATGTCTTGATGATGCCGATTCCTTCCGCAAATTCCAGCACCGCGTCTGTAAGCTTTTCGCTGCATTCCTGCTTCATCACCGAATGCGAAATTGACTTGCGCGTCGTAAGGTTTCCCATCAAAATGATGAGCGCGCAGCCGCCGAGCGCCACAAGGCCAAGCTGCCAGCCCAGGAAGAACAGAAAGCCCACCATGAGCAGCTGCGAAATCATAAAGCTTACCAGTTCTTCCAGCACCATCATGCAGTTTTCTTCTATAAAATTCATGTCCGTCGAAAGCACCGAACTTACCTTGCCGATGTTCCCGTCAGTAAAGTAGCCCATCGGCAGCTTCCTGAAATGGTCGCCAAGTTCCATGCGCTTGTCCGCAAAAACTTTAAAGCCCGCCGCCGACTGCAGCCGGTCGGAAATATTCTGCAGCACCGCCTGCGCAATCACGCAGCCCAAAAGCACAAGCCCGTACAGCAGGCAGTTTTTCTTCGTCATGGTTCCGGCCATAAACGCCGACACCATAAAAAACGAAACCATCAGCGGCGCCTTCATGCACATGCCCTTAAAAAATCCGGGAATGTACGCCGCGCGCACAGACATTTTGTACGCACCGCAGGACTGCACCAGCCGGTGCATCATAGCTATCATCGATGTATTCTGTTTCTTCATGTTTCACCTCTTTTATCAGGAGGGGGAAGTCTCCCCCTGCGCGCGCATTTCATTGCGCGCTACCCTCTCTGCGGGGGCAGCCCCCGCAACGCCCCCCCCCCCCCCCCCCTT